>Ga0302326_10016106_pt1 | contig 15665 bp, 14 predicted proteins | sample Palsa_T0_3_FD_202264 | JGI IMG/M metagenome (GOLD analysis project Ga0302326, IMG submission 202264) | Peat permafrost microbial communities from Stordalen Mire near Abisko, Sweden - Palsa_T0_3 | ecosystem: Environmental > Terrestrial > Soil > Palsa > Peat permafrost | place: Sweden: Abisko...
ACCGTCCTGGGAAAGAATCATCCCGCTGCCGACCGTGCGCGTCGTGCGGTCGAGCTCGGATTCAAGCTTATCAGGATTCAGTTCCTCATTGCGCAGGGCCGAATCGCTATCGGCGGCGGCGAACGATGCGGAGATGGCCACGACCCCGCGGCTGGCGTTGTCTGCAATTTCCTGGAATTTGGTTTGAAGGTGCGTTGCGTCGAGCGTGTCGGTTGGATCGACCGGAACGCCGCTGTCGGTCGCAGCAATGGTAGTCGAGACGGTGAAGGGGGCGGCGAGCAACAGTGCGGCCAAGGCAGCGCCGGCGCGCGTGCACACCGGCAGAGTGCCGCCGCGAGCGGAAGTTGATCGTCTCATCCAAACCCCGATCGTCCCTGACTTCATCAAAGCAATCAGCGGGCCGTGCCCGCCGGATACGGCGCAGCGGAGCCGGTGCCGTTCCCACGAAAATATCGGCTGAATTATTGGGAAAGTGAAGAGACAGGTCGGCGGCACGAGTGCGATCCGCGGGCAAACGGGCGTCTTCTGCAATTTTTTCGAGCAATAGCGGAAAATGATATCGGACGTTGATGCCCAAAGCTGCCGGAGGATCGACGATCACAACTGAATCGCGAAGCGCGTCGCCAGCGGCCGTTCACCGTGCGCACCGACCGCGAAGGCGCAAGCGATTATCAACTTCGCTTGCGCCCTCGCGCGCATATTGCCAAAGGAGCAGAGGGGTAAACACGAGGGCTGTTTTACACTTCGACGGGCTCGGGTTTCTCCGCCGTTATTGCCGGCGCGCCTGCCGCAGGGGCCTTTACAATCAGCCCCTTGCTCTCAAGCACGGCTTCCCGAATCTCCTGCGCGAGATCTTTGTTATCGAAAAGAAACTGCTTGCCATTCTCGCGGCCCTGGCCGAGGCGAATCCCCTTGTATGTGTACCACGCGCCGCTCTTCTCCACGATGTTATTGAGAGCGGCCAGGTCCAGCAGGTCGCCTTCGTAGCTGATGCCGCGGTCGTACATGATGTCGAATTCGGCATCGCGGAAGGGGGGGGCGATTTTGTTTTTCACCACGCGAGCGCGCGTGCGGCTGCCGATGCTTACTTCGCCATCTTTGATGGTCTGGGTGCGACGGACATCGATGCGCACCGACGCATAAAACTTCAGAGCGCGTCCACCGGGCGTTGTCTCGGGATTACCAAACATCACGCCAATCTTCTCGCGAATCTGGTTGATGAAAATCACGGTGCATTTGCTCTTGGCAATTGCGCCGGTCAGCTTGCGAAGCGCCTGGCTCATGAGCCGAGCCTGCAGTCCCATGTGGCTGTCACCCATTTCGCCTTCGATTTCAGCACGGGGAATCAGCGCGGCGACGCTGTCGATGACAACCAGATCGACCGCGTTGGAGCGGACCAGCAATTCGCAGATTTCCAATGCCTGTTCGCCAGTATCGGGCTGGGAGACCAGCAGATCGTCCAGCTTCACGCCAATACGCTTGGCCCAGGAGGGATCCAGCGCATGTTCGGCATCGATGAACGCTGCGACACCGCCGGCCTTTTGCGTATTGGCGATCACGTGCAGCGTGAGCGTGGTTTTTCCGCTGGATTCCGGGCCGAAAATTTCCAGCACGCGTCCGCGCGGGATGCCCGAACCGCCCAGTGCGATATCGAGCGAAAGCGAGCCGGATGGAATCCCATCGTGCGTGGCCTTCTGGTCGCCATCCAGTTTCATCACCGAGCCCTTGCCGAATTGCTTTTCGATCTGTTGAACGGCGCGGGAGAGAGCCGAATCGCGGGCGGCATCGCGCTGCGATTCTTTGGCGGGGTCCTTCACATTTCTTGCGGGAGTGGACGAAGGGCCCGGTTCGAGCTGGAATTTCTTCGAGTCCGATTTGTCCGCAGAGGCCTTCTCGGGGGAGGCCTTATCGAGGGATCGTGCCATGGGAGAACTCCTTGGGCCGGGTATGTTTGTCAGCCGGCCACTCAATTGCGACGACTTGGTGCGGGCTGCGCATCCCGGTGATCCGCGCGAAGCAAGTTCGGCAACGATCACAAGGGGATCAGGGAGAAAAGCCCAAGCTCTTCCCGGGCACCCGCAACTGAACTCGACGGAAGTCGCCAAACCGTCCCGGTCCAGTGTTAGGGTAAAGTTTAGTATCAGAGCAATGCAATTACAAGAGGAAAAACAAGAAAAAAATTCCGCGTGGCAGGCAGCTCACCAAGATTTTTCAACACGAAGGGACGAAGGGGCGAAGGGCACGAAGAAGAAAGCTACTTGAAGAGTGGACTTCCCCACAAACAATCAATCTCTTTTCTTCTTCGTGCCCTTCGTATCTTCGTCCCTTCGTGTTGAAAAATTGTGGAAGTTGGCGCTGATGCGGCACGGACGGGCAAAGTTCGCGAATCTGCCAAAGTCGGTGATCGGATTTGCCGTTGGTCGGAACAGAGGGCATGTTTCGATCAACGGAGGAACCTTGTTTCAACAGCAGCCGGACCACTCGAAGAACTCACACTCGAAATTAGACATCGCAGCCGCGCTGAAGCGGGACGCGCAGCGGCTATCGGACGATGCCGAGGCCTTGCGACAAGCGGAGATCGATCGCATCCATGATCTACTTATTGCCGAGCCGGAGCGGTGGGATGGGCTCTCATAAAGGGCAGGGGTTGAGTAGGGGTTTTTATTCGGAACAAAGAGTTGCCAGCAACCGCTTGGACAATGCGTCTTTCACCACCGCCATTTCCGGCGTGTTCGCGCCCAGCACGCGCTCCATTGAAGTAACCGATCTTCCATGCAGTCCGCACGGGACGATCAAATCGAAATAATTCAAATCGGTTGTCACGTTCAACGCGATCCCGTGCAAACTCACGCCACGGCGGATGCGGACGCCAAGCGCGCAGATTTTTGCGGGCCTTTCCTCATCCACCCACACGCCGATCGCGGCGGGATCTTTTCGAGCGGCGATGCCCATATCCGCCAGTGCCGCGATCACCGCCGTTTCGAGCGCTCTGACATAGGAACCGACAGACAAGCGATGATCATTCAACCGAATGATTGGATACGCCACCAATTGCCCGGGCCCGTGAAACGTGATGTCCCCGCCGCGATCGGATTGCACGACTTCCACGCCCATCGATTTCAGCTGTTCATCGGAGGCGATCAGATGCCTGTCCACGCCGGGCCTTCGGCCGAAGGTGATGACCGGCGGATGTTCGACCAGAAAAATCCGCTCCGGCCCGCCGGCGAGAACATCGGCGTGCGCTGATTCCTGAACTGCCCAGGCATCGCGATAGGGCATGGTTCCCAAATCTTCGATGCGGATGGCGGCGTTCACTTCCACCACTCCAAATCGATCTGGGCAAAAATATCATCGTGCGCATCGGCCTCGATGATCTGTATTTTCTCCAGGGGATTTATCGCGCCGCCGGCGGAAACCGAATCAGCGATCGCCATCATGCGGTCGAAGCGCGTCGCATGTCCGGCAAAACGCTGCATGGCGTAATCCGTGGCCTGCCCCGCGTGAACGATGAACGGCCAGTCGCTGGCCTGCAACAGCAGAAGCTGGCGAGCGGAGCGCTCCAGCATCTGTTTCACGAGCGGCATTCTTCGCCATGGAAGCTCGTGCAATGACCGCAACAAACGGCCTTCCGCGCGATATTCAATCTCCCACATCCATTTGGTTTGATCGTTGAGCCAGACTGAATTGTTTCCGTCCAGTCCCCAGGAACTCTCCGGCAACTGCATTACCTTATCCGGCGGCTGCTCAGCCAGCGCGTGCTGCGTCGTGCAAAGCTCGATGTCGGGATCGCTGGCGAGATTAAAAATCACATCGCGCAAAAATCGCGGCCCCTCATGCCACCAATGTCCGTACAACTCGGCATCGAACGGGGCGACGACCGTTCCGGCTCGGCCGGTTTGTTTCTTAAATTCGCTGAGCGCTTCGCGAATCACGGAACAGAAATGCTGCGAATGCTCGTAGATTTTTCCGGCGATGTCGTTGGGCTCGTAGGCTTGTTTCTCTCCCAGAGGTGTCGTTCGACTGGTCACCCTGTGATAGCGGAGTCCGCGATCGCCATGTTTGCGATGGAATTCGAGGTATTCGCCGGCGGCGGGGTAGCCGATCGTTCCGCTCCACACCTGCTGGCTGACGCCCGGATGGCGGGCGAAGGCGAAACAGCTGGCGCGCCTTGGCGAGCTGGCGACGCCGACGGGTTCCATCGGGCTGTGCCATCCCCGCGAGTCGTGATCCCAATGCAACTGCGATTCGACGACGGAGCGGAACCCTTCGGCTTCGATCGTTCCCAGCGGCTTGGCTTGCGTGATGGAATGCGTATCCACAAAGAAGTGATCCATGCCCGCGCCGGCGATCATCGTTTCCAGGCCAACGCGGGAGCGCGGCTCGCGGTACAACACCGCGGGAGTCCATCGATCATTCGCCGGGCGGTATGCGCACTCGGGCAGCCAAACTCCATTCGATATATCGCCCAGATGCCGCCGGCTCGTTTGCGATCCGCAGGCGAGCTGCGCGCGAATCATCTGATCGTTCAACAGCAGCGGAAGGTATGCGTGCGTCGCGGCACTGGTGAGGATTTGAATCAACCCTTCGCGCTGCATTGCCGCGAATTGACCGGGGATATCACGTTTGATCTGCTCGAAGGAGGCGAGCGTGGTTGCATACCACGCTTCCCATCGCCGGGCTAAGTTTTCTGATCGTGAATCGGAAGCGGATGCAAATTCTCTGGCGTCAGTGCGGGCGCGGTCGATGCGCTCGTTGAGATAGGCGACGAAGCCGGCGCGAAATCGCGGATGATTTAGTTGCTCCAGAAGGACCGGCGTGAGGCCGATGGTCAATCCCGGATGAATGCCGTTTGATCTTGCCTGAGCGAGGATTTCGAGCAGGGGCAAATAGGTTTCGGCAGCCGCTTCAAACAACCAGGATTCACCGTGCGGATAGCTGCCGTGGTGAAGGACGTAGGGCAGATGCCCGTGAAGCACGATGCACAATCGACCGAGCGATTCAGCCATGATCCAAATCGTAACCTCTTGCCCCTCGTTTAGCCGCGCCCCAAAGACCTGTACTCAGGTCGACGGGAAGCGCTTCCAGCGGCAAGGATAAAGCGGATTCACTTACGATGTGGAACATTCCCGCATTCCGGGTGCTGGGTCGGAGAAGTAAGATGCTGCCTTGAAACGCCGCATGCTCAACCTGCTGAGTGCCGTGTCTCTAGTGCTTTGCGTGGCGACAGGGTTGCTCTCGGTGAGAGGAACCTGGTACACGGATAGGCTGGAATTCCTCGGCCAGGTCGGTGCCACAAAACAGACAACATTCGAATTGGTTATTTTATACAGCCGGATCCACGTCAACTATTTCAACATCACCTTCGTACCGCAGGAGCGCAACGATTTCATCCGGACTTTTAATGACGGTCATGTGGCAGAACGGTTCCTATTGGAAAGCGACGCCAACAAACCGATGAACGAGCGTACGCGGAAGGGATTGCGCTGGTTTCAATATGTCGACCTGAGCGGCTTAGATCCGTTCCACAACGATATGCCTCGGTGGAACGGATGGCGGCTGACCTTTCCGTTGCCTCTTCTGACCCTCTTGGCTGCTGGATTGCCGCTGCATTACCTTACCGGAGCGGTGCGCAGCAGGCACCGAGTGACGCGCGGACATTGTTTGAATTGCGGTTACGACCTTCGAGCCACGCCCGAGCGTTGCCCCGAATGCGGATTTGTGGCGATCGTGCCCTCCGTGTAATTCCCGGCGGGCGGACCGCAGCCACTGGCAGCGGCTTTACATAAGAATCTGATCCCGCAGTTTCTCGCCGCGCTCGAACCTTGCGAGATTTTCGAGGAAAAGCTTCACTTGCCGTTCAAATTCCGTCGAATGTCCGCCAGCCGTGTGCGGTGTGATCCAGCATCGCGGAGCTGACCAGAGAGGATCGCCAGGCGGCAGTGGTTCGGGAGTGGTCACATCCAGATACGCACCGGCGAGCTGTTCTGATTCGAGTGACTTTTTCAGTGCGGTTTGATCCACGGTGTCGCCGCGCCCGATGTTGTAGAAGAATGCACCGGGTTTGATCTTCGCCAGCCGATTCGCATTAAAAAACAGGCGTGTTTCTTCGGAGGCGGGAAGAATATCAACGACATGATCGGCGCTGCCGAGCAGCTCATCCACCTGATCCACGCGCAGCGTGCGGATGGGTTCTTTGCCTGTGGGGGTCCGGCGGACTGCGGTGATTTGCATCTGAAGCGGAGCAAGTAATTCGACCAGCCTTCGTCCGATCGCGCCAAAGCCGACGATGACGACCGACTGGCCAGTCAGGAGTCGCGAGGCCGCCCGATGAGGATGGCTGTCCCATTTTCGCTGTTGCTGGTCGAGCACCAGGAAAGGGAGTCGACGCGCGGTGCTCAGGATCATCGCGAGCAGATGCTCGGCGCACGGTTCATCGTAAACGCTTGAGCTGTTGGTCATCGCCGCACCGTGTGCGGCCAATGCGGCGCGGATGTCATCTCGGTCGTAGCGGGTATAGCCGGCGCTGGTGAGCTGCACCCATTTCAACCGCTTCGACGAAATGATGTCAGCCGGATCGGGCTGGCCGAAGGCGATGTCGGCGTTTTGGCATTCTGCATCGGACTGGCCGCCCACCAGATTTGAGGCGGTGGCCGCGCGAGAGAAGACAAGCTTATGTGGAGCAATTCCCTCCCGGAGCTGCACCAGATTCGCTTGGGGAAGCCCGGCATTGGACCAAATGCGCAGTGATGTATTTGCCATGGCAATACAGTTAACTTCCAGCCGCCTCGGCGCGAAGGTGATGTTTTTGGGAATTTGGCTAAATGTCGCTGCCGCACCGGGCCGACGAATTGACATTGATTCTGCGCGACTTATACTCTCGCCCCTTCTACGCCTCCGGTACGCGCCGGCGGTGCCGTCGTCGGCATACCGAAGCGCGTAACCGAGGGTTTGGGGGTGGCGTCACGGTTGTCGCTGCCCCAGGTTGGCTCGATTTGGGCCGCTGGCATGGGTCGCTGGCATAGCTCAGCGGTAGAGCGCCACCTTGGTAAGGTGGAGGTCCTCGGTTCAAGCCCGAGTGCCAGCTTGTTCGGTTTGTACAACTGAGTTGTTTGAAGTTCTCACAGTTTCTCGGAGGTCTGCGTCATGGCTAAAGGAGTTTTCGAGCGTAAGAAGCCGCATGTAAACGTCGGCACCATCGGTCACATCGACCATGGTAAGACAACCCTGACGGCCGCCCTGTCGGCCCGTTCCCAGGTCAAATACGGCACCACGGCCAAGGACTACAAGGCCATCGCCAAGGGTGGCACCGAGCGTGACGCCACCAAGACGGTGACGATCTCTGCCGCTCACGTTGAATACGAATCGGCTGCCCGGCACTACGCCCATGTGGACTGTCCCGGCCACGCCGACTACATCAAAAACATGATCACCGGCGCCGCCCAGATGGATGGCGCGGTTCTGGTGGTTTCCGCCGCCGATGGCCCCATGCCCCAGACCCGCGAGCACATCCTGCTCGCCCGTCAGGTGGGCGTGCCCAAGATCGTGGTATTCTTGAACAAGATCGATCTGGTGGACGATCCGGAACTACTTGAATTGGTCGAGATGGAAGTGCGCGAGCTTTTGACCAAGTACGGGTTCCCCGGCGATGACACGCCGATCATCAAGGGCAGTTCGCTGCCCGCGCTGAACAACCCCTCCGACGACAAGGCTTGCGAGCCGATCGACGCGCTGTTGAAGGCGTTGGATGAATATGTGCCGATTCCGCAGCGCGAGGTGGACAAGCCGTTCCTGATGCCCATCGAAGATGTCTTCAGCATCAAGGGCCGCGGCACGGTCGGCACGGGCCGTATCGAACGGGGCGAAGCCAAGGTCGGCGACACCGTCGAAATCGTCGGTCTCAAGCCGAACAAGTCCACAGTCATCACCGGCATTGAGGCGTTCAACAAAACGCTCGATAAGGGTCTTGCCGGCGAGAACGTCGGCGTGCTCCTGCGAGGCGTTGAAAAGGACGACCTGGAGCGCGGTCAGGTTCTGTGCGCGCCCAAGTCGATCACCCCGCACACCAAGTTCGAAGGCGAAGTTTATATTCTGACCAAGGAAGAGGGTGGCCGTCATACGCCGTTCTTCACCGGCTATCGTCCGCAGTTTTATTTCCGGACGACCGATGTGACCGGAGCCGCCAAACTGCTGGGCGGAGCCGAGATGGTGATGCCCGGCGACAATATCACGATGGAGATCGAGCTGATGGCTCCGATCGCCATGGAAGAAAAGCTCCGTTTTGCCGTTCGCGAAGGCGGCAAGACGGTGGGATCGGGAGTGGTAACGAAGATTCTGGCTTGAGCGCAGTAACGCCCAGGGTGCTAGCACCCTGGGCTTTTGGATGTAGTCATGGCAAAAGAGAATCGCGAGATGGCTTGGCTTCAATGCACCGAGACCGGTGACTTGAACTACCGCACCGAAATCAAGGTGGCCGGTGGCGCGCCTAAAATTGAGCTGAAAAAGTACAGCAAGCGTCTGCGCAAGCACACGGTGCATAAGCTGAAGAGGAAGTGAACGGGAACGATGAAGTATGAACGATGAACGATGAACAAATGCATTTCGTTCCGCGTTCATCGTTCCGACTTCATCGTCCTCTGTTTACGCCGGTAGCTCAATTGGCAGAGCAGCCGTCTCCAAAGCGGCAGGTTGGGGGTTCGATTCCCTCCCGGCGTGTTGGCTTCGCGGCGCGCTGACTGGCGGACCAAGAGGTGCCCAGGCTAAGAACCCCGACTAAAACTGGGGGAGCCAAGAATTGGTGACATCCGATGCCGTCCGTCAAAGATGAGAATCCAATGGCAACCAACGTGGTGGCTTCCGGCGCCGATGAGCCAGACGACGATCAGCCGTCGCAGCCGGATTCCTCGGGTGGGCCGTCGCGCTCCAAACCGTCAGCGCCCCGCGCCGGTTTCTTTACGATCTACAAAAGTGGACAGGGTTACTGGACCCGCATGGGCACTGTCGCCGCCGCAGCGCTCCTGGCGCTGCTTACGATGGGCTTTCTCTACCGCGAATTGCCGGTGCCGCTCACATCCGCGTTCACGCCGTCGAAACTTGACTCGCTATCCAATGCCGACCGGGCGGCCGCGGTGATTCACGCGACGCTCCTGGCACGCAATGCGACCTTGGCGATCTGCGCTCTCTTCCTTATCGGCTTTGCCATCCTGACATTCGTCCTGATGAACAAGCCGACCAACGCGGATTTCCTGATCGCCACTGACAGCGAGATGAAGAAGGTGAACTGGACGAGCCGCAAGGAGTTGATCGGCTCCACGAAAGTCGTCATCACCTTCATGTTCATGATCGCGTTTCTGTTGTTTGGACTCGATGTCGTATTCGGGTATTTTTTCAAACTGCTGACGGTCCTCCAGGCAGGGCCTTTTGGTTGAAAGGTAGTTGCTAGTTGTTAGTTTCTAGTTGCTAGCGGAAGACCGCACCAGCAACTAGAAACCAGCAACTAGCAACTGTTCTGAAATGCAATTCTTCGTTCTGCGAGTCGCGAGCAATAAAGAAGACCGGGTGCGCGAAGCACTGATGCGCAAGGTCAAGATCGAGGGGGTCGAGAACACCATCGGCCGAATCCTCGTCCCCACCGAGCGCGTCCGATCCATGAAGGCCGGCGTGCGCAAAGAGGCCGATCGCAAGCTCTATCCCGGATATGTCTTTATCGAGCTGGAGCTGGACAAGAACGGCATGATCCCCGAGAACGTCTGGTTCCTCATCAAGGAAACCGATGGTGTGGGCGATTTCATCGGCTCCAACGGCAAGCCCACCGCGATGAGCCCGAAAGATCAGGCCAAAATGCTCGAAGAAGCCGAGCGCCCCGACGACACGCCCAACATCAAGACCGAATACAAGAAGGGCGACAAGATCAAGGTCAACGACGGCGCGTTCGTCAATTTCGAAGGCGAAGTCGACGAGATCATCCCGGACAAGGGAATGGTCCGCATCATCACCACCATCTTCGGCCGCCCTACGCCCCTGGAACTGGAATATTGGCAGATCGAAAAGCTTTGACCAAGTGCCTCCCCCAGGCGGTTTTTCCCATGGATAGATGGGGGGATTATTGGGGCGATCAAATAAACCCTCCGAGCCGAGGCGTCATGCGCGCGAAATGGAACAAAAGCGTACAATCTCCGTTTTTGACGGACGGCCCTGCCTGGAGCGACGAAGATGCGTCGGCCCTGGCGACCGCCTAACTGGCCTGCCGCCGTATTTGACAGGTAAAGCGCCCTTTGCATAAATAGCTTTCCCCCACTGATGGTGGCCGTAGCTCAGTTGGTAGAGCGCGAGGTTGTGGTCCTCGATGTCGCGGGTTCGAGCCCCGTCGGTCACCCTGTTCTGATGAGCACTCCTTGATTTGTGTAACATTTTGGCGGTTCTTGTATCATCTCCGGCCAACGGTCGCCTGAGACCTCCTATTATCTCTCGTACAGATGGCAGCTTACAACTACGACATCATCGTGATCGGCGGCGGACCGGCGGGCTATGCGGCGGCAATCCGGGCCGGGCAGCTCAAGAAGCGGGTGCTCTGCATCGAGAAGGAAAACCTCGGTGGAACGTGCCTCAATTGGGGGTGCATTCCCACCAAGGCACTGCTCGAAAACGGGGCGTTTATCCGACGGCTGCGCGAGGAGCCGGGGCAGTGGGGAGTCAGCTTCGATAATCTTAAATTCGACTTCACCAAGATCATCGGCCGCAGCCGGCAGATCGCCGACAAGCTGACCAAGGGGATCGCGCATTTGTTCCGCAAATATGAAGTGAAATCGGAGTTGGGAACCGGCCAGATTCTCGGGCCGCACAAGGTGCGCTTGACCACCAAGGCGGGCACGCAGGATGTAACCGCCGAGCACATCATCATTGCCACCGGTGCGCGGTCGCGCACGTTGCCGGGGATGGATTTCGATCACAAAACGGTCATCAACAGCCGCGATGCGATGACGCTGGCGCAGCAGCCCAAACGATTGGTGATCATCGGTGCCGGAGCCATCGGCTGCGAGTTCGCCGATTTCTACAACGCGCTGGGGACCGAAGTCACCATCATCGAAATGTTGGATCACCTTTTGCCCATCGAAGATGTGGATTGCTCGATCACCCTGGAGCGGGTGTTCCAGAAGCGCGGCATGAAGGTGCATCTCAAGACCAAGAGCGAAAAACTCGAAAAGACGGCCAACGGCGTGAAGCTGGGGATCAGCAATGAGAAAGGCGCCAGCGACATCGAAGCGGATGTCTGCCTCGTCGCGATCGGTGTCATGGGCAATGTCGAAGGACTGGCGGCGCCTGGCGTGCCGTTGGAGCTGGTCAAGAATCACGTGAAGATCGACGACAAGTACCGGACCAATATTGAAAACGTCTGGGCGGTGGGCGATGTCATTGGTCCGCCGTGGCTGGCGCATGTGGCTCATCACGAGGCGGTGGTTTGCGTCGAGCGAATCTGCGGCAAGGGAGACCATCCGATCGATTACAAGAACATCCCTGGCTGCACGTACACCCATCCGCAGGTGGCGAGCATGGGACTGACCGAACAGAAAGCACGGGAAGAGCGCGGCGAGATCCGCATCGGCAAATTCCCGTTCGTTGCCAGCGGCCGGGCTCTGGCTTCGGGCGAAACCGATGGCTTTGTGAAGCTCATCTTCGATGCGAAATACGGCGAGTTGCTCGGCGTTCACATGATCGGTGAAAACGTAACGGAACTGCTCGCGGAGCTGGTCCTGGCCAAGAAACTGGAGGCGACGGAAGAGGAAATCCTCTCGGCCATGCATCCGCATCCGACGCTCAGTGAAGCGGTGATGGAAGCGGCCGGCGCCGCCGACGGACGGGCGATTCACATCTAAATGTCAATCGTTTTTTGGAGGGAGTAGGTCTAAAATTCGATTGGGCTCTGGACGCCTGCCATGACGCACTCGACAATGAAAGCAGTGGACGCCGCCGACGCATCCGAGTTTCTTGACGATCAGACGCCGCCGGCGCCCGCGCCACCTCCCGAGAAGGTCGCCGAACGAGTTCCCCAGTTGCAGCCGGTGCGGCCCTCCCCGGCGGTCCGGGCAATCGTTCGTCCACCGACACCCGGCAGAGCGCAGCGAATGTACGATGCGCTGGAGGTGTTCCTCAGCCGGCTGTCGACGCGCGACAATTTCTGGCACAGCGTCTGTTCGCTGCTTTGGCTGCCGCTCGCGTTTTTCAGCGGCATCCGAATGAAGCAGATCAACGCGGAGACTTTTTTCGCCGTTCTCCCATTCCGGCGGTTCAATCGAAATTGGTATCGAGCGATGGCGGGCGGGGCGCTATTGGCCAACAGCGAGATTGCCGGCGGGATGTACGTCTTTGGCGTTTGCGGCGGCGATTACACCGTGGTGTGCAAGAATCTGAACTACACTTTTTTGCGCCCCTGTTTTGGACCGGCCGTTTACCGCATGACTCCGCGGGAGAACATTCGCGACGCGATGAAAACCGGCGGCGAATTCAATATCACGCTCGATCTGGATATTTCACAGCAGGCCGCCCGGCAGGGCGAGAAGGACAAGCGCGTCGGCCGCTGCGAAGCGACGTTCCACGTGACTCCCAAAATACAGCACAAGCTCAAGAAGGCCCGCAAGCTCGGAAAATGACGTTGCGGTATTTTGGGCGGGAAGGCTGGTTAATGTTCAAGGTTATGGGCGATTTTCGGAGTCCCGTATGCCTTTGGGCAATATCTTGAAATGCCGATAATTCGTCGTGCTCCCTATAAACTCAGCACGTGAGATGAAGCGAGAGATGAAAGACGGCTGGCTCGGCTGGGCGGTCTTTGTTGGAATGTCGTGGACATGGTGCATCGGCATGTTCTTGCCGGTGTTGCTCGTTCACGATTACGGCGTCTGGGCATGGCTGGTCTTTGCCGTGCCTAATGTGGTCGGGGCGGCGGCGATGGCGTGGACGATCAGCGCTGGGCGCAGCCGATTGATGGTCGAAGCGCATCGGCCCGCCATGATCGCGTTCTCGACGATCACCGTCGCATTTCAACTCTTCTTCGCGGTGTGGGCTTTCTCCCGGCCTCCGTGGCAGGCGGCCTTTTATCCCTGGTACCTGCTCGGCGTTGTGGTGGTTGCGATAGCGGGGATGGTGCGAAAAGCATCGCGGCTCCTGTCGATCATGATTTTATTCGGCTCGATCGCCTGCGCGATCGGCATGTTCCATCGTGGGGAAGCCAGTCTCACAGCGATGGGAGGTGCGGGGAACCTTTCGCTGCCTCCTTCATCAGCTCTCCTGTGGCTGACTCCCGTTTGTTTCTTTGGTTTCCTGCTCTGTCCTTATCTTGATGCAACATTTCATCGTGCTCGCCAGCACTTGGCTGATCGAAATGCGAAGCGGGCGTTCGGCATTGGATTCGGCGTTGTTTTCCTGAGCGCGATTGTGCTCACGCTCCTTTACTGCCGGCCGGTGCACGTGGCGATGAATTCGTATCAGCGCGTTCCGCTGATTTTGCGATGGGTAAAAGTGTATTGGATGCTTCAGTTGGGCTTCACCATCGGTGTCCATCTGATTGGCGATGATGGGCAAAATCAGGAGCAACGAGCGTGGCCCTCCGCGACAATCGCCGCCGCGGGCATCGTCATCGGGGCGAGCGCGCTGGGGATTGGCCAGAAGTTCATGATTCCGGGTGAAACCGTTTACCGCGCCTTCCTTGGCTTTTACGCGCTGGTTTTCCCGGCATATGTCTGGCTTGCCGTTCTTCCCGGGCGGGGGGTGCTGGCGCCGACACGGCGGGCCATGGCGGTGCTTGCGATTGTAGTCGCCATTGCATTGCCGATGTTCTATTTGGCATTCATCCAGCAGAGATTGTTCTGGGCTGTGCCTGGAGTGGCCGTCGTTTTGCTCTCACGGGCATTGATCTCAAAACCAGCGGGGAAGCCGCAAGACGAGGTGGGATTTGGATTCACGCCTCAGCAGAACTCAGCGCCTACATCGTAACGGCCAGCGGTGTCTTTCCGGCAATCGACGACACGAATTTCGGACACGATCTTTTGCTCGCCCATCAGCACTTCGATGACGTAAAAGGCGCCCTCGGGAATTGCGCGGGCCAGCGAAAAGCAAACGCCGTGGCGAGAGATGTTCACGCTGGTGACCTCAACGCGTTCGGCGGTCGTTGTTGCGGTGGGCGAGATAATCCACGCTTCCACCACGTGCTGCTTTCGCTCGCTGCGGCGGCGATCTTTGGCGGAGACGGCGAAAGCTGGAGCGCTCATATAATCGCTTTATCGGATCGGCACGGGGAAGACTGAACGCCGGCTACCCCCAAAATCCGCTGACAATTCTTCCTCATGAACCTCGGGGCGAATAGGGCGATATAATATGTAGAGGAACGGTTATGGCCAGTTATTCTTATTCGCTGGATCGGCAGATTTGGGCGGGGCGATATCCGTCCCGGAAAGAGGCCGCCGAGGCGGCGATCGCTCGCGCCATCAAGGAAACGTCGCCGCCGGAAACCGTGTATGTGGGACAGCGCATCGAACCGGATCTTCGCGCCTTTGGCCATGCACGCGGGATCATCGAAACAATGCGCCGCCGGGTGCGTGAAGATAATGGTGAAATCGCCGACGGCTATCTGCGCGGCGTTGGCGACAAACCGATTGCCGATCTCGATCGCGCCATCGAAGCTACCATCATGGACTGGCTCAACCGGTCCGGGCTTGAGCCCAGTTGGGCGCGGATTGAAGCGGTCGGAGAGTATCCCCTGCCCTCGGTCGGACAGCTTTATTCTTCAAAGGGCACGGATCGGGAGGTCAGCGACTTGGGAGTCGAGGACATGGGCTAGCGTAAGCAGAGGATGCAAAGTCATCTGGGCGGAGCCGGGTTGCCAATCGATACATTAAAGCTTTTGGATCGCCTGGATTTTGAGCGCCGCACTTTGGCGCGACGCGCTGCCGACAAGCTGTCCGATTTTGAAGCGGCTGGGATTTGTTGAGGTTTCGCAGACATGGCCGTGCGTGCTCAAGAGTACAAATAGATAATGGATTCTGGGAAGTGAGTATTTATTGAGGGCCAACAAATCGTTGTCAGTTATAATTGCGGTCGGTGCTTTGGGCCTTCGCTTTAGCCAACGGTGCCCGCTGGCCCGCTAAGCCGCAAGCGGCAGAACCGCCGCTAAATAAGTGTTCGAATTGTTTTTGGATAACGGGTTTGCAAGGATGCTCCCGATTACGCTGGAACAAACGCTGTGCATTGCCGCTCAGCACTTCGAGGCCGGAAGGTTTTCCGAGGCCGAGGGACTTTGTCGGCACATTCTGCGCGATCAACCAAAATGCGGCGAGACGTTGCACCTCTTGGGAAATGCGATTTTCCGTCAAGCTCGACCGGCTCAGGCGATTCCATTTCTGTCTAAAGCCGCCGTACAGGATTCGGACCTCTTTCAATTTCAGTTCGATCTGGCACAGGCTTGCGCGGCGGCGGGGCAGTTGGAGTGGTCGATTGCGGCGTATCGGCGATGTACCGAACTGGCGCCTGATGTCCCGCAGGCGCACGCCCAGCTTGGGATTCTTCTGAGCCGTGCTGGCATCTGCGCCGAGGCGATTACCTACCTTTCGCGCGCGATTGAGCTGTCACCCCGATCAGCCGATTTCCATTTTCATCTTGGCGTTGCCCTGGCGAACAGC
>Ga0302326_10016108_pt1 | contig 15663 bp, 14 predicted proteins | sample Palsa_T0_3_FD_202264 | JGI IMG/M metagenome (GOLD analysis project Ga0302326, IMG submission 202264) | Peat permafrost microbial communities from Stordalen Mire near Abisko, Sweden - Palsa_T0_3 | ecosystem: Environmental > Terrestrial > Soil > Palsa > Peat permafrost | place: Sweden: Abisko...
CGAGCTGGTCAGAGAGATCGAGGAGTTGCAGCTGCCCCATCACCTCGGCCAGGTCCCATCTCGACCATTTGCTTGCCCGACTCGGGAGTCGGTTGCATGTAAACCTCCGCTGTGGTTTCGAATCGAACTGTGCCGCGTCAATTGCTGCACGTCTTTCATGGTGCCGTGCTTCTGGTTTCGAGTGGCTACAGCGCGGCGCAATACCTGGAAAGTTATCGGGCCCGCGATGGTCGGGCGGTTTCGTTTTTCTAGCAGCGGGTTGATGCGGGCGATGGCAAGAGCAACGCCCCTTCCCGCACTGATGACACTGGAGCAAGTTGCGGAGACGCTGGCGGTTTGCAAGGCCTGGCTCCGGGATCACAGCGCGCGCCGCAATCTACGGCTTCACCTGATGCCCTAATGTTTCCCACCGCGAACCGGCACTCCGCTGGAGGCGCGCAACTTTCCTTCGCGATTACGTACGGCCGATTGTCGGAGAGGAAGTAGCTCAGTGGCGAGGAAAGCGACAAGTTGTTGCATCCTCCGCTCCGACGGGCGAGGAAGTTCAACTGCAGCGCCGACGGCAGGGATTACTTACTACATGGCGATGTTTCAATAACTATCCCGTTGTTACAAGTGCCGCCTTATTCGGCTGTGCGGTAACTCACGGACGGCATGTTGGACACCCACCTTGATATCATGACGCCGTGGCGTAGTTGAGAGAGGGAGAGTCCGATGCAAGTGAGGGACAACGCTATCCTGATTACCGGGGGCGGAAGGGGGATTGGCCGCGGTCTTGCCGAGGCTTTTTACGCCGAAGGGAACCAGGTGATTATTGCCGGCCGTGGACAGAAGGCGCTGGAAGAAACCGTGTCGGCCAATCCGGGCATGAAGGCTGTCGTGCTCGATATCACAAACGGCGACGCGATCGCTCGCTTCGCCCAGCAGATGAAGCGTGATTATCCTGCCCTGAACGCAGTTATTCTTAACGCTGGCATTATGCGGACGGAGTTGGTGCAAAGTGGTGGCCTGGCTGATGCGGAGGCAATCGTGGCGACGAATCTGCTGGGCCCCATCCGCCTGACAGCGGCGCTGCTGCCTATGCTCCTGTCGAAGCCGCGGGCGGCGATCATGACCGTGTCTTCCGGGCTGGCATTCGTGCCGCTGGCCGTGACTCCCACCTACTGCGCCACCAAGGCCGCGATTCATTCCTATACGCAATCGCTCCGCTATCAACTGCAGCACACATCGGTCGAGGTCCTGGAACTGATCCCGCCGTACGTCCAAACGGAACTGCTGGGAGCGGGGCAGCTCACAGATCCGAACGCGGTGCCGCTTAAGGATTTCATTTCCGAAACGATGCACATCCTGAAGCACTCCCCCGAGGCGACGGAGATCTGCGTGGAGCGGGTGAAGCCATTGCGGCGCGCCGAAGCCAGCGGCACCTACGACACTTTCTTCAAGACCTTCAATGAGCGGGCGGCGTCCGCACACCAGACGCTGTAGAGGAGGCGTTGCGTGGTAGCACCAGCTTGAGTGGGCCACCGGCCCCCAACAGGATAGCTGTTGATAACAGGTTCAGCATGAACGCTTGAGATCGCCGGGCGTCGGCCTCTCAGCTTGTCGAGTGGCAAACCCCAGAGTTGTATCCGTAACCGGGCAGAAGCGAGTGAGCACGCGCGAATGAGGAGAAATCTCGTTGCAAGAGGTCTTCAACGAACTCTGCGACAACATCCAAAGTCTGTTGGTGCGCATCTTCATTCGAGATGACCTGAAACGCGCTAGTAATGAATAGCATCGTCCCAACCGGAACGTATTTCCAGTCTTCGGCAGTCTTGAGCAAGTGGGCCAATCTACGCCCCGCATCTGTGATCAGAATCTCAGGATGGCTGACCATCGGCTCCATGAAATCGATGGACGGCGGAAGTAACGGCACAATATCGTCGAAATTCTCGTAGCGGGTCTGACTGAGCACGCTCTGGAAGCCGGTCTTAAAGCCGACATCACCCGGCCTGGCCGATGCAAAGGTCACCAGAGGCTGCACATTTGTAACTCCGAGATTCTGGCTCAGGATATATGCGCCGATACTTGCCATGGCGCCACCTTTGCTATGGCCGGTGACAAAAACCGGATTGTCGAGTCCCGGATTGCAGTCGGATACCAGGATCTGCACCTTGCGGATGACGGATGTGGTCGCGTTGAAAAAGCCACTGTGCACCTGGCCTGGCACCTTGTTTGGGCCGGTTGGGCTGGAGGCAGGCACCGCAAAAAAATTCTGGAGCCAGTCGAGCCAACTGTCGGGATCGCTTGCCGAAGGCGGCAGCGTACCCCGGAACGCTACAACGATACCAAATGGACACTGTCCAACCGTAGCCGCGTTGATCAGGCCTTCTCCTCCGCAAGCAGTCTGCGGACCTTGTGTGTAGGGAACGTTTGGGCTGTAGGTGCTGTCCGCCGTGTAGGTGCATGTGCCAGGAGCAATGTTGTAGGCTGCACCGCAAGCATTCAGAAGGATGCAATTCAGATTGGCGGGTGTCGGGATGCTCATCTTAGAACTCCATGACTTTTCTGGAAAGCTTACCCTGGTTGATCCTCATAGGGGAAATTCGCTGCCCACCAGTCGCTCACAGGGCCAAAACTTACGGCTTTGTGGACCGAGTCAGGCCGCGCCGCGCAAGGTTGGAGGCGAGTTCACTGAGTCTCGGTCAAAGTAGGTTCCATGGTCAATGGCTCATAGGTGGCGGCGAAAGAAATCGCCCGCTTGTTTCCCGCCGCCTTGGACGCGCTTGCAATGCGCTGACTTCTTCCCATTGATCTCCTGGCGGAGGTTGAGCAGGAAATGTCGGAGGAGATTCCCTAGCGGAGCAGGTGCCCAGAGTTCTGATGATCACCCGCTCGCTCCTAATTCGCCGCCTGAGTTGCCTGCCTTGTGCAACTCAGCCTCGACGAGAACGCATTTCAAGGAAGAGTTCTGCGGTAACCGCTTTCCAGCACTCTCAGCTTCTCCCTGCCGATTTTTCTTTGCACGACCGGCGACCGATCATTCCTGGAGGAGACTAGCAGCATAAAGGTGCCAGCGTTTTCTACGTCCTGATTATTCATGACGTAAGGAACCTTTTTTTCTTGACTAGCGAACGATCTTCTCATAACATTCGCACCCATTCCTGTTAATCGCTCCCGGGATGCATAGTTCGTAACGAGTGGCGTGGGTAGGCCAGGCAAGTTCCGCCCAGCCACTGTAAAGACGCAGGGAGAGGTCGTCTTCGCGTCCACTGGTCCTTCTCCCTATGGCGATGGACTTCACGAAAGACTTAGGCCACACGGCCTGGGTGGAGGGTACCATCATCGAACTCTCGGGATCCCGCAGCGCCGCTCTCTAATTCCTGCAGCAATCGAAGTATTTCGCATCTGCAGGGTGATATGCGGCTTGACGTTGAGAAATCATTAAGAACGTGATGCCGGACGGGACTTCCTGTGCCGGAGATCCCCGGTTTCCCGACGGCATTCAATCGCGGCCGCTCCACTGTCTGGTTGCCTTACGTAGAAAGGACTCACCATGCCGACTGTTTCCTATCCCGGAGTTTACATTCAGGAACTGACGAGCGCTGTCCACTCGATTACCGGCGTCGCAACATCGATCGCCGCATTCGTAGGTTACACGGCGCGCGGCATTGACAATCGCGCCGAGCAGATCTTCAGCTTTGCCGATTATGAACGCCTGTTCGGCGGCCTGGCCTCCGACAGCGAACTGAGCTACGCGGTTCAACAATTCTTCGCCAACGGCGGAACCCAGGCGTGGGTGGTTCGAACCCCGCGGGCTGGCGCGGCATACGCCGAGGTGCAGTTCGGCACACCGACGCAACTGACCTTTGAGGCGCTGAGCAGTGGCGCTTGGGCAAACGGTGAATTGCTCATCGATGTGGACTACAACGGCTTAGCTCAGCCGGTCGCCGGTAGCATGACGGTTAGCGGCACAGCCGTCACAGGTGTGGCAACCTTCTTCAACAACGCTTTGCAGAACCAATGGCTGGTGTTCGCCTCGGACAATACCCAGACGCCTTACCAAATTGCATCCGTCGCCAGTGACACCAGCCTGACTTTGGTCTCCCCGGGTTATCCCGGATCCATTGGTACTCCCACGACGGCGACTGTAACCGACGATCCTACGGCCTTCAACCTAACAATCACGAACTTGGTGGACGGCACGGTTGAGAGCTTCCCGAATATGTCTCTCAACGTTAATGACAACAACTACCTTCCCAACGTGGTGAACGATTACGATAACGGTTCGCAGTTGGTGAGCGTGACCGTGGTGCAGACCGTTCCCGGCTCGTCTGTTACCGTCCCGCCGGTGTCGGGCGTGGTCGGAAAAGCAGTGACGGTGTACGGCATCAACGAGCTTTTGGGCGGCGGCACCACCACGGTTCCCGGGAGTGTGGGCGTCACGCAGTACTCGCCTACGGTCATCGGAACCGGAACCGGCTTCAGTTCTGCCATGATCGGCCTGTGGCTAGTGTTCGGTTCCGACACAACGGCTTATCAAGTGAGTTCCGTAAATAGCCCCACCAGCCTGACCCTGGCGTCACCATACCTGGGAAGCACGCAAGCAGCCACGACCGCCACGGCAGCCAATACCAGTTCCAACGCCGCTTACGGCTTATCGCTAAGTGTGAGCTCGCCTTCGGCGCCGCCATCCCCGCTTCCCATCACGGTTCCCTTGGTTCCTTTGGGCAATCCGCTTCCCCAAACCATGGCCGGCTGGGCTGGTCAACTGCAGAGGTCGATCAACGCCGCACTGATCGTCCAAATGCCCGGAGCCTCTGTCCAATGTTCGGTTTTTGGCGCGGCCAATAACCAGGCTATCCGGATCAACGCTTTTTTGCCGCAGATACCGGATGCGGTAATAAGCTTTCCGACGTTGTCCAGCCCGGTGCTAACGGACGCTTCCACAGAACTGGGTCTGGATCACCTGGATCTGGCGGTCGACAACGTAGCCCATTACGCGCTTGGCACGGGCAATGTTTGGGGTAAACAAACCCTCTCGTCCGCCGGCAGCGACGGATCGGGACCTACCGGGACGACTCAGCTGATCGGCGATCCCGCGTCCTTCTCGGGTATCTACGCTCTGCAAAAAGTAGATATCTTCAACATACTATGCATTCCGGACGCGACTCGGGCGCTGTCGGTGAACTCCACCACTCTGGACAGCTCGGTCGATCCCAATGCCATCTACAGCGCTGCCATCGCCTTGTGTGACAGTACGCGAGCCTTTCTTCTGTTGGACTGTCCGCCTTATGTCAACACCGTCGCCTCCGCCATGGATTGGAAGACCAGCGGACTTATAGTGAACGATGCCAATGGCGCGGCGTATTTTCCTCGGCTGCGCCTGGCCGATCCTCTGAACAATTACAACCTGCGTACGTTTGCTCCCTGCGGAGTAGTGGCAGGAGTTTACGCGCAGACCGACGCGACACGCGGAGTGTGGAAAGCGCCCGCGGGAATAGAGGCGACGCTTGGCGGGGTGCAGAGCTTGGTTTACAAGATGAGCGATGCCGAGAACGGCGTTCTCAATCCGCTGGGCTTGAATTGCTTCCGGACCTTCCCGGTGTATGGCTCTGTACTATGGGGCGCCCGAACGCTTGTGGGGGCCGACGCGGAGACGAGTCAGTGGAAGTATGTGCCGATTCGCCGCGTGGCCCTGTTTCTGGAATCCAGCCTCTACCAGGGAACGCAGTGGGTGGTTTTTGAGCCAAACGATGAGCCTCTGTGGTCGGCGATCCGGCTGAACGTGGGCTCGTTTATGCAGAGCCTTTTCATTCAAGGCTACTTCCAGGGGTCAACCCCCTCGCAAGCCTACTTCGTGAAGTGCGACAGCGAAACGACTACCCAGACGGACATTGACAACGGCATCGTCAACATCGTGGTGGGCTTCGCACCACTCTATCCGGCTGAGTTTGTCGTTATCCAAATCGAACAACTGGCTGGGCAAACCGCAAGCTAGGGAGGACTTGTATGGCTCAATTTGTGGTCAACTCGTATCGCCGCGACCCTTATCAGAACTTCAACTTCAAAGTGAAGTGGGACGGCAAATATGTGGCGGGCGTCAGCAAGGTGACGGGCCTGAAGCGTACAACCGAGGTGGTAAAACATCGCTCGGGCGGCGACCCCTCAACCAGCTTTAAGGAACCCGGCCGTACCGAGTACGACGCCATCACGCTGGAGCGCGGCGTGACCCACGACCCGGCCTTTGAGGAATGGGCCGGGAAGGTCTGGCACCTCGGAGCTGCGTTAGGAGCGGAAGTTTCGCTGAAGGATTTCCGCAAGGACATCATCATTGAGTTCCTTAACGAAGCCGGCCAGGTGGCCATAACCTACAACGTCTTCCGCTGCTGGGTATCGGAGTATCAGGCTCAGCCGGATCTCGACGCCAACGCTAACGCCGTCGCCATCCAGCACATCAAACTGGAGAATGAAGGCTGGAGTCGTGATATTGCCGTGACTGAGCCAACCCAGCCTTCCTTCAACGTTCCAACCTAATAGTCGACATGCATGTATTGTCGGCTGTTGAACTGTTGGACGTTTGGGAGTACGGCCTCTACCGCCCGCAGGCTCAGCGGGCCGTGGAGCTGTTAGCGGTTGCGTACCCCGAAACGTCCCGGGACTCTCTAGCTGCGCTCAGCATCGGCCAACGGGACGCCAAGCTGTTGACCCTGCGGGAGGAGCTGTGGGGTTCACGCATGGCTGCGCTGGTAGTGTGCCCGGGCTGTCGAGACCAACTGGAGTTGGCCCTGGATACTCGGGAGATGCTTTCCGAGGCTCCAGCGCAGCAGCCCAACGAAATTCCTCTGAACATCGCTGGATTCAGCGTGATTTTCCGCCTTCCCACCAGCTTAGATGTGGCGGAGGCGGCAAGCCGAGCCAGCGATCCGGAGACCTGCCGCAGCCTGATTCTTCATCGCTGCTTGCTGTCCAGCCAACAGGGAGATGCTCCCGTAGACTCCGATGAGCTGCCTCCGGAAGTTATTACTGAGCTCGCGAAGGCTATGGCAGAAGCCGACCCGCTAGCAGACATTCAATTGGCGCTTAGCTGTCCGTCCTGCGAACAGAAATGGCGTGCAGCCTTCGATATTGTTTCGTTTCTATGGACAGAAATCGAAGTTTGGGCCTGGCGCATTCTCACTGATGTGCACACATTGGCCAGGGCCTACGGCTGGCGTGAGCGGGACGTTCTGAATCTTAGTCCGACGCGTCGGCAGTTTTACCTCGAGATGGTGGGGGCATGAGCGACTTCCTGAGTAACCTGGTAGCTCGCAGCCTGGGCACTTTAGAGGTGATCCGGCCGCGCACACCTTCGCTCTATGAGCCGTATCGGGCCGGCAGCGGTCCGCGTGTGGCGCGCTCCGACTTTCGCTCCCCAGAAACCGAGCGCGAGCCACAGCATGAAGCCAGCTTGCTGAACGATGACCTTGCCGCACACGCGGATGTTGGAATCACCAAACCTAAGGCTCAGGCCCCACGCTCCGTGCGGCGCGATGACAAACAGGCTCCGTCCATACCGAAAGCGCCGTCGGCAAATCGGGTCGAGGAGATGCAGACGGAGGAACCCGCCTCGGCTGCGATATCCCCGCATGAAGAAGCAGGATCCGACGCATCGCCTGCCGCAGTTCGGGTACCTAAGGCCAAGGCTGCTTATGGGTTTGAGCCGAACTCGAACTCGTCCTTGGTTCCGACTCCCGAGGCTGCTGCACCAACCGTCCGAGCAGTCACAACATCACGCGACGAAACCGGCCCACTACCAAGCGGAAGTAAGGCTGTTGTGGAGCACCCTCGACCGTCGGAAGGACCGAGGGGTGATGTATCCCGTAGCCACTTGCCCGCGGGCGAGCCAATAACCCCCGCGATTGAGCTTCCGGCTGGCGCAGCCACTCGTTCTGTGCCGTGGACCAGGGAAACGTTGCAGCCGACAGCAGCGCCGCACTCTGGAATGGCAAAGATCCCTGACCATTCGCGTCCCTTAGAGGACAATAAGTCAGCGAGAAAATCGGTATTAGGGTCTCCCCAGCAATCGATTAAGACGCAATCCGATCCATTTGCTTCCCGACTTCGTTCCGAAGAAGGAACAAGCCCGCCCGTTGAAGTCTCGGGATTGGTGAGCAAGCCGGCATTGGGCGTTCTACGGAACTCTGCCGAGCCCGAACCTGATCGGGCCACCCGACGAACAGGCTTCCCACAACCGGCAAGCGGGAGGATTCAGCTGCCACAAGGCCCGGCGGGTCATTCCGCAGGACTCTCTGAAGGCATAGTTCACCCACCCGTTGGACCGCGCTCGGAGGCCAAGATAGCCGCCGCAGCTCGCGGCTCCAATCGCTCAGAAGCGGCCATCCATGTGACCATCGGGAGCGTGGAGGTGCGGGCAGTTTTTCCCGAGAAACCGGCGCGCCGTGCGCCATCGACAAGGCCAAAGCCTACCGTATCTCTGGATGACTATCTGAAGCGTTCCGGCGGAGGGTCGCGATGAGCAACTATTTAGCTATCGCAACCGTGACCGCAGCTTTGCAACAGCTTTTGCAAGGTCCGGTGGGAAATGCGGTAAGTGGGGCCATTGTCGGCTTCAGTCGTCCGGACAAGAACGGCTCCGGTAAAGACGTGGGCGTCAATGTTTACCTCTATCAAGTGACGCCCAATGCGGCCTTCCGCAACGCCGACTTGCCGACCCGCCGCGCTGACGGGTCCCTGGTCCGCACGCCGCTGGCAGCGCTCGATCTTCACTATCTATTTACCTTCCACGGCAGAGACGACATATTGGACCCGCAGTTAATGCTCGGGGCCGTGGCCAGCACGCTTCAGGCTCAGCCGCTGCTGTCAACCCAGAACATTAGTGCAGCGGTAGGTGCGTTCCCTTCGCTGGCCGGCTCCGGCCTGGACACCCAGGTGGAACGGGTGAAATTTACTCCCAGCGCACTATCGTTGGAAGAGTTCACGAAACTGTGGTCGGCATTTTTTCAAGTGGAGTACAGCTTATCGATGGCCTACCAGGCATCGGTGGTCCTGATTCAGAGCAACGACACTCCTCAGGAAGCGCTGCCCGTGCAGGCCAGGAACGTCTACGCTATGCCGTTCCGTCAACCTACAATTACTCAGGTTATCAATCAATCCGGTGCGGGCCAGCCCATCGTCTCTACCAGCACCTTAGTCATCCAGGGTACCCAGTTGCTCGCAGACAGCACCCAGGTACGAGTTGGAAATCTGGTGGTGACGCCGCCTACCGTGACCGACAAAGCGATCATTTTGCCGGTTCCTGCCGGCTTGCAGGCGGGCTTACTGGGTCTACAGGTGATCCAACAACTCCTGATCGGAACGCCCCCTCAGCTGCATCCCGGCGTCGAATCCAACGTTGCCCCGCTCGTCTTGCATCCGGTGGTAACTTCCGCCAGCGCGACCGCTGCGCAGGTGACGGTTACGTTTACGCCCACGGCGCAACTGGGGCAGAGGGTCACGCTTCTGCTCAACCAGGTCTCCGGAAGTTCGCCGGCGGCCTACACTTTCTCGCTGCCACCGCTAACGAGCAGTACGAATAGCCTGGCCTTCCCCATCAGCGATGTCCAGGGAGGCGGAACGATTTACTTCGTTCGCATAACAGTTGACGGAGCCGAAAGCCCTCTGGACCTCAACCCGTCCAGTCCAACATTCGGCCCGACGGTAACGCTCCCATGAACGAGACCTCGACTCTCAGTTGGGAAGAGGCCAACCAGAGCTGCCTGATGGCGGCGCTCTCGGAGGTCCGCAGCAGCCTCGCCAGCTTTCTCACGCACACTGAGGATCGCAGTGCCGCTGACGGGAACGCGACTCCACCGAGACCGATGCCGAAGCCTGTCACTTTCTCCATGCAGGCCCCCTCGGCACTCGAAACCCTCTGCGGAGCCTTTGGGCTCTCCACCTTTGAGCGCGAGATATTGCTGATGTGCGCCGGAGTGGAGCTCGATTCCCAATTTGCGAACCTCTGTCAGGCCGCCTCAAAAGATCTGCCATATTCGCCTCCAACCTTCAGCTTGGCGATGGCCGCGTTCGAGGATGCGCACTGGAGCGCGCTCCTGCCGACGCGTCCCTTGCGCTATTGGCGCCTGGTGGAGGTCGGCGCCGGCAACGCCCTCACCACCAGCCCGTTGCGGATCGACGAACGTGTTCTCCACTACCTTGCGGGAACGTCTTCCATGGACGAGCGTTTGCGCAGTCTGGCCAAACCAGTGAACGCCGTTGGCGGAATATCCCCGTCCCAATATGCCGTGGCGGAGCAGATCGCCAACCGTTGGCCCCGAATAAACGGCCAATCGCCATGGCCGGTGGTGCAATTGTGCGGGAGTGATTTGGGCGGTAAACGCGGAGTTGCGGCCGCAGCGTGCGCCATGCTCGGCTTGAACCTTCGCGTGCTATGCGCCAGCGCGCTTCCCCGCGGGGCTGACGAGCTAGAGCTTGTTGTCCGGCTTTGGGAGCGCGAGACTCGGCTGTATCCGCTCGGGTTGCTTTTGGAGTTCGATGAAGTGGAGCCCTCTGAGGCACAGTCGGAAGCGGCGGTCAATCGCTTCCTCGAAACTTTCTGGCCGCCGCTTCTGGTCTCGGTTTCTGAGCGGCGCAGGGCTGTGGAGCGCCTGGTCCTTTCATTCGATGTGCCCAGGCTAACCTCGGCGGAACAGGGGCGGATTTGGAAAGAAGCTCTGGGCGCGACCGCGTCCGCCCTTAACGGAAATGTGGACGCGCTTATCTCGCAGTTCAGCCTGGGCGCAAGCAGCATCCATGCCGTCGTCGCGCAGGCGCTGCCCACGAACCACGCCGAGCCTGCTGTTTCGCCAAGTGCAAGAGGGACCGGGCCGGAGACGCACGCCCAAAGTTCCGACCCAGACTTGGCCGCAGAGCTGTGGGAAGCCTGCCGCGTTCAGGCTCGACCCGCCCTCGAAGGACTGGCGCAACGAATTGCCTCGACTGCCGGCTGGGACGATCTGGTGCTGCCTGAAAAACAGAAACAACTCCTCGCCCAGATCGCGACTCAGGTTCGCCAGCGCGCCCAGGTTTACCAAACCTGGGGCTTCGCCTCAAAGGACTCGCGCGGCCTGGGCATCAGCGCTTTGTTCGCTGGTCCAAGCGGCACAGGCAAGACCATGGCGGGTGAAGTGCTCGCCAACCAGTTGCGGCTCGACTTGTACCGCATCGACTTAAGCCAGGTGGTCAGCAAGTATATCGGTGAGACGGAGAAGAACCTGCGACGCGTCTTCGATGCTGCCGAAGAAGGCGCCGCAATTCTGTTGTTCGACGAAGCCGACGCGCTGTTCGGCAAGCGCAGCGAGGTCAAAGATAGTCATGACCGCTACGCCAACATCGAAGTGAGTTACCTGCTGCAACGCATGGAGGCCTACCGCGGTCTGGCCATCCTGACCACCAATCGCAAAGACGCGCTCGACTCTGCCTTCTTGCGCCGCATTCGCTTCGTGGTGGAGTTTCCCTTTCCCGAAGCGGTCCAGCGGGCGGAGATATGGCGCCGGGTCTTTCCGGTTCAGACACCCACGGAGGGATTGCGCATCGACCGGCTGGCGCGCTTGAACGCCGCGGGAGGTCATATTCGCAATATCGCGTTAGGTGCGGCGTTTCTCGCTGCTGATGCCGGGGAGCCTGTGCGCATGTCGCACCTGCTTTCCGCCGCGCGCACCGAATTTACCAAACTCGAACGCCCACTTACGGATTCTGAAACCGCCGGATGGTTATGACGTCCAGCGCAAATGAGGTGGAAAACGGTTCTTGACGATGACGCCACAACCCACAAAGCGAGAGCCCGCGCGTAACGCGATCAAGCTGCATATCGAGCGGCTCGTGCTGCACGGTTTTGCCCCAGCAGACCGCCATCGCATCGCCGACAGAGTGCAGGTTGAGTTGGCGCGGCTGTTGGGCGAGGGCAACCCAATGCCGGTGAGGGCGCCGGTCGCGCTTGAACGGATAGAGGCGGGGACATTCAACGTCGCGGCCGAAGCAAGCCCGCGAACGACGGGCACGCAGATCGCGCACGCGATTTATCGAAGCTTGCAACAGAGCGCGGCAGCATCAGCCGGTTCGCCAGGATCGGGCGCCGCTCTGCCTCCCATCCGGCCGGGGACAAGGATAGGAGTTCGCAACCGATGAGTACGCGAATTCAAATCCCGATGAAGCCGGCGGCCGCACCAGCGCGGGCTCTCGCGCCAGCGCCTTTTGGAACGCTGCAACGGAAGTGTGCTTGTGGCGGCTTAGGAGGTTCGGGAGGCGGATGCGAAGAGTGCAAGAAGAAAAAGCTACAGCGCAGCGCAGCAGGCAGAGGCCCAGAAATGGCGCCGCCGATCGTGCATGACGTACTTCGTTCGCCCGGCCAACCGCTCGACGCCGCAACGCGTGCGTCCATGGAACCTCGCTTCGGCCACGATTTCAGCAAGGTACGGATTCATGCCGACGCTCGGGCTAGCGAATCGGCACGATCGGTTAACGCGCTGGCCTATACGGTGGGACCGCAAATTGTCTTTGGAGCGGGACTCTATCAGCCGGGCGCGCGGAGTGGTCAGCAGCTACTGGCCCATGAGCTGACCCATGTCGTGCAACAGCATGGTCAGTCGGCTGCCGGGCATCCATTGCGCGTCGGCCCCAGCACGGATTCTTATGAGCAGGAAGCGGAGCGCGCAGCCTCAGCCACCGTGAATGCAGGTGCGTTTCACTCGACAGAGCATGCTTCGGGATTGATCCAGCGGCAAGCGACAGAGCAGCCGTCCGATCCAAGGTCGTCCTCTACGCCGGCGCCAGCCCCGGGTGTAACCCCGCCTAGTCCTCCACTGCCGGGTCCAGCAAGCTCCAGGATTGACATCCGCGACGCGAAGATCGACGGAGTCCCTGGGTTGTTCAGACATCTTTTCATCGTGTATCACGATGGCACAACAGGTAACGAATTTGCGTGGCGGGGTGGTCATACGAAAGGAAAATTAGTGTGTCCAGGAGTGGGCTTACCGGACTTGAGGTGCCCGTTCAACGATCTGACGTTAGGCGCAATTGGAGTTGGTCCTCTGAGGGAGCCCTTCAAGCCGGGTGCGACTGACTGGCCGGCCCTTGACACCCGGACTCTGGTACAGGGTCCAGCCGCTGACGGCATAGGCGCGGGTGCATGTTTCGACGCGGAAGCTGCGCGTATTTCAGCAGCTTGTGTGCCTTATAGCCCGTGCGGGCCGAACAGTAATAGTGTGGCTTACACACTCCTGACAAAGTGCGGGATTCCTGCAGAAGTACCAGCCGGGCTCGCCATACACCCTGGGTGGGGAACCTTAGTTTGATGGTCTTGATATTTGAGGGCTTGGTCTGAAAGGCCTAATTTCTAATAGTCGGCTAGGTATGGGTGCCAAGCGTTTCGGTAGTTATTGCTAGGAACGCGCGATCGCCTTACCTGATGGGGGTCGCTGTGAAGAGCCAGGGTCTATGAGTTCGCGAGCTCAAATCCCGATGAAGCCAGCCGCCGCACCAGCGCGGCCGCTCGCGCCTGCGCCTTTTGGAACGCTGCAACGGAAGTGTGCTTGTGGCGGCTTGGGAGGTTCGGGAGGCGGATGCGAAGAGTGCAAGAAGAAAAAGCTACAGCGCAGCGCAGCAGGCAGAGGCCCAGAAATGGCGCCGCCGATCGTGCATGACGTACTTCGTTCGCCCGGCCAACCGCTCGACGCCGCAACGCGTGCGTCCATGGAGCCGCGCTTCGGCCACGATTTCAGCAAGGTGCGGATTCATGCCGACGCCCGAGCTAATGAATCAGCGCGGTCAGTGAATGCGCTGGCCTACACAGTTGGGCCGCAGATTGTCTTTGGGGCGGGACTCTATCAGCCGGGCGCTGCGAGCGGCCAGCGGCTGCTGGCCCACGAGCTGACCCATGTCGTTCAACAACATGGTCAGTCAGCCGATGGGCAGCCACTGCGCGTCGGCCCCAGCACGGATTCTTACGAGCAGGAAGCGGAACATGCAGCGTCGGCCACCACGCACGAGGAGGCGTTCCATTCCGCGGAACATGCTTCGGGATTGATCCAGCGTCAAGCGGCGGGGCCGTCGTCGTCCCCCGCGCCCGACCCGGCAACCGATCCCGCCACTGCGTCGCCGGGGGGAACAAGCGCTGTTGCAAAGCCCAAGGTCTGCCCAGCTCCGAAGGATATGGATTGTTCTCCAACTAAGGATCCCGTAGCTGGAGGCGCCGATACATTGGTTTTTCCTGTCGATTCCGCCGACGTCGATAAAGCCCGTCCTTCGTCAAGCAAATGGCCGAGCGCAAAGGCGGAGATCGACGCGGCTGCGAAGTCCTGGCACAGTGCCGGAGGCTCAGGGAACGTGCGCGTCGATGGGTTCGCCAGTGCCGAATACCAATGCGAATACAACTGGCACCTGTCATGCCGACGCGCAGATGCGATCGCAGCTGAATTGGAGAAGCCCAGCGACGGCTCACCAGGAGTGCCGGCAGGAAATATAGTTCTGTTCGCGCATGGCGAGAGCGATGAGGCTGGAGCTACGCTTGCTCCCAACCGGCGGGCAACCATCAGTCTTCCGGCAGCTCCGCCGCCGACTCCAACGCCAACTCCGACTCCGCCCGAGCCACCGGCAGCGAAGGTCTGTGGACCCGATGTGTCCAGTGAGGTAAAGAAGGCATGGACGAAGGCAAGGTCCGACTTTGACGGCCTCCCGTTTACAGGCAAACTCAACAACTGCCGCATGCTCGTCCAGCCCATCGTCAAGGATCCAGTAACAGGAAAGCTAGGACTAAACCAGGATGCCTTCGATACATGGGGACTGTTCCAGAACTCGGCCGGCTGGACCCGGGTGCCACCGTGGCATGGACCCTGCGGTTCGCCGGGTTCAAAGGGTAACGTTCACGATCCGTACGATCCGCTGCATGAGGCACCTGATGTGTGTTCTAACTCAGTTCAGATTGGGGCGGACTGTTGGTTGACTGGTACGCCTAACTACGGGCTATTCGGCATCGCCATGCGGGCGTGCTCGGATTTCACTGAGCCCCTTGTGTTAATACCAGAATTCTCCGCACTTCATGACCTGTTCTCTCTCGCTTCGGTTGCGTTTCTCGTCGGAGCTTACAAGTTGCTCAAGGGTGACAACATCATCGGGCCCGAAAAGTGGGCCTTATCCACATACGTCGGCGGCCCGGGCGCGACCGTGAGTGGAGGCAACCGCGCAACGTGCACCCCCACCTGCGCCGGGCCACCACCGCCGCCCTTCTTAATCGTTTGGATGCCGAATATGCCGAGGTCTGCCATGCCGTTGACACCACCTTACTTCCCATGACGATAAATGGACACAAACTCGTACTGGGGGTTGCGAACTCGAGGACCCCGGAGAAAAGGCAGAATGATCTCTGAATTTCCGCATGCCGAGAAAATGACAGGAGCTTAAATGCCCAGTATTTCGCCGGTGGTGATGAAAGGCGCGATTGTCTCGCTCGATCCGAACGTCGGGTTTCCGCTGCCGCCGAAGCCTCGCCCGCCGGCGCCGCCGCGACCACCGCGTCCACCTTCACCGCCCAAGCCCGCGGTCTCGCGCTCGCCGGAACCGAAGCCGGTGAAGAAGTGGCCTTCGGTGATCAAATTTCAGTACAACCCGGACGAGGTCACGCGTTCCCTGAAGCCACAGCCGGTAAGCGAC
>Ga0302326_10016110_pt1 | contig 15662 bp, 14 predicted proteins | sample Palsa_T0_3_FD_202264 | JGI IMG/M metagenome (GOLD analysis project Ga0302326, IMG submission 202264) | Peat permafrost microbial communities from Stordalen Mire near Abisko, Sweden - Palsa_T0_3 | ecosystem: Environmental > Terrestrial > Soil > Palsa > Peat permafrost | place: Sweden: Abisko...
TATCCAACCGTGCATAGCGAGGATCTTTGCGCAAGGTGGCAAGCTCGGGCTCTCCCCGCACTTCGTCGATCGAATAGCCGCCCTGCAATGCCAGATTCAGCGCGCTGAGGGCTTGGTCCCGCTTGCCAGCGATCTCGTAAACCAAAGCCGAATCGAACAGCACGGTGGGATTCATAGGCGCTAGCCGGCGCGCCTGGGCGATCTCGGTCAACGCCTTGGCTCGATCCGGCAGCTTGGCATAGTAAGCCGCCAGGCTGCCGCGCAGACTGGCATCGTTATGGGGCTGATGCTCCGCCAGCTTAATGGCCTGCTGGTAGGCCTCCGGCGCGCGATCTTTGTATTCGGGCGCCCAGCGATAGGCATCCGCCAGGTTGCCCCAATAGACATAGTTGCTGCCATCCATCTCCACCGCTTTTTCCATCAGGGGCACCGCATCGGAATAGTGGCCTTGAAAGAAATAAAGCGTGCCGAGATTGGCATAGCCGTTCGCCGATGGTCTGATTGAGAGCGACTTTTTCATCATGGCGGCGGCATCGTCTGCGCGGCCCAGAGCGTGGTAGAGGGCTCCAAGATTCTGATAACCGGTGGCGTTTTCCGGCGCCAGCTCGACGACTTTCCGGAACACCGGCTCGGCATCCTTATAGCGCCCCTGACGAAAGTAAAAGGCCCCGAGATGACTGTACGGAAGCAGGTAGGTGGGCCAGAGATCGACCAAGGCGCGATAGACGCCCTCGGAGTCACTGAGCTGGCCGAGTGCTTCGTACGCGGCGGCGAGACCGGTGTGTGCGGCGATGCTGAGAGGATCGAGTTGCAGCGTTCTGCGAAACTCCGTAACGGCGTCCTGCGGCCGCCCGGTTCCGCTGTAGATCTTCCCCAGGGTCAAATGCACTTCGGGCAGATCGGCATTCCTGGCGATGGCACGCAAACAGTTTTCGCGGGCCTGTTCCGCCAGTGGCTTGTCCTGAGTGAGCGAGCTTTTGGCCCAAAGAGCTTCACCCAAGCCGGCATACGCCAGCCCGTAGGAATTGTCTTGGGCGAGCGCGACCTGGAACAGACTGACGGCGTGGTCCAGGTCGCCGGGCCGGTCGGCATGCTGCAGATATCCGTAAGCCTGCAGCCAGGTATCGGCGGCTTCCGGGATGGTGGTATCACCCAGTGTCAGCATCTGTTCCGCTCTGCGCGTTAAACGAAGATCGAGAATCTTGGCGATCTGTTTGTCCAAATCGCCGAGCGAAGTTTGCATCTCGCGGCGCTTCACGTCGTGTACCGGATTGGTGCCGATCAAGGTTGCGGTCCAACGCACATTCGCGCCAGTCCATTGCAGAGTTCCGGTCAAGACCAGATCCACCGCCAGTTTCTTGCGAGCTTCCGCGGGACCGAGGGCGGCGTCGCCATGGATGTCGCCCGGCGGCAGTATGCGCTTGTCTGTCTGAAACTGGTTCAGCCAGACGAGCTTCCGGCCGAGTATGTCGGTCAGGCCGGCGGAAAAGGCCTGGCTGGCTGGGTCGGACGCGGCACTCTGAAACGGAAGCACGGCGATCAACTTCGTACGATTGGTGTGGGAGCCGCGCCATATCAGTACGATGGCCACCAACAGGACCGCCGCGACGGCCGCTGCCGCTCCGATCCACAGCCACTTGCGCCTGACGCGACGCCCTAAGGAAAGTGCGGCCGGGCCCGCCAGAGTTCTGACGGAAGGAGTCTTGAATGTCTCCTGCACTTGCTCCAGCGCAGCCTTCAGGTCGCCCATATGCTGGAACCGATCGTCAGGGTTTTTTCGCAAGCAGCGGCTGACGATTTGATCGAGATCCGGCGGCACATCGTTCCGGATTTCGCCGATCGGCGCGGGATCTTTGCCCAAGACGGCCGCCAGGATTGCGAGCTTTGAGTCACCCTGGAATGGCCGCCGGCCGGCGATCATTTCATACAGCACCGTGCCCAATGAAAAGATGTCGGATCGGGCGTCGACGCTCTTACCTTCCGCCTGTTCGGGGGACATGTACTGGGCGGTGCCGAAGATCACTCCCGGTTCGGTGTGCACCGGGACTGTCTGGGTGAGATCGGAATCCCCGGCCTCGTGCAATGGCTCGGTCAGCTTGGCCAGGCCGAAATCGAGCACCTTCACCAAGCCTTCCGCGGTAACCATGATGTTGGCGGGCTTGATATCGCGGTGTACGATACCGGCTCCATGGGCACGCGCCAAGGCGCCGGCAATCTGGACGGCGTAGTTCAAGAGATCGGCCAACGGGAGACCCGCGTGGCCGGACAAGCGGTCGAGAGTCTTGCCTTGGACGAACTCCATGGCCATGAAGTCGACGCCGTCCGATTGGTCGATGTCGTAGATGTGCAGAATGTTGGGATGATTGAGCGAGGAAGCGGTACGGGCCTCCTGCACAAAACGCCGCTTGCGCTCGGGATCGGACACGGCTTCGGCGCTCAGAACCTTGATTGCCACGGCGCGGTCTAAGTGCGTGTCATGGGCTTTGTAGACCACGCCCATACCACCCTCGCCCAGCTTCTCTTCAATTCGGTAATGGCCTAACTGGGTGCCGATCATGAAGGCTTGGCCAGCAGCAACGCGCTATGTCCCCGGCTGCACGATGATCTGCGGATCCAGCGTGGAGGTTTTGCCATCCTTGACATGCACCGCGGTGTACTTGAATACGCAGCCGCCCGCGGTGGTATCGAACACCGGGTCGCTCGTGGAACAGGCCCTCACCCAATCTCCGTGTTTCCTTAGGACTTCGCCGGCGTGGTGCACTTGACCGGGTGCGAAAGGGGAATGCGCGTCGTCCGCGAAATCAGTGCTCCAGCTTTCACCGTCGGCGGCGGTCCATTGCACCTTGCCACCGGACGCTACGCACGCCGGATCGGTATCCACACTGGCGGCATCGCCAACTGTGGAGATAGTCGCCGTAACATAGCGATTGAATGTGGTACAGGTGGGTGCTTGTGAGAAAACGCTTTGCGCGCCGGCTAAGCTGAGTACCGCAACCACTATTACCGTTTTCAAAGCCTTGCAGGACACTTGGGCGTCCATTGTTATGCTCTCCTTCCTTATGAGCGCGGTAAGCGAAGAGACTCGATACGTATGGGTTTTGAGCTTCGCCTGTGTCTGGCGCCGACAAAAGGCTGCCGGAAACTCTCCGTTTGAGTTGCCGGATGCTGGTAGTATAGCCCAGATGAGGCGGGGGTCGCGCGCCGCGGCCGCAGGGCGCGGTGAGACTCTAACCGCGGCGCGCATCCACGATCCGGCGCAGGATGGTGCGGCTGGCGTCGAGGAGAGCCGCATCGTCCGGCCTCAGCGGTCTCACTTTCTCGACGACGGGCTGTTTGACATTCCACAAGCCAAAGCTGGACGAGGCCGGGTCATAGTAACCACCGGCAAACGCCGGACCACCGGCCATGCTCATAGATGCGGCGCGCCCAAGCGCGGCTGCGGGTGTAGTCGCGGCTGACAATATCGGAGGGACGTAGCCCGTGATCCAGCAGTTGTTTCGGGTCGTCCACAATTGCAGATCGGGGTATTTTCCGCCAGGCGGTAACTGGCTATGGCGCGAGCGCTTCCAGAAGGGCAGGGGCTGCCCTCCGGGATGGCGGGTGTCCATTCCGAAAAGCGTCCGAAAGCCTCGGCGATGGCGCCGGCGGGAGCGTCGCTCAAATACAGAACGGAATAGGTTCCCGCGTTGTCGATTCGGCCGCCCCCTTGGGGAGGCACAAAAAATTCCCCTCCCGGTTCGTTTGCGGCGGCCGCCGTAAGATACGGGAACACACGATAGAGAGCAGGCACCGGTTAGGCGTAGGCCCCTGCTGCGATTCCGCCGATGGCCCGAACCACGGGCCCTGCGCCCTCCATGGCCAGCACGTCGATCGGCCGGGCGCCGCCAAGCAGGGGTTCCGAACCAACCAACCACATGGCCGCCGCCTCGCGGCTGTAGACGCGCAGGATGCGAGTCAATACGTCGTGCAGGTCCACGATTCGGCGTCCCATTTCGTTGCCGATAGCTTCCTTACCCGACGTCCACCGCGAAACTTGAGCGCGGTCCGCCCCGAGCAGCCTGGCAGTGGCATCGGTTCCGAGGTACGTATGCTAACACGAGAAATGTTAAATTTGCTTAATGAATGCCGCTGAGGCGATCAGATAGGATGTAGAATACCGGGAAACCGGAAGCCAAAATGGAAATTCCGGTTAGAATCTTTGGGATCGGCCGCTGGCCGAAAAATCACTGAGGGAGGAACTGACACGATGACTTCTGTAACGATGCGACCTAAGGCAATCCTGTGCATTTTTGGGGCGATGCTGTTTTGCGGCAGCGTCTCTGGGGGACAGGATACAGCGAATACGTTCACATTTACCCTGAACGGGTCCGCGACAACGACCACGCACGATGGACTACCAGTGCTCGAACTGACTCCCGCGCTGTCGTACCAAGCCGGATCGGCCTTCACCGCGAGCCCTGTCGTCTTGGACTCCGAGTACAAGTTCGCCATTGTCTTCCAGTTCCAAATGGCCCGCGGATCTGGCGCAGCCGATGGAATGACATTCGTGCTCCAAACTGAGGGGCCCACTGCTTTGGGCGGCGACGGGGGGTGCCTGGGCTACGGGGGGGCCAGTGCGGAATGCACGGCGCCTGTTACGGGTATTACGCCCAGTGTTGCCGTGGAGTTCGATACATATGAAAACAGTCCCGTGGATATTAATGACAACCACGTGGCGATACTGACAGACGGCCAAATCAACGACCTCGACCCGCAGACGCCTTACGGGGTCACGGACTGCGTGCCGGCCGGTACCTTCGGTTGCATGGCCAACGGGGACGTCTGGACAGTCTGGATCGATTACAACGGGACTAACCTCAACGTGGCTCTTGCCGATAATTCCACAACACGCCCGCCGAGTCTCATCAGCTACCCCATCGATCTCGCCAGTATTCTGGGGCAGAACTCTGTGTATTTCGGTTTTACCGCCGGCACCGGGGCTATCTACCAAAAGCATTGGGTGTTTAACATTCACTAGGTCTTCGACCGCCTGAAAAGGTTCGCACAGGTGTTGCGGCATACATTGAGTTCCGGGGCCGCTGGGCTCTATGGACGCAGATTTTCCGGTGGTTAGCTTTCGTCGGATGATCTTCGCCACTTGTACCGGCTTTTTGGGCGCAGTCCACCTGTGTGCAACTCATGATTCGGGCGGGCTGTGTTCAAGTGCTTTCGCGGTCAGTGGTGGTGGCGGGGCGATCTGTACTTGAATACCTTTCGGGCCTTCTTCCGCGTAAACCGCCAGTTGATCTTCGTCCGCTTCTGGTTAGGGTGTCGGGGCGCAATCCCCGTCACCCGACCCGATCTCCCCTCGAAATACGTTAGTGAACTTCTGAAACGGTGTACTAAGCGCCGAGTCCGAACCGATAAAGCGCCGTAATCGATTCTTACTCCGGCGTCAGCTTGAAGACCACCCCGCCGCCGCTGGTCCCACCCGCGGCGGCGGTTCCGTAAATATCGCCGGACGAGTCGCGGGCCGGTGCGCATGCCGGGTTCGCCCCACTGGCGCCGGTGAAACTATATAGCACACTTTCAGTGCCCGACGAACCGATCATGAACACTACGCCCTCGCCGGACGTGCCGCCTTGCTCGGTAGTCCCGTAGATATTGCCGGATGAATCGAGCGTAACCGCGGCCACCGGGCGTAATCCGTCGCTCCCGCCGGTAAAGCTATGTAACACCGAATAATGGCCGGCCGCAGTAACTTTGTACACGACGCCATCGTTGGCCGTGCCGCCCTGATAAGTGGTGCCGTATAAGTTGCCCGCCGGGTCCAAGACAACTCCCTGGTAAGGGTCGTTTCCTCCACTGCCGGTGGCAAAATTGTAGAGAACCGTCTCGTGGCCGCTGGTATCGAGCTTGAACACCACGCCCAGACCCCCGGAGTTGCCCTCCGTGTTGCCGTATAGATTGCCTGCGGTGTCGCGCGCCAGGTTACCCACCGGCCCCGAATTGGCGCCCGTGCCAAATCCGTACAGCATCGTGTAAGTGCCGGACGTGGTCAGCTTGAACACCACACCACCGTACGCCGGACCGCCCACGAACGTGGCGCCGTATAGGTTGCCGGCCGAATCGCTAATCAGCCCGTTTGGACCGCTTCCGTCGGTATAGTCGAAAGTGTGCAACACGGTTTCATTGCCGGCAGGATCCACCTTATAAACGGCACCATCGTTGTTGGTTCCGCCCTCCAAGGTAGTTCCATAGATATTGCCAGCCGAGTCGAGCACCACGGCCGAGCTCGGGCTGCTGCCATCCGCCCCTCCCGTGAAGCTGTACAGAATCGTCTCCTGGCCGGACGTGGATACGCGGTAGACCACGCCATGGCCCGCCGGTCCGCCATCCACGGTGGTTCCGTATAGATTGCCGGCCGCATCGAGGGTCACTCCCGCGTCGGGCTGCGTGCCGTCCCCTGGACCCGGAAAGTTGAAAAGCACCGCCTCAGTCCCGGCAGCATCCATGGTGAAGACGGCCCCTTCCGAGTCAGTCCCGCCCTGGCTCGTGGTTCCGCACAGATGGCCGGCGGCATTGAGAGTAAGTCCGCCATACGGGTAGCTCCCGTCCGGTCCCGCGAAGCGGTGCAGCACGGCCTCAGTGCCGGCAGCATTCAGTTCATAAACCACACCCGACCCCGAGCCGCCTTTGGATGTGGTCCCGTACAGGTTACCGTTCGCGTCTAGGACGATGCTGCCCAGGGGATAAGAGCCGCTCTCCCCGTTAAACGAATATAGAACCGTTTGCTGCCCCGCTGGAGTGAGCTTGTAAACGACACCCTCGGCCTGAACGGCTTCTGTAGCCGTACCGTAGAGATTGCCGGCCGAGTCGAGGATCACGCCCGCGTAGGGGTACGCCCCGTCCGAGCCGAACATGAAGGTATACAGCACCGTTTCGTGAGTTCCGGAAACCAACTTATACACCACGCCGGCGTTGGCCGGGCCGCCATTGATGGTGGTGCCATACAAGTTACCGGATGAGTCGAGTGTGAGACCCGCATAGGGGTGTGCGCCATCGTTGCCGCCTTGAAACGAATACAACACGGTCTGGGCGCCGGTGCGGGAGATCTTGAACACAGCGCCCAGGCCCGCGGAACCGCCGTTGGTGGTGGTGCCGTAAAGATTGCCTCCCGGATCGAGAACCAGCGGTGCGTCGGGATTGCCGCCGTCCGCTCCACCGGTAAAGGTGTGCAGCACTGTCTGGGCGCCCGTTGGCGAGAGCTTGTACACTACGCCAGCATTGGATGTCCCGCCATAAGCCGTGGTGCCGTACAGATTGCCTTGCGGGTCGCGTACCACGCCTGCATTGGGAGTCTTGCCGTCTGCGCCTCCCGTGAAGCTATAGAGCACGGACTGCTGGCCGGCGCTGTCGATCTTAAACACCACCCCCGCGCCGGCTTTCCCGCCTTGGCTGGCCGTGCCGTAGAGATTGCCCGACGGATCGGCGAGCAGGCTGCCGTAGGGGTGCGCGCCACTCAGCGGCGGCAATCCGAAATTATGCACGACGGTCTCTGTCACCGGCGTCTGAGCGTGCGCAGGCAGCGCCGCGAGCGCGATCCAGAGAATGTGAAGTGGCTGCTTTGAATGACCCATGGGCTTTGCTCTTTTGAACAGGATAACCCAGGTGCGCACCGCAATCTAGTAAAACGCCGTATTTTGGATCAACCTTGAAACTTCCCGCCTGGTTATGGTCTACTCATGCGAGGGGGGGCGCTCATCATGCCCGGGCATTCACGAATCTACGCCACAGTTCTACTCGCCGCGGCGGGGGCGGCCGCCGCCTCCGCGCAGACGTTCACTTTGCTGGCGAGTTTCAACGTCACCAACGGGAACAACCCCTGGTACGGACCGCTGGCGCAGGGTATCGATGGGAATCTCTACGGCACAACCTTCTCTGGCGGCGCCGACAACGACGGAACGGTTTTCAAAATCACTCCGGGCGGTACCCTGACCGTCGTGCGCAGCTTCAATGTGACCAATGGCGACTTCCCCTGGTCCGGGCTGGTTTTGGCAACCAGCGGGAACTTTTATGGCGCCACGTCGGCGGGCGGGGCCGACAACGATGGCTCCGTTTTCAAAATCACCACGGCGGGCAGGCTGACCACGCTGGCCAGCTTCAACGTAACCGATGGCTACAACCCGGTTGGCCCGCTGATCCAAGGCACGGACGGGAATTTCTATGGGACCACCTACGGCGGCGGGGCCAACAACGATGGCGAGGTCTTTAAGATTACGCCGGGGGGCGCGCTGACGGTCCTGCACAGCTTCGACGTAACGGACGGCGATTTCCCAACCGGGGCGCTGGTCGAGGCCACAGACGGCAATTTCTACGGGACCACCCAGCAAGGCGGAGCCAACAACAACGGCTCCGTATTTAGGATGACGCCGGCTGGCGTGCTGACGACCATCCACAGCTTCGACGCGACCGACGGCGTGGCGCCTTCCGGATTAATTCAAGGCAGCGACGGAAATTTTTTCGGCACAACATACCTTGGCGGCGCCAACAACGATGGTGAGGTCTTCGAGATTACCCCGGGCGGCACACTGACGGTCTTGCACAGTTTCGACGTGACGGACGGTTTTAACCCCGGCTCGGGCGTGCTGGTTCAGGCCACCGACGGCAATCTGTACGGGACAACCTACTATGGCGGCGCCCACAACGATGGTACGGTCTTCCGGATCACCTTGGGCGGCCATCTGACGACGCTGCACAGCTTCGATTCGGCCGACGGCTATCAGGCCGCCGGAGCGCTGGTTCAAGCCACGGACGGAAGCTTCTATGGGACAACCGTATCGGGCGGCGCCAATAACGACGGCGCGGTCTACAGCCTGTCGGTGGGGCTAAGCCCGTTCGTCAAGACGGTGCCAACTTCCGGCACGGTCGGAGCAGCCGTCAAGATTTTGGGAACGGATCTGACGGGCGCGACGGGCGTCAGCTTCAATGGCACAGCGGCGGCGTTCACGGTCGTCTCGCCCACCCTGATTACAGCCACCGTGCCAACCGGCGCGACTTCAGGCAAAATCGAGGTGGCTACACCGGGCGGCACGCTGGCGAGCAACGTTGCCTTTCGCGTAAGGTAAGAAGCCGGCATCAGTGTAGGAAGAACCCCGGGCCGACGGTCAGGTGATGGCTGATGGAATCGGGGATCACCACGAACAGAAGCGTGCCGATGACGGCGTGCGCCAAGCCAAGAAAATACAGGTTGCGGTAGCGCAGGAAGATTTTCGTGCTGACGTAGCCGGTGGCGAAAGTCACCAGCATCAGAAACCAGTTCGGGAGATGCGCTCCGGCGAACAGCGAGGCGGCGATCAGCGGCACGTATCGGCCCGAAGACACCGCCAGCAGCCGGTTGGCGATGTAGCCGTTCAGCAGGTATTGCTGGAAGACTCCCCAGGGACAGTAAGCTAATAAACACATGAATCCGTATTCCAGACTGATGGGGCGCATGGTCTGCAGCAGCACTCCCAGGGCGATCAGCGACAAGGCAATCAGCAGCAGCGCGGGCGCCATGTGCTCCACGCATTCGCGGAAATTGGTCCAGCGGAAGCCCAGGCTGGCGATGCGCTCGCCGCGCAGCAGATGCGACAGGATGAAGAAGCCCAGGATGAAAATCCAGGCGCGGGGCTCGGTGAAGCGCAGCCGCCAGATGTACAGCATGATCAAGAAAAAGCCCGCGGAGGCCTCTCCGATAATCAACCATTGTTTGCGGTTCACCATAGCTCCGATCAAAAGAAAATGTGCTTGGTGGCGTCCACCAGGGCGTGACAGGTCACCGAGGAGAATACGCTGCCGGACTTTTGAAACGCCTTGCCATAGGCGATGCCGGCGATGGTGGCCAGGATCATGTAGCGCCAGTTGGGCAGCGGCTGCGGCCCGTTATCCAGGTGCGCGCAGCCGAATATCAACGCGGAGACCAGCAGCATGCGCGTGGTGAAACCGAAGCGATGCATCAGCCAGTTCTGGATCAGCGAGCGGAACAGTATCTCTTCCGGCAGCGCGGTGCCGCAGAAAATGGCGGTGAACGTTAATGCGATGCCGCCCACCGTGGGATGCGCGGGCGGATGAAACGGCGGAATGAAACCGAGCCAGCGGCCGGCGACGATGAGGATAGGGGCGGCTACCAGGAATCCGGCAACGCCATAAGCCAGATCGCGCGCACGCGGCAGATTGTATTTCATGCCCGGCAGTCCCCGGAAGCCGAGGAAGATTACCAGCCCCAGGATGATGGCGATCCCATAAGCCACGCTGTGCAGGAAGCCCTGGGCAGGCTTGGGGATCAGGTGTTGTCCGGCGGAAAACTCCAGGGGCAGCCACAGCAGCAGGATGATGGCAAAGTCGAGCCAGGTGGGCTTCACCGGCTTCACCATGGCGGGACCCTGGACGAAAGCTACGACTGCGGGGGCAAATGTATACGCCAGAATCAGCAGTACCAGGGGGACGCTGAAAGCGCCGGAAGCCGCCGACAGCCCGCCGAAGAGCAGCGTCAACGCAGCGGGAACGGCGAACAACAGAGCCGGGCGGGACTGCAGTTGCGCGCGCAGGCGATTCTGTACCGTGCGGCACAAAAGGCCTAGAATGACGGCCAGCAGGATAGCGAGTACCGGCGTGCGCATAAATGAAGCGGCAAAAAAGAAACGCCGGGCTTTCGCCCGGCGTTTGGCCGGCTGAAACCGGCTGCGGGCACAATGGCCCGCCTACGATTCAGACTACTTGGTATCGGTCGTAATGCCGCCGCCGGTGGGCTTCCGTTCGGCTTTGATCTTGCGGGTATCGATGGTCTTTTGGAAGTAGTCGTTGGCCTTGTCGATGTCCGCCTTATAGGCATCCGGGGAACCTTCCAGGTCGGCCTTCTGGCGATACAGCAGGTTTTCGTAGGCCATGGCGTCGTCGTACTCGGGATCGATCTGCAAGGATTTATCGAGATCCTTGATGCCTTCGTCGATGATCGCCCCGTTCTTCTCGGCTATGGCTTCGCGCACTTTCTTGTCCTTCAGCGGCCCGGGATCGTCAGGCTTCATGCCCAGCTTGGCCCTGGCTTCGCCGTTCGACACCAGCGCCTTGGTCCAGGCAATCACACCCAGGGTGTAGTAGGCTTCCTTGTTCTTGGGGTCGACGGAGACCAGCTTCAGATACCACTGGTTGGCTTCGTCGAGTTTCTTTTCGTTGAACAGCAGCGACGCGATAGAGGCTATCGCCAGCGTGTTCTTGGGATCTCTGTCCAGCACCTTCTGAAACTGATCGCGGGCGGCGGTGGCCATTTGCATGTTTTCCGGGGAATCGGCGCCCGGAATATATTGCTGCATGTAGGCCGTCGCCAGATACAACCGGGCCGTGTCGAAAGTGGGATCCAACTCTACAGCGGTCTTGAACCTCTCGACGGCGGCCGGATATTGGGCGCTCTTGAAGGCCTGCACACCTTTATTCAACTGGTCGCGCGCCTTCAGTTTTTCGCAACTGGTGGCGAACACCGTCATCGCGATGACCGCCATTACCACCATTACCACCTTGGCCTTGCGTCTCATTACTGACCGGCCTCCATTTGCGGTGTCATCAGTCCTACTTTGTCGATACCGGCGCCGTGGGCAATGTCGATGGCCTTCGCCACATATTGGAATTCCAGGTCGGGATCGCCTTTGACGAACACGACGCGCTCGGCGCGAGTCTTGAAAATCTCTTCCAGGCGCGCACCCAGGTTAGCCTCTGGCGTAGGCTCCTGGTTGATCATGTAGGTCTTGTCTTTATTCACCACGATCACCACGGTGCGGGTATCGGACTGCTGCTGCTGGCCGGGTGGAGGGGGTTGCGGAACCAACGCTTCCAAGCCCCTCGGCGTGAGAGGTGTAATCACCATGAAAATGATGATCAGCACCAGAAGCACGTCGATCATGGGCGTCATATTAATATTGGAGATCGCGCCACCCGATCCCCCGACTGCCATTCCCATAAGAATTACTCCTTTTCGTTCTCAGGCGGGACTGGAGCCCCGCGCGGGATGAATCCCGCCTTCCACTGCAAAAAAGCTACTGGCCTGCCGGCGCGGCAGCACCCGGCGTCTTCTTCTGTTGCATCTGCTCGGTGAGCAGTCCAAGCTGATCCACACCCGCGGCGCGCAGATTGTTCACCACGTCGACCACCTTTTCATACCGCGCCCGAGAGTCCGCCTTGACAAAGCACATCTTGTCGAGCCGGTTCGTCAACATATCTTTGACTTTGCCCGGAAGGTCGTCCGCCTTCATCTGGGTGGTATTCAGATAGGTCTTGCCGTCGCGCGTGACGGCGACGATGATAGCGTCGCTCTTATCGGCCGCTTGCATGGGGATCGGATTCACTGTCTTAACCATATCCACGCTCACGCCCTTCGACAACATGGGCGTGATGACCATGAAGATGATCAGCAGCACCAGCATCACGTCCACCATGGGTGTCACGTTGATATCCGCCACCGGCGGAGGGGCTTTCGCTCTAATGATTACCGACATAATAAAGTCTCCAACCCAGGCTGGGTCTGGGGCAGCCCGGTTGGAGCCGGGACGCCCCTATTCAACTCGCCGGAATGTTTTCGGTTGCGTTGGCTACTTGCGCGCCGCGGCGCCGCGTTGCGACCGCTTCAGGAAGTAGTCGATCAATTCGGAACTGGAGTTGCCCATCTCCACGTCGAATGCTTCGATCTTGCCGGTGAAGTAGTTAAACATCCAGACCGCCGGAATGGCCACGAAAAGACCGATGGCCGTGGTCACCAAGGCTTCCGAAATACCGCCCGCCACAGCGCCCAAGCCGGTGGACTTCTCGGTCGAAATCCCCTTGAACGCATTGATGATGCCGACCACCGTTCCGAACAGTCCCACGAATGGGCCGGTCGAACCGATAGTTGCCAGACCGCTGATGCCGCGTTTGAGTTCGGCATGTACGATGGCTTCGGCGCGCTCGAGAGCCCGTTGGGAAGCTTCGATGTCTTCACCCGAGATCTCGGAGCTCATCTGGTGGGCCTGAAACTCCTGCAAGCCGGCCACCACCACCTTGGCGAGGTGACTTTTCTTGTAGCGGTCCGCGATCTTGATCGCCTCGTCCAGTTTCCCTTCCTTCAAAGCGCCCGCCACGGCCGGCGCAAACGCGCGCGATTGTTTCCGCGCGGCGCTATAAGCCAGCAAACGGTCGATCATGACGCCGATCGACCAAGCCGACATGATGAACAGAAGGATGACCACCAGTTTGGCGGGCACGCCCATCTGTGACCACAGTGAGCGCGGGTCCCATCCGATGGCGCCCTGCTCCTGTAGTAAAAACGCCCAAACCTGCATTTGCAAAAGCATTGTCCTGTTCTCCTGCGAGTTGAATTAGTGTAACAGACTGCTACTGGCTCAACGTGAAATTCACGTCGATCTGCGTAACCACTTCCACCGGCTCCCCGTTGAGCAGAGTCGGCTGATAGACCCACTGCTTCACCGCCTCCATGGCGGCCGGCACCAACAAAGGATGTCCGCTGGCGACGGTGAGATTCTGAATGGTACCATCCTTGCCGATGATGGCGTTCAATCTTACCACGCCTGAAATGCGCGCCTGCTTGGCAAGCGGCGGATAGATCGGCCGGGGCTGGCGGATAAGCTTGGCTTGTTGCACGTTGCCACCCACGCGGATGCGCTGCGGGGTGACCGGTTTTTCAACCTTCACCGGAGGTGGAGGAGGAGGCGGCGCGGCCGTGGGCACCGAGCCGATGATGCCGCCAATTACGCCACCGGCGGCGCCGCCCGGAACGCCGCCCGGTACGCCGCCTACCACGCCACCCGAAGACGGCGGAGGCAACTCTTCCTCTTTAATCATGGCGACTTCTTTGGGGACCACTTTGGGAGCCATCAGACGGCCGGCGTCGAACTGGCGCGGAATGACCTTGATCACTTTGGGGGGAGCGGCGGCCGGCGGGGGAGGCGGAGGCGGTGGCGGAGGAGGCGCCACCAGGAAGCTGGTCAACTGGCTCTTGGGTAAGGCGTCGAAATAAATCATCGGGATCAGGACCGCGATCGCGATCACTACCATCTGCCCGATGAAGGAAACCAGCACGGTCCAACTCTTGTGCGTCTTCCCCGTACCCTCGACAAATGTTTGTTCGAACATAAAACCTCCTTACGTCCCTATTTCACGGCTTTGGCTGAACTTTTTCGCGGCGGGCCCTGCGGCTTGGCGGCCGCCACGGGAACCGGCGCCATCCTCTTCCGGCTGTCCGCCCAATTGTGCCAGAACAGCACGATGGGGCTGGCAACGAAAACGGAAGAATACGTACCGATAATAATACCTACAACCAATGCGAAAGAAAAGCCATGCAGCACCGAGCCGCCGAACAGGAAAAGCGCGATCACGGTCAAGAACGTCAGACCCGAGGTCATGACGGTCCGGCTGAGGGTCTGGTTGACGCTTTTGTTGATGAGCGATTCGAGCGGCTCGCGGCGCAGGATTTTGATGTTCTCGCGTATGCGGTCGAAGATGACGATCGTATCGTTCATGGAATAGCCGACCAACGTCAACAAAGCCGCGATCACCGTGAGCGTGATCTCCTTATTAAAAAGGGAGAACAGCCCGATCGTGATGATCGTATCGTGGAAGCACGCTACTACGGCTGCCACACCATAAATCCATTCGAAGCGAAAGGCTATATATACCAGCATTCCACCCAGCGCGTAAAGCGTGGCCAGGACGGCCTTGGTACGGAGCTCGCCGCCGACCTTCGGGCCGACCATCTCCACCTTCTGAATCGAGAATGGCGCCAGGTAACACTGCTGTTTGAGAACGTTAATAATAGCAGAGTTTACGCCCGGAACAACCGAAAGTTGATCGAAGCCGGCGAGCACGCCGGAACGGGGTGGAGAATCGCGAAAAGTGCGGATATCGTTGGCCAGTTTTTGCAAGGCCTGATCGGAAAGCTGCACGCCCGCCTGTTGCAAAGGAACCGTGAGGCGGTCGGCGATTTCGGCGGCGCCGGCGTTATTAAAATCCAGCTTGCCGCTTTGGGGTTCGCCGAAAGTGACCTCCAGGGTATCCTGTATGGTGTTGCGCGCAACGTTCATTTGCTGCTCGACCATGCGCTCGGTGCCGATGACGACCTCATCGTGCGTGGACACATCCGAGATCGGCTGCACGGTGAACTCGCCCTTGATTTTCTTCGAGAGCGCGGCACGGATTTTGTCCTCGGGAGGCGCGCCGTTCCACTTGACGGTCATCTGCGTGCCTTCCTTGAATTCGATACCGTAGCGCAGACCGCCATGCAGGATGATGCTGCCAATCCCGGCCACGGAAAGCACCAGCGAGGCGCCGATGAACGGCCACTTGTAGTGCAGAAAATCGAAATTCGTGTTCTTAAAGATTTGCATCGGAATTTGCCGTACCGGTGCTTAACATCATTTGGACACCGGTCTTTTCAAAATTGTTCCCTTGGGGGGCCGCTTTGCGGCCCGGCGCTGGGTTGTGGGTGATGGGTTGTGGGTGATCGGTGGTGGCAAACGCGCCACGGTGCTGGACTGGCACACCCAAAACCCGACACCCACCACCTACAACCCTTTTCATATGCTCAACTCCGCCAAACTGCCGGTGTGGGTGATCGGTGGTGGCAAACGCGCCACGGCGCCGGACGGGCACACCCAAAACCC
>Ga0302326_10016111_pt1 | contig 15662 bp, 11 predicted proteins | sample Palsa_T0_3_FD_202264 | JGI IMG/M metagenome (GOLD analysis project Ga0302326, IMG submission 202264) | Peat permafrost microbial communities from Stordalen Mire near Abisko, Sweden - Palsa_T0_3 | ecosystem: Environmental > Terrestrial > Soil > Palsa > Peat permafrost | place: Sweden: Abisko...
AAGGCAGCCCGGACCCGGCGAGCGCCGGGAGGGCCCGGTCGACGTGGGTGCCCCCCATGACCATGTCTACCCCGAGTGACCGCGCCATCGCGAGGGAGCTCAATTCTTCCCGAACGGTCTCGCTGACGACCTCGAGGACAGCCTTGCGCCCGTCCCGGTGGATCGCGTCGACCAGGACCCGCAGCTTTTCCTCCGTCGCGTTCTTGTCTTTGAAGCCAATCCATTCCACCTCGGCATCCTTTATCTCGTCGTACACCTCGAGACATTCGGTCACCGTTATGTCATTGTTGGTCAGCATCACAATGAACGTGGACATAGGTTAAAGCCTCGGTTTCTCATGGATAGTGCGGATGTCAGGCCAACCCTGCGGTCAGGTCGTTGACCAGCGGTTCGCCTGCGCAGAAGCGGCGGATGTTATCGACCACGAGCTGCGAATGCCGTGCCATCACCTCGACCGTCGCGCCCGCTATGTGCGGGGTCAGGACGACATTGTCCATGGTGAGGAACGGCTCGTCCGCGGCGAGCGGCTCATGGTGGTGAACGTCGAGGCCCGCGCCGCGGATCTGGCCGCTCGACAGGGCCTCGATCAGCGCGGGCCGGGAGACGATTCCGGCCCGGGCGGTGTTGATGAGCACCGCGCTCGGCTTCATCAGCTTGAACTCCCGTTCGCCGATCATCCCGGCGGATTCGGCGGTCACCCGGGCGTGGATGGACACCACGTCGGCCTCGGTGAGCAACTCCTCCAGCGTGCACAGCTGCACTTCGCCCGGGTCGAGGACGTACGGGTCGTAGGCCACGACGTGCATGCCGAAGCCGTGGGCCCGCTTGACCATTTCGCGCCCGACCGCGCCCAGCCCGATCAAGCCGATGGTCTTGCCGGTCAGCTCGAAACCCTTGAACTTGTTCCACGGGTCCTGCGGTCCCATGCCCCAGCCGGTCTCGCCGGCGTCGTCGTCCGGCCCGGCCAGCCGACCGGAACGCAGCAGGCGGTCGGTGTAGGGGATGCGCCGCAGGACGCTGAGCATCAGCCCGAACGCGTGGTCGGCGACCGGTATGGCTTCGCGCCCGACCGTGCCGGTCACCTTGACCCCGTGCGCCGCGGCGCTCTTGAGGTCGATATTCGCCCCTGGGCCACCGCGGATCGAGGCGAGGTACTTGAGGTCAGTCGCGGCGAAGACCGCCTCCGTGACCGGCTCGTAGCCGATGGCGACGATGTCGGCCCCGGCGAACAACCGTGCGGTCTCGGCCTCGTCCGGGATGACGCCGGTGACGCCCCATCCTCCGACACTGACCTGGCCGAGCTCGCGCAGCTGGGTCAGGCCGGTGTCGGAGAAGTCGGCAGTCACCAGGATCGTGTGAGTCATCTGTTGCACCCTCCCGGAAGGTTATAGAGCCTGGCGCCGGCGCGCCGAAACCGAATGGCTGACGGGGGACACGGCCTGGCAGAGCTGAACATAGTCGGCGAAGATCGAGTCATAGATCTTGTGCCGCGCCGGGTCCGGCTCGAAGGTCTGCACCGGGTGGACCCAGGAGCGGACCGGCTCTTCGGCCGAGCGGAACAGCCCTATCCCGACCCCCGCGGTGCAGGCGGCGGCGAAACAACCGGTTTCGTCGACGTTGATGGCCGACACGCGCTTGCCCGTGACGTCGGCCTTGAGTTGGAGCCACAGGGGCGAGCGCGCCCCGCCGCCGGTGGCGGAAAGGCTGCTGATCGCGATGCCCGCCCGTTCCAGCCGCTCGATGTTGGCCCGAAGCTCCAGTGCCGTTCCTTCGAGGATGGCCTTCACGATGTCCTGGCGCGTGGTGGCCAGCTGCATGCCGACGATGGCGCCGGTCGCGGCGGGATCCATCCACGGGCTGTAGGAGCCCTGGAAATGCGGCAGCACGATCATCCCGGTCGGTTTGGCCGGCAGTCCCTCGAGGATGACGTCGAACGGGTCGGCCCCGCGGCGGCGGGCGAGCCGGACCTCCTCGGCGCCGAACGTGTCCTTGTACCAGCGCAGCAGCGAACCGCCGCCGGGATTGCTGGCCAGGCAGAAGAAGCGGCCGGGCAGGACATAGCAGCCGAACGGATACCCGGCGTCGAGCATCCGGTCGGTCAGGACGGGCTCCCGGGTGACGGCGACCAGGCCCTCCCACGATCCGGTTCCCACTCCGGCGTCACCGCTATCGATCACCCCGGAACCCAGCGCGGCCATGGCCTGGTCGAACCCGCCGGTGACGATCTTGGTCCCGGGCGCCAGCCCGAGCCCGGCCGCGATCGGCCCGGGCACCTCGCCGATGACGGTTCCGGACGGGGCGAGCCCCGGCATCAGGGCCGGGTCGATGCCCGCGGCGGCCAGCAGTTCGCCGGACCAGTCCTGCTTCCGGATGTCGAAGGCCATCGTGCGCGAGGCGACGGAGTAGTCGCTGACGGGCGGCGCCCCCAGCAGCGAGGTGACCAGCTCAGACCAGCAGAGCATCTTCGTGGTGCGGGCGAAGACATCCGGTTCGTGCTCGCTGATCCACATCAGCCGCAGCAGCGGGTGCATGCCGTGGACCGGCAGGCCGGTGATCTCGTAGATGCGGCGCCGCCCGACCTGCCGGCTGAAGCTTTCGGCCAGGTCGGCGGTGCGATTGTCCATGGCCATGATGCACGGCCTCAGATGAACCCCGTCCGCGCCCACGGGGGTGGCCTCGTCTCCGGATACCGACAGGCTGATCGCCCCGACCGTGCCGCCGTTCGCCCGCGCCTGGGCGGTGACCTCGGTGATCAGCGAGGTCACCGCGGCCCAGACCGACGCCGGGTCGAGTTCGACCCCGCCGCGCTCGTCGTAGCTCAGCTGGTACTCGATCCTGCCCCGGCCGAGCTCGCGGCCATCCGCGGACAGCACGGTGGCCTTGCCGGAACTGGTGCCGACATCGAGGCCGAGCAGGGCGAGGTCCGCCATCAGGCCTCGGACCTGACGCCCTCAGCAGCTTCGTCGGCGGTCTCCGGCAGGGTGAAGCTCTTGCGGGCGAAGGCCTCCGGGCGGGTGGCCTTGAGCCACCCCACGTACGCCAGCGCCAGCACGCACCATACGACGGCGAAGAGGACCACGCTACGTCCGGTGCCGAACGGACCGTCCCACAGCGCCACGAAAAATGACTGCCACAGGACGTAGACGTCCAGGCCAATGCCGATGACCGGGATGACCAGGTTCAGCACCACGTTGAAGCGGTGGCGCAGGAAGCGGCGGTAGAAGACGATGCTGGAGATGTTGACGAAGATATAGGTGACCAGCGCGAAGAACACCGATCCCTCGCCGAACCAGACGTAGGCGTTGTAGTAGCTGTGCTGCAGCAGGCTGAGCAGCAGCGAGCCGGCGGTGCCCACGGCCAGGACGGTGGTGACGCCGTTGGTCGGGATCCGCGACCCCGGGTGGATCTTGGCGAGCGGCTTCGGCGCCACCCCGTCCCGCGCCATCGCATACAGCACCCGGGCGGTGACCGGAACCGCGGCGATGTAGATGCCGATCGATGCGGTCAGGCCGCTGATCGTGATCAGGACACGGGCGGGTCCCCAGTAGATTTTCTCGATCGGGGTGATCGCGGTGAAGCCGGAGCTGATGAAGCCCGGGATCTGGCCCAGCGGGACCGACTCGGAGTAGGCGTAGGAGCAGATGATCCAGAACAGCCCCACGGTGATGGCGGCCAGCAGGACGCCGATGGGCATGAACCGCCGGGGTGTCTTGGATTCCTCGGCGACCACGCACGCGTAGTCGTAGCCGATAAAGCTCAGGATGCCGAAGATGACCGCCGTCTTGATGCCGGTGAACCCGGCGGTGGCGCTGGCGAAGTCGAACGGTGCCAGGTTGAGGTGGCCATGGATCCCCTGGCGGAAGAGGATCGTCATGGCCAGGGCGAACGCGACCAGGGACTCGAAGATCATGAAGCCGAGGGCGATCCGGGCGTTGAACCGGATGTCGCGGTACACGATGAGTGCGGTGATTCCGGCCAGGATCACGATGCCGACGGCGGCCGCCACCGGGTTGTCCGGCACGCCGAAGTAACGCAGGAACTCGCCGAAGAAGATCCCGAAGAACATGTTCACCAGCCAGATGCCGGTGATGTAGTACATCACGAAGACCGGGCCGAGCCACATGCCCACCGAGGGGCGCAGCGAGTTCCACAGCCACGAGTAGGCCTGCCCGGCCGACGGCAGTTCCTTGCTGACCATCGCGTAGCTGACCGCGGTCGGCAGCGATATCAGCAGGGCCAGCAGGAAGATGAGCGGGGCGATCTTGCCGGTGGCGACGCTCATCGGCGCCCAGTTGAAGTACAGCCCCAGCGATGGCGACATGATGACGGCCCCCATCGTGGCCACCGCGACCAGGCCGAGGACGTTCCTGTGCAGGGTGGGCCGTGCGGTCGTGGTACCGCCGGGCCCCTTCGATGACGTCTGACTCACGACCGCACTCTCCTCTCGGCCGGCGTTGCCGCTGCCCGGATGAAGGACTTGACCGGCATCTTGTCTGATGACCTGTTCACTAGTCAAGAGCGTTCGGATGTGTAGGCTGGATAATGAGCACCGACCCGTCGGAGGACACATGACTGGCGACTTCACCCAGCGCCACGACCGCGCGTACCGCGGCGCTTCCCGCATGCTGACCGGGCACGGCCGTCACACCCAGGCCGAGTGGCTGCGCGAGCTGGCCGACTGGGTCGAGCTGAATTCGGGCGGCATCGACCCGCTTCCCGATCACCGCGGGATCGGCCCCCAGGTCACCGACCTCGAACAGGAAGTCGCCGGGCTGCTGGGCAAGCCGGCCGCCGTGCTGATGCCCAGCGGGATCATGGCCCAGCAGGCCGCGCTGCGCGCCTGGGCCGAGCGTTCCGGCCGCAACACGGTCGGCCTGCACCTCAAGAGCCACTTCCTCGTCTATGAGCTGGACGCGCTCCGCGAACTGCACGGCCTGCGGCCCGTCGTGGTGACGGAGTCGCCGCGGCCCACCCTCGCGAGCGACCTCGCCGGGATTCCCGAGCCGCTGGGCTCACTCACCGTGGAACTGCCGTTGCGGGACTGCGCCCACGTGCTGCCGACCTGGGAACAGCTCACCGAGCTCGCCGCCGCGGTCGCCGAACGCGGCATCCCCTTCCACCTCGACGGCGCCCGGGTGTGGGAATCAGCCCCGTTCCTCGGCCACGACTACGCGCAGATCGCCGGCCTGGGCGACTCCATCTACGTGTCCCTGTACAAGGGGCTCGGCGGGCCGGCAGGCGCGCTCCTGGCCGGCCCGGAAGGCTTCGTCGCCGATGCCCGGCGCTGGCGGCACCGGCACGGCGGGAACCTGCCCAGCCTCTTCCCGATCGCCGTGGCCGGCCGGCTGGGCCTGCAGCGGTACCTGCCGCGGATGCCGGCCTACGTCGCGTATGCCCGCCAGGTCGCGGCGGCTATCCAGGCCTCAGGCGTCGCCGTCACCCAGCCGTCGCCGGTGCAGACGAACACCTTCCGGGTCTTCCTCGCCGCACCCGCCGAAGCGCTCAACGTCGCGGTCGTGGAGCACGCCGAGAAAACCGGCGAGTGGTCCTTCCCCCGGGACTTCCGCGACACCGAGATGCCCGGCTGGGCGATGGCCGAATTCATCGTCGGCGAGGCCACCCTCGGCTGGGAACCTGCCGAGATAGTCGAGCTGCTAGGTCATCTCGGCGACCGAGCCTGTCTATAAATATCGGCCGCGGCGGTCGAAAGGGCGGGCATCAGCCATCGGCGGCAGCCTGGGCTGCCGGTGCCGTCAGCTCCAGCTGGATTCCGTCGGGGTCTTCGAACGACAGCACGTCAATGCCGAAGGAGGGCAGCGGGGCGATCTCGCCGTGAGTCACGCCGTGCTCATCGAACAGCCGGACCGCCTGCTCCAGCTCCTCGTGGCTGGCGACGCCGAAGCTGAGATGGTCAAGGCCCACCCGGTCCGGATCGAAACGATCACCTTCGGGCGCCATCGGCCGCAGCCCCAGGATCAAGCTGCCGCGGATCATGACCACGCCGCCGAACAAGACGCGGAACACTGCGGCCTCGGACGGGTCGCCGGCCGGCGGGGAGTCCACCACGATCTGGAAGCCGAGCAGGCCGGTGTAGAACTCGCGGCTACGCTGCACGTCGGTCACGGTGAGCCGCAGGTGATGGATGTCACCGGCCGGAATCTGTCCTGGCACTGCAGCCTCCCTCTCACGCGAAGCCTCAGCGCTTCGCACCATCAGGTCTATACCAGAACCCCAGACTCGCTGTCGAGGTGCCGGAAGAAGTCCGCGGGGTGGTGTCGGCTGAAGTCTCCCGCCGCCACCTGTGGCCCGTCGACTGATAGCCGCAATCAGGTCGGGATGCGGCATTCTGGAACAGTGCGATTCGGGTTTAACGGGCGGACGGCCGCGATAGGCCTTTCGGCTGTGGTCCTGGCCGTAGTGCTAGGCGCGGTGGCCGGCACTCAGGCCGGCGCCTCAGCTGGGGTGCTGGCGGCTCTGGCTGGGTTGGTGCCTCCGCTTGTCCTGGCGGCGGCCGTGGAGCGGCGGCGGCGGGATAAGGCGCGGGCGGAAAGCCAGCGAGAAGTACTCCGCAGATTTGCCCCCCCGAAACCGGCAGGTCAGGTAGATAGTGCGGCTGGTGAGAGGAAGGCCCAGGAGTGAACCCAGGCGGGCACCCGGGCCTTCCTGTGGCCCGTTACCTGCGCCCGGAGGAGGCGGTGGTGCCGTTCCGGGAACGTCCCGAGCTGGACGAGCTGCTGCGCTGGTGTGCCTCCGGAGATCATGCGGCGGTGCGGCTAGTGACCGGGAACGGGGGTGCTGGCAAGACTCGCCTGGCCCTGCGGCTCGGCGAGGAGCTCGCGGCCAGCGGGTGGCAGCCGTTGTGGGTATCGCGCGGTTCAGAGCGCGATGGGGTAGCAGCCGTCCACACGATGGGCCAGCCCTGCGTGCTGGTCCTCGATTACGCCGAGACCCGCGGCGAGCTAGCGGCCTTGCTCGATGACGTGGCCGCCGATCAGGTCGGCCCGGACTTGCGGGTGCTGCTGCTGGCGCGCAGCGCGGGGGAGTGGTGGCATCATCTGCTGGCTCAGGCTGAGGAACAGGCCGCGGCCTTGCTGGAGGCCGATGCGCCGGTCACGCTGGGCCCGGTGCACGCCGCGGGCGGGCCAACGGAAATCTTCGACGAAGCTGTCACCGCCTTCGCGCGGAAGTTGGGCATCGGACGGCCGGACGCGCGGTTTTTCTTGTCTGACTCCGATCCGGTCGTACTCGTCGTCCATGCCGCGGCCCTGCTGGCTGTGGTCGAGCATGCGGCTGGAATATACCCGCGCTATCAGGCGGTTTCGGGGTCAGAAGTGCTGGCGGCGCTGCTGCGGCATGAGGCCAGGTATTGGGCGCGTTCGGCGGCTGGCCGGCGCCTGGACCTGGATGTGACGGTGCTTCGGTTCGCCGTCGCGGTGGGGTGCCTCATCGGCGCTGAAAGCGAGACCGCGGCGGGTGCGCTGCTGGCCAGGATCCCTGATCTGGATTCAGCCGAACGCCGTGGGCGGGTGGCCCGATGGCTGCATGACCTGTATCCCGCGGCGGCCGAAGACGGCGCGCGGGAGCGAGAATGGCTTGGGCCGTTGCGGCCGGACCGGCTCGCCGAGCAGTTCATCGCCAGTGAGCTGGCAGGCCATTCGGAGTTGATCCCGCTGTTGTTCGCCCAGCTGAGTGAAGCCCGGGCCGCGCGAGCACTAACGGTACTGGCGCGCGCCGCACTGACTCAAGATCGCGCGACAGGTCTGCTGCGCATTGCCCTGGTGGCAGACCTTGAGCATCTCGCCTTCCCGGCGCTCTCGGTGGCCGTCGAGACCAACCCCATGATGGGTGAATTGCTGAGCCAGATCATCCCTGGCCAGCCGGTTTCCCGGCCGACGCTCGCGCGGCTAGCTGCGGCAATCCCTTATCCCTCCCTCGCGCTCGCCCCGACTGCCGCAGTGGTCCTCAAGCTGTTGGCTGATAATTGCGACGACGATCGCGAGCGAGCCGCCCGGCTTTCGGATCTCAGTAGCTATCTGGGTGAATTGGGGCGGCGTGAGGAGGCCCTGGCCGCGGTCGAGCAGGCGGTCGCGATCCGTCGCCAGCTCGCTCAGGCCCGCCCCGACGTATTCCTCCCCGATTTGGGAGGGGCGCTGAACAACCTGGCCAATCGGCTGGGCGACCTCGGGCGGCGGGAGGAGGCCCTGGCCGCGGTCGAGCAAGCCGTGGGTATCTACCGTCAGCTCGCCCAGGCCCGCCCCGACGCATTCCTCCCCGATCTGGCCATGTCGCTGCATAACCAGTCCAATTGCCTGGCCAGCCTCGGGCGACCAGAGGAAGCCCTGGCCGCGATGGAGCAGGCGATCACGATCCGCCGCCAGCTCGCCCAGGCCCGTCCTGACGGTTTCCTCCCCGATCTGGCCGGGTCGCTGAACAACCAGTCCGTGCGCTTGAGCGATCTCGGGCGGCGGGAGGAGGCCCTGGCCGCGATCGAGCAGGCTGTGGGCATCTACCGCCAGCTCGCCCAGGCCCGCCCTGACGCATTCTTGCCCCACCTGGTCGCGTCGGTGCACAACCAGTCCGGCCGCCTGGCGGACCTGGGCCGGCGGGAGGAAGCCCTGACCGCGATCGAGCAGGCCGTGGGCATCTATGGCCAGCTCGCGCAGGCCCGCCCGGACGCGTTCCTTCCCGATCTGGCCGGGTCGCTGGCCAACCAGTCTGTGCGTTTGGCCGACCTGGGCCGGTGGGAGAACGCCCTGACCGCGATCGAGCAGGCCGTCGGCATCTACCGCCAGCTCACCCAGGCCCGCCCCGACGCATTCCTGCCCGGGCTCGCGGGAGCGCTCAACAATCAGTCCCTCCGCCTGACTAACCTGGGGCGGCGGGAGGAGGCCCTGACCGCTGCTGAGCAGGCCGTGAGTCTCTATGGTCAGCTCGCCCAGGGCCAGCCCGACGCGTTCCTTCCCGGCCTGGCCATGTCGTTGACTAACCGGTCTAGCTGCCTGGCGGACCTGGGCCGGCGGGAGGAGGCCCTAGCCGATATTGAACAGGCCACGGGCATCTACCGCCAGCTCACCCAGGCCCACCCCGACGCATTCCTGCTCGAGCTCGCCAAGTCGCTGACCAACCAGTCCAATCGCCTCGGCGACCTCGGGCGGCCAGCGGAGGCCCTGGCCGCTATTGAACAGGCCGCGGGCATCTACCACCAGCTCTTCCAGGCCCACCCCGACGCATTCCTCCCCGACCTGGCCTCGTCACGGCACAATCAGTCTCTGCGGCTAGCCAACCTGGGGCGGCCAGCGGAGGCCCTGGCCGCGGTCGAGGAGGCAGTCACGATCCGCCACCAGCTGGCCCAGGCCCACCCCGACGTGTTCCTCCCCGACCTGGCCTCGTCGCTGCACAATCAGTCCTTGTGGCTGGCCAGGCTGGGGCGTCCAGCGGAGGCCCTGGCCGCTATTGAACAGGCCACGGGCATCTACGGCCAGCTCGCCCAGACCCGGCCTGACGCATTCCTTCCCGACCTGGGCATGTCGCTGATAAACCAGTCCGATCGCCTGGGCGTCCTGAGCCAGTGGGAGGAGGCGCTGGCCGCGATCGAGCAGGCCGCGGGCATCTACCGCGAGCTCGCCCAGGCCGGCCCCGGCGCATTCCTGGCCGAGCTCGCCAAGTCGCTGAACAACCAGTCCAATTGCCTCGCCCATCTGAGGCGGCGGGAAGAGGCATTGCCCGTGATCGAGCAGACGGTGGGTATCTACCGCCAGCTGGTCCAGACCCGCCCCGACGTGTTCCTGCCCGAGCTCGCCATGTCGCTGTTCAACCAGTGCCTGCGCCTGGGCGACCTAGGGCGGCGAGAAGAGGCCCTGACCGCGATCGAGGAGGCCGCGGGCATCTACCGCCAGCTCGCCCAGGCTCTCCCCAGCGATGAGATCATGTGGCTAGACGACGTCGCGCATAGGTTGCTGTCGGCCAGTCGAGATGCCTTGACAGCGGTGACTCGCGAAGAAGCCGACGCTGCCATTAACGCGGCTATGAACACGATCGCTCAGCCACCAGCACTGACCACTAATGACCAAGACGTGAAGGACGACTCCCGCCGGATTCAGACGGACCGGCATCATGAGTCCTGAACACGCTGCGTTCTGGTGAGCATCGCGCTGAGATAGTACGGTTGCGTTCATGTTGGTTGGCGCCAGCTCGCAGACCCCGGATGTTCCGATTCCTTTCGGTGCGTGCGATCCCAGCGGCACGTTTGTGTTCGTCAGCTACGCCCATCAGGACAAGGCGGTGGCCTACCCGGAGTTGCTGCGGATTCGCTCTTTGGGGATACGGGTCTGGTACGACGAGGGAGTCGAGCCGGGCAGCGAGTGGCCGGAGGCTATCGCTAACGCGCTGAAAAAGGCCGCCGCGTTCGTGGTCTTGATCACGTCGGCCGCGGTCGCCTCCAGGAATGTCAGGAACGAGATCAGCGCCGCTCTCAGCTGGGGCAAGCCGTTCTTTGCCATCCATCTCGCGCAGACAGAGTTGCCCCTGGGCCTGGAATTGCAGATGGGTCATATTCAGGCCGTCATGCGCTGGCAAATGGACGAGGGCTTCTATGCGCGTAAATTGGGTGCGGCCCTAGCCAGCTACGCTGAAGCCGGGAATGAGGCGCCTCCCGCCGGACGACCAGCCCCCGCCGTCCCACACAGGCCACACCAAGGTTCCGAACCGATAGGCACGGTTCACTCAAGCACTCCAGCGCTCTCCCGCCTGACCTACATCCTCATCGGTCACACCAAAGCGGTATTCGGGATATCGTTCAGCCCGGACGGAGCCCTATTGGCCACGAGCAGCCTCGACAAAACAGCCCGGCTCTGGAACACCGCCACCGGTAAGGCCATCGACACCCTGACCGGTCACAGCCGCTTCTTGTTCGGAGTGCTGTTCAGCCCCGACGGAACCCTGCTCGCTACCGGCAGTGAAGACGGGACAGCTCAGCTATGGGACCCTACCACCGGTATGCGCATCCACGTCCTAACTGGGTGCGGGCTAGGAATGGCCTTCAGTCCCGATGGGACGATGCTCGCCACCAGCGGTCATGACGGGACGGCCCGGCTCTGGGACACCAGAACCGGTCAGCGCGTCCGCATCTTCTTCGGCCACACCGGATATGTGTACGAAGTGGCAGCCAGCCCGGACGGAACCCTATTCGCCACCGCCAGCCAAGACGGCACGGCTCGGCTACAGGACTGGAACAGCGACCTCGACGAGCGCTCACGCAAACTCACTGGCCACACCGACCTAGTGCGCACGGTGGCGTTCAGCCCCGAGGGAACCCTGCTCGCCACCACCAGCGATGACCAAACGGCTCGACTCTGGAACACCGCCACCGGTAAGCCCATCCACACCCTCGCCGGCCACACCGGCGCCCTGACGAGCGCCGTATTCAGCCCCGACGGGACATTGCTCGCCACCGCCAGCAATGACAGAACAGCACGCCTGTGGGACACGACCACCGGCCAGCCCGGTCACGTCCTCACTGGCCACACCGACATAGTGCGCACGGTGGCGTTCAGCCCCGACGGAACCCTGCTCGCCACCGCCAGCAAAGACAGGACAGCACGCCTGTGGGATACCGCCACCGGTCAGCCCCGCCACGTCCTCACCGGTCACACCGACGGACTGACAACGGTCGTGTTCAGCCCCGACGGAACCCTGCTCGCCACCGCCAGCCAAGACGGGACAGTACGGCTATGGGCATGAGGTAGTTGCGACCGTAACCAACTGCACAATGTCCGTGGGAAACCCAATGGGGCCTCGATTCCGGCCCACCGCTACCGGCATCATGAGTTAAAGGCCGTTAGGCGGCGGGGGTTGGGCAGCCGCTGTAGGGGACGGCGCTCAGGTCGGGGAAGCCAGGCAGGCTGGACGTGCTCTGCTGGCTGTCGATGGAGTAGGTGACCTGGAACTGCAGGGGAGCGGGGCCCGGGCACGCGACCAGGGGCTGGACGACAGCGGTGACCCAGGTGGTCTGGCCAGGGCCGAGCACGACCGTCTCCGGGACGAACCCGTCATTGTCAAAGCCGCAGGGAGCCCAGCGCCAGGACAGCACCTTGAGCAGGCCGGCCACGAGAGGCGCCGGCTTGACCGACTCGAGCAGGACCGGCTCGGTGGACTGGTTCGTGACCGGGATGCCGAGCTCAAGGTCGCGCCCGGCCTGCACCGAGCAGGTGCCCGGATTCTGGGTCAGGGCCGGGCCGAAGCCGGTCGAGGCTGAGGGCTCCGCCGTGATGGTGGTCACCGAGGAGAGGCCCCCCGGGGCCTGGCCGGACGGCGCGGCGGGCTTGTCGGGCGCGGCGGCGGTGCCTGGTCCCTGGCCTTGCCCGGCCGCGTAGCCGGCGGCCAGTCCGATGGCCAGGGTCACGGCCGCCAGGATGGTGGCACCCCGCGAGGAACGCCAGCGGGGCCAAGGCAGACGAGGCGGCCTTCGCCTGCTCCCCTGTTCGAGGATGTCCGGCTCGGACGATCCTTCATCCATGCCGCCATTATCCCGCCTGGCTGGGCGATGGCCGAATTACCGTCGGCGAGGCCACCCTCGGCTGGGAACCCGCCGAGATAGTCGACCTGCTAGGTCATCTCCGCGACCGCCGGACCCGCCGATGCCTGGCCTGCGGTGCCAGCGCCAAGCCGGGCCTAGATCGGCTGACGCTGCGTAGCTGGGGAAGCTGTCCGACCGCGCACAGTCCCGCCTAATGGGCGTCCCGGTTGCCGTGGACAGGGCTAACTAGTTGGTACATAACGGTCGATTCTCGCGTTTTCCGAGCGCTGATGCCAACATGGGCTGTCGGATGCGACTGGTGGCGCGATAGCGACATTCCGGTCCGCGAACAGCGACAATTTCACGTTACGGGCCGACTTCGGCACAGCCGTATTGCCGGATAGACGTTGAGCATTTTGACTTCGAAGTGCAGCTGGCATCTTGTACTCGAACTATGGCCACCGTCGGACTGACGCGTACGATATGGGCAGATCCAGGGGAAGTGCGGGGCGGGCGCTATGGGAGAGCGGGCAGCGGCAGGCTCCGGTGGGAAAGTGGCCGCCCCCCGTATCCGGGGCTGGTGGCTATGGACGTGTGATGGGCCCGTCGGGTGCGGGGAAGTCTTCCCTTGTCCGGGCCGGCCTGGCTGCCAGGCTGAGCGGGCCCCGGTCCGGGTGGGCGGTGGCTGCCCCTTTCGAGCCCGGGATCCGCCCGCTGGACCGGCTGGCCGAGTGGCTGGATGCCCTGCTCTCCGGCCAGCTGGCTGGCGGAGGGTGCCGGGACCGGCTGGCGGGCGAGGGCCTGGCGGTGTTCGGGGAGTGGCTTGCGGCTACGCCGGCCCGTCACTCAGCCAGCCGGCGATGACGGCGTGAGTCCGGATGGCGGCGTGAGTCCGGATGAGCCGGACGCGGACGAGTTCGAGCTGATCGGCGGCATTGATGACCTGGGCGCCGCTGATCTCGGCCCCATCGCCCCGAACGCCCGCGACCCGGACGCCGATTCGGGGCGGCCCAGGAAATAACCGCTTATTCGCCCGGCATGAGGTCCCGGTGTTCCTTATCTTGCTCGGGCTCTCGTCTGCCTGAAGGGGCCGGTTTAGGCTTGGTTCAATATCGTCGCGGGCGTCGGATGGGGGCGGGTATGACCTTCACGGTGGAAAAGGACGTCATGGTGGCCATGCGGGACGGCGTGGAGCTGGCGACCGACGCCTGGATCCCGTCTGTCACCCCTGCGCCGGCCCTGCTGGTGCGGCTGCCCTACGGCAAGGACCTGCCCCAGCTGCTGGCCTACGGGCTGGTCCCGAATGTGTTCGCCCTGGTCGAGGCGGGCTATGCGGTGGTGTACCAGGATTGCCGGGGGACGTTCCGGTCCGGCGGGGAGTTCGTGCCGATGCTGAACGAGGCCGCCGACGGCGCCGACACGGTGGCCTGGCTGGCCCGCCAGCCGTGGTGCGACGGCAACATCGGCAGCTACGGCCCGTCCTACCTGGGCTTCGTGCAGTGGGCCAGCGTGTCCGCGGGGGCGCCGGTGAAGGCGATCGCCCCGGCCGTGACCACGACCGACTACTACACCGCGCCGTGGTACTCCGAGGGCGGGGCGGCCTCCTGGCACACGGTGCAGTCGTGGAGCACCCAGATGGCCATGGTCGAGACGCTGCGCCAGCTCGGCCGGGGCAGCGGCGACCCGCAGCTGCTCGGCGAGCTGGCCGGCATGATGGCCGACCCGCAGCCGCACCTGGCCGCGATGCCGCCGAGCCGTCAGCCCGCGGTCGAGAAGGTCTGGCCGTGGTGGGGCGAGCTGCTGTCCCACCCGGCGCGGGACGCCTGGTGGCAAGGCCTGTCCGTGCTCGACCGGGCCGAACAGGTCACGGTGCCCGCACTGCACATTGGCGGCTGGTTCGACATCTTCGTGGCCAGCACGGCCCGGTCGTTCACCGTGCTGCGCGCCCGGGCCGGGACCGAACAGGCCCGGGAAGGGCAGCGGCTGATCATCGGGCCCTGGGACCACCTGAACGCGACCGGCATCTACCCCGACCGCAGGTTCGGCCTGACCGCCGACGCCATCACCCAGGACCTGACCGGCCAGCACGTGCGGTTCTTCGACCGGTGGCTGCGGGACCGGCCCGGCACGCTGGACGGCTCCGCCCCGGTGAAGATCTTCGTGATGGGCATCGACCAGTGGCGCGAGGAGCAGGACTGGCCGCTGCCGGGAACCAGCTACGTCCCCTACTACCTGCACAGCTCGGGCCGGGCCAACACCGCCGCGGGCGACGGGGAGCTCAGCACCGCCGCGCCCGCGCAGACCGCGGCGGACGTCTTCCTGTACGACCCGCGGCGGCCGGTGCCCACCCTGGGCGGGCGGGTCATGCTCCCGACGACCGCCAACGCGGCCGGCCCGGTCGACCAGCGCCCGGCCGAGACCCGCGACGACGTGCTCTGCTTCACCTCCCCGGTGCTGACCGAGCCGCTCGAGGTCACCGGGCACGTGTCGCTGACGCTGTACGCGTCCTCCTCGGCGCCGGACACCGACTTCACCGGCAAGCTGGTCGACGTGTTCCCGGACGGCCGCGCGATCTTCCTCACCGACGGCATCATCCGGGCCAGGTACCGCAAGTCGCTGGCCGAGCCAGAGCCGCTCACGCCCGGCGAGACCTACCAGTTCAGCCTGGACCTGTCGGTGACATCGAACGTCTTCCTGCCCGGGCACCGGATCCGGCTCGAGGTTTCCAGCAGCAACTTCCCGCGCTTCGACCGCAACACCAACACCGGCGGCGTGATCGCCGACGAACCGGCCGACCAGGCGACCACCGCCGTCAACCACGTGCTGCACGGCCCCAGCTATCCCAGCCAGCTGATCCTGCCCGTCATCCGCCGTTAGTCAGTGGAGCCAGCAGGCAGCGTCATTCCGCCCGGGGAGCTGCGGCCAGCTCAGCTCGGGATCGTCGCGCTGGGCCGGGTCGTCTTCGGTCATCTCAGCGCGACGCTGGCTGACCTGGCCGGGCGCGGCTTGCTGCGGATCGAGGAAATCCCGGGCGGCGATGACCCGGACTGGCTGCGGTGCCGCGCACGTAGTTGACCAGCGTGATGTGGATCGTGAGCATCGTGGCCGGGTCGAGGCCGCGCCCGTCGAGCGCGCTGAGCACCCACTC
>Ga0302326_10016112_pt1 | contig 15661 bp, 14 predicted proteins | sample Palsa_T0_3_FD_202264 | JGI IMG/M metagenome (GOLD analysis project Ga0302326, IMG submission 202264) | Peat permafrost microbial communities from Stordalen Mire near Abisko, Sweden - Palsa_T0_3 | ecosystem: Environmental > Terrestrial > Soil > Palsa > Peat permafrost | place: Sweden: Abisko...
GCGTCCGGGTGGCGACACGCTGAGCGTCTCGCCGACGGAGAGGCTGCCCTGCATCAACGTACCGGTCACGATCGTTCCATGACCCGCAAGCACGAAGACGCGATCGATCGGCAGGTACGCAGGCGCATCGGGCGCGCGCGCCGGTAGGTCGCGCAGCGCATCGTGAATGGACGCACGTAATTCGTCCATCCCCGCACCGGTGAGCGTCGAGACGGCGAGCACCGGCGCTCCGTCCGCGACCGTGCCGCGCACCACATCGCGAACGAGTGCTTCCGCCAGCGCAAGATCGTCTGCGTCGACCAGGTCGGACTTCGTGAGGACCACGATCGTTCGCCGGACGTTCAGGTACGATAGGATCGCGAGGTGCTCGATCGTTTGCGGGCGCGGACCTTCGTTCGCAGCGACCACGAGCAGGAGCAACTCCATGCCCGCGGCGCCCGCCAGCATGTTGTGCAGAAAGCGCTCGTGACCCGGCACGTCGACGATCCCGGCTTCGACGCCGTCGGGAAAGCGCAGGTGCGCGAACCCGAGGTCGAGCGTCATTCCGCGCAGCTTCTCCTCGATCCAGCGGTCGGGATCGGTACCCGTGAGGGCGCGGACGAGCGACGACTTCCCGTGGTCGACGTGTCCGGCGGTTCCTAAGACGTGCACGCGAATCCATCGTCGTCGCAAGCCATTGCCTGCGACCCGTTCGACGGAGACCGCCGTACGCGCTCTTCGCCAGGCCATCGACGGCGGCCCGAGAACCTCGCCGAATGCGTCGCGAGTGCGATCTCGTCATGAAGGGTGGCGTGACGAGCGGCATCGTGTACCCGCCCGCCATCGCGACGATCGCTCGCGCGTTCGATTTGCGCAACATCGGCGGCACGTCCGCCGGCGCGATCGCCGCCGCACTCGCGGCCGCCGCGCAGTACCGCCGCATCGCGGATACGCACGACCCGGAAACCGGTTACGACAAACTGGCCGCGCTGCCCGATTGGCTGGGCCGCGACCAGCATCTGCTCGGCCTGTTCGCTCCCAACCGTTCTACGCAAAGCCTGTTCAAAACGGTCGTCGCGCTCGTCGCGCCGGGGAAGACCCTGCCCGAGCGTATCGGCGAGCTCGTCAAGGCGTACGGACCGGCGGCGGCCGTCGGCGCCGTGCCGGGCTTGCTGCACGGGCTGATCGCCGGCAAGGTGCAGGACCCTGGGCTGCGCGGCCTCCACCGCATCGCTGCATTCGCGGGCTTCCTCAGCGGCACGGTCGCCGGCGGTGCGATCGCCATGGCGCTCGACGCGGCGTCGCGACTCGACGCGAATTTCTACGGCCTCGTGACGGGCATCGCGGACGGCAATCCCGACGCGCTGTGCGCGTGGCTGGCGGCTCGAACGGAAGAGATTGCTGGGCTCACGGTCGGCGAGGTGCCACTCACGTTCGGCATGTTGTGGGCGCCGGAGAAGGGCGCCGTGCCGAACGGAATCCTGGATCTCCCGGACGACCCGCGCATCAACTTGAGCATGATGACGACGTGCATCGTCGGCGGCCGCCCGTACGTCTTCCCGACGCGCACGAACCGCTTCCGCTTTCGCGTGAGCGAGATGAAGCGCTTCTTCCCCGAACACGTCGTCGCGTGGCTCGTCAAGCACGCACGCCACTCGGACGAAGATGCGTCGCTCGCGGGCGAACCGCTGGTCCCGCTGCCGGCGATCGGCGACCTGCCGATCGTGCTCGCAACGCGCATGAGCCTCGCCTTCCCGATCCTGCTCAGCGCCGTACCGCTCTACACGCTCGACCACGCGAACGGCAAGGTGACCCCGCGCCGCGTGCTGTTCTCCGACGGCGGGCTGGCCAGCAACTTCCCGATCTCCCTGTTCGACTCGCCCCTCCCCCGCCGCCCCACGCTCGCGATCAATCTCGGCGGGTTCCCGCCCGATGCCGATTCCACCACGCCCGATGTCGTGATGGCGACGGACAACATGCCGCGGCAGATCTACCCGTCGAACCGCGTCGACGACCTGCCGTCGTTCGGTGGCGCGATCTTCTCGACGATGCAGAACTGGAACGACGCGGTGCTCGCGCAACTCCCCGGCTACCGCGACCGCATCGTGACGGTGCGCCTGAGCGCGGAGGAGGGCGGCCTCAACCTCGACATGGACGCGGCAACGATCGAACGGCTCGTCGATCGCGGTCGCCGCGCGGGTGCCATGCTCGTCGAACGGTTCTCTGCGCCGAGCGACCTGAGCTCGCTGGACGGTCGCGCCAACCCCATGTCGTGGGAGAACCACCGTTGGGTGCGCTATCGCACGACCGTCGCCGAACTTCGCGAGCTGCTGGCAAAATTCTCGGAGGGATGGAACAAGCCGTACGCGGGCGACGTGCCGTACGAAGAGCTCGCCCGCGCCACGAGCGACGGAACGATTCCCCGCCGCTCGTACCCGTTCACCGACGACCAGACGATCCGCGACCGGGTCGCGGAGCTCTCCCAAGCGGTCGCGAACCTGGGTGATGCGCTCGACGCCCAGGCGGAACTGCTCGTCAACGAACCCCATCCGCCGGGCTCGCTCGTCACGCGCGCGCGCCTCGATCGCGCCTAGCCCTCACGCCGCGCCTCGATCGCGCTTCGCCTTCACCCGCGCAGGGCTGCGGCCACGATCTCCGCGAGCTCGCCGTCTCGCTCCGGTGGGATCGTGCGCAGGTCGAGCACGACGGCGTCGCCGTCGACGCGACCGACGAGCGCCGGACGTGCGCGACGCAGCGTTGCCGCGAACGCGTTCGGATCGCCGCCGGCCGGAACGATGGATACGCCGGCCGACGGCAGCGCCGCGAGTGGGAGCGCGCCGCCGCCCACGTGCGCCTGCGTCGCGACGACCGATAGCAGCGCGCTATCCGCGCCGCCCGCGGCGGCGACCAAAGCGTGCGCGCGTTGCTCGAGCTCGGTGACGGTCGCCGCGAGCATCGCATAGAGCGGAATTCGTGCCACACCCGCTGCCCGATCGTAGAGGCGCAGCGTGGCGGCAAGGGCGGCGAGCGTCGTCTTGTCGACGCGCAGGGCACGCAGCATCGGGTTCGCGCGCATCCGCGCGATCGGCGCCGAGCGACCGACGATGATCCCGGCCTGCGGGCCGCCGAGCAGCTTGTCCCCGGAGAAGGCCACCAGGTCGAGGCCGTCTGCGATTGCCTCCTGGACCGTCCGTTCGTGCGGCAGTCCGTACGCCGCGAGATCGATGAGCGCACCGCTGCCCAGGTCCTCGACGACGGGAACGCCGACGCGCCGGCCGAGCGCGGCCAACTCGCGCGCCTCGACGTCGGCGACGAAGCCTTGCATTGAAAAGTTTGACGCGTGCGTACGAAAGAGCAGCGCGGTGTCGATGCCGAGCGCGCGCTCGAAGTCGCGAAGATAGACACGGTTCGTCGTGCCGACCTCGACGAGCCGCGCGCCGCTGCGCTCCAGCACGTCGGGGAGCCGGAAACCGCCGCCGATCTCGACGAGCGCGTTGCGCGACACGATCACTTCGCGTCCTCGTGCGAACGTGTCGAGGATTAGCAGCACGGCGGCCGCGCAGTTGTTTACGACGAGGCCGTCCTGCGCGCCCGTCGTCGCACGCAGCAGCGACGACACGCGCTCGTAGCGCGATCCGCGCACGCCCGCGCCGAGCTCGAACTCGAGGTTCGAGTACCCGTCACCGATGGCACGCATGGCGTCGAGCGCCTCCGCGGGGAGCGGCGCGCGTCCGAGATTCGTGTGCAACAGCACGCCCGTCGCGTTCAGAACGTCGAGCATCGTCTCGGACTCTTCGGCCGCGAGCCGTTCGACGAGTTCCGCAACGAGCGCGTCGAACGTCGCCACGTCCGAACCGTGCGTCTGCGTGTTGCTTCGCGCGGCGCGCAGCACGTCGTCGACGGCTCGCTTGACCGTCGTCGCGCCGAGGCGAACCGCGAACGACGCGATGCGCGGATCGGCGAGCAACCGATGCACGGCCGGGAGGCCGCGCAGGTCGTTCGTGCTACGCGGGTGCGAGGTGCTTCGCAAGCATCGTGGTGATCTCGCGCTCCGGCACGAACCCGATGATGCGGTCGACGGCTTGCCCACCCTTGAACAGGATGAGGCACGGGATGCCGCTGACGTGGTACTGGCCACCGATCTGCGGATGCTCGTCTGTGTTCAGCTTGAGAAACTTGACACGGTCACCGGTCGCCTGCGCGACTTTCTCGACCACCGGGCTCAGCATCTTGCACGGCCCACACCAGGGAGCCCAGAAATCAACGAGAACCGGCTGGGCGCTCGAGAGCACCTCCTGTTGCCAGGTGCTCGAAGTGACGTCGGGAAGTGCGCTCATAGTGGAATCCTTACCTCCACGCAGTTCGACCGTCCTTGTACGGCCGTGGTTGCGCCTCGCCGCGAGTCTAGCGGCGCTCGCGGCCCTTCTGCCGGTGGCCGTGACCGCAGCGCGGCATGCCCCCGTTCGCGTTCTGCTGTCGGCGCCCGTTGCCCCCGCCGCGCGCGATAGCATGTCGCCGGCGCTGTGGGAGCGGCTCGTTATCGCGTACGTGAGCGCCGACGTCGTTCCGTTCGCTCACGACCCGACGCTCGACGATTGCCGTGCGGCGAAGGCCGCGTACATGGTCGACGCGCCGTTCGAATTGCGGCCGCGACTGCCCGGCATGGTCAATGCGTCCGGCCGTGTCGCGGCGCGCACCCACCTCGTCGTGACGAACTGCGTGACGGGCGACGTCACGTACGACCAAGTCATCCTGCTCGACAGCGACCCGCCGAGCGGCGCGAGCGCCGGCGATTTCGAGTCCGTCCCCGAGATCTCGTGGGAGAAGGTCGTGCCGCAGGAGCTCGCGCGCTACCCGGTGTTCTTCCCCCGTGTCGCGCGCATCAAATCGGTCGATCCGCCGTTCGCGTACATCGACCTCGGGGGCACGAACCCGCTCCAGATCGGCGACGTCCTGCGTGCATTCGCAGGCGCGAACGGTGAGAAGCGGGCACCGGTGTTCCTAACGGTCACGTCGACCGACACGAAGCTCGTGCAGGTGTTGTTCGCGGACAACCCGGGTGACCCGATCCCACAGAAGGGCGACTACGTCGAGCCGGTCCCGAAGCCGGCGCAGATACCGGCTGCACCCACTCCGCTACCGTCGCCGACGCGCTCCAAGCACCGCTAGCGCGAAGGTTCGGCGCGAACGTTCGGGCGCCAGCGTTCCGGCGCGAACGTCACGGTGCGGGGGTCGGGACCTCGCCCGTGATGTCTTCGAGCTTCTTCGTCTGCGCGCCGAGGTTCGTGATCGCGATGACCTCATCGCCTTCCTCGAGACGCTGGAGGCGCACGCCCTTCGTGGAGCGGCCGGCGCGGCGGATCTCGGCGACGCGCACGCGGATCACCTGATTCGCGGACGTGATGAGTAGCACGTCGTCCTCGGGACGCACGAAGATCTGGTCGACGACGTAGCCGATGTCCTTCTCGCGCGCGAAGGCCTTGACGCCTTTGCCGCCGCGCGAGGTATGCCGGTAGTCGGCGATCGGGGTTCGCTTGCCGAAGGCCCGCGAGGTCACGAGCAGGACCTCGCTGCGGTCGTCCTCCTCCACGTCCATGGCGACGACGGAATCGCCGGCTGCGAGCGTGATCGCTCGGACGCCGCGCGCATTGCGGCCCATCGAGCGCACGTCGCTCTCGCTGAAGTGCACCGCCATGCCGTCCTTCGTGCCGAGGATGATGTTGCGCGAGCCGTCCGAGAGATCCACTGCCAGAAGCTCGTCGTTCTCGTCGAGCGAGATCGCGTTGAGCCCGTTGCGCCGCACGTTCGCAAAGTCGGAGAGCGCGCTCTTCTTGATGACCCCGCGCTGCGTGACCATCACGAGGTGCTTCTCGTCGCCCTCGAAGCTCTGGATCGGGAACACCGCCGTCACGTTCTCGCCCGGCGGAAGCGTGAGCAGGTTGACGAGCGCGGTACCCCGCGCCTGGCGCGTGCTATCGGGGATCTCGTACGCCCGCAGCCGATACGCGCGGCCCTTGTTCGTGAAGAACAGGACGTGGTTGTGCGTCGTCGCCGTGAAGAAGTTGCGGACGACGTCTTCTTTCTTCAAGTTGGCGATGCCGGTGACGCCGCGGCCCCCGCGGTTCTGGGCGCGGAACGTGTCCACCGATACGCGCTTGATGTAGCCGCCGAACGTCAGCGTGACGACCACGTCGGAGTCGGCGATGAGTTCCTCGATGGCGAACTCGTTTTCGGCCGCCAGGATCTGCGTGCGCCGCTCGTCCCCGAAGCGCTTCTTGATGTCGAGCGACTCGGTCCTGATGATCCCGGCGATCTCTCCGTGCTTGTCGGCGAGGATCTTCTCGAGCTCCTTGATGAGCTTGCTGAGCTCCGCGTATTCGTCCTCGATCTTCTTGCGCTCGAGCCCGGTCAGGGTGCGCAGGCGCATGTCGAGGATCGCGGTCGCTTGCACTTCGCTGAGCGAGAAGCGCGCGATCAGGCGCTCGCGCGCCTCGTCGGTGGACGCGCTCTCGCGGATGATCGCGATCACCTCGTCGATGTGATCGAGCGCGATGCGGAACCCTTCGAGGATGTGGGCGCGGTCCTTGGCCTTGTTCAGCTCGTACGTCGTGCGCCGGCGGACGACGACTTTGCGGTGTGCGATGAAGTGCTGCAGCATGCCGCGCAGCGAAAGCACCTGCGGCTCGAGGACCGTGAACGACGTGCCGTCCGACCGCGTGATCGTCGCCGGCACGAGCGCGAGCGTGTTGAAGCCGAAGCTCGTCTGCAGCGGGGTGTGCTTGTAGAGCTGATTGAGGACGACGTTGGGCGTGGCGCTGCGATGCAGCTCGACGACGATGCGGATGCCCTTGCGGTCCGACTCGTTGTCGAGCCGGCTGATGCCCGCGATCGTCTTCTGTTCGTGCGCCTCGGCGATCGATTCGACCAGACGCTTCGTCGTGGTCTGGAACGGCACTTCGGTGATGACGATCTTGTACCGGCCGCGGTCTTCCTCGATCTCGGCCTTCCCGCGCATCACGACCGAACCGCGGCCCGTCTTGTAGGCGTTCCGGATCGCCTCTTTGCCCAACATCATACCGGCGGTGGGGAAGTCGGGACCCTTCACGACGTCGATGATGGCGTCGTCGTCGATATCCGGATCGTCGATCAGCAGGACGATCGCATCGCAGATCTCGCCCACGTTGTGCGGCGGGATGTTCGTCGCCATGCCGACGGCGATGCCGCTCGATCCGTTGACGAGCAGCTGCGGGAGGCGGCCCGGCAGGACCGACGGCTCCGTACCCTGATTGTCGAAATTGGGGACGAAGTCGACCGTGTCTTTGTCGATGTCGGCGAGCATTTCGAGCGCGATGCGTGCGAGCCGCGCCTCGGTGTACCGGTACGCAGCGGCCGAGTCGGCGTCGATCGAGCCGAAGTTTCCGTGACCGTCGACCAGCGGATAGCGGAGCGTGAAGTCCTGCGCCAAGCGCACCAAGGCGTCGTACACGGACGAGTCTCCGTGCGGGTGGTAGGCTTTGAGCACTTCGCCGATGACACCGGCGCACTTGCGATGCTGCTTGTCGGGCGTGTAGCCCATCTCGCGCATTGCGTACAGGATGCGCCGCTGCACCGGTTTGAGGCCGTCCCGCACGTCGGGCAGCGCCCGCGACGCGATGACGGACATCGCGTACGACAGGTAGGACTCTTGCATCTCGTCTTCGACGTTGACTTGCGAGATGCGATCGGTGCCGTTCATCGGTGCTTAGCGCGGGGCCGCGGCGGGGCGGGCGAAGAACGTACGGATGGTGGACCTCAACGAGCAGCCGTGCGCGGCTTGATGAACGCCCCGATGACGAGGCCGATGATTCCGCCGACGATCGCTCCGATGATCGCCAAGACGCCGAGCTTGCTGCCGGCGGCGCCGCCGTGTTGGCCGAACGACATGAAGCGGATCGTGATGAAATATGCCTCGAGGGCGCCGGCGATGACCGCCACCACCACGCCGGTCACCACGCCCACCAGGACGTCATTCGCTCTCAACAGCATCCCGCAACCCTTCGCGCTGACGGCTGCGGTTTCTTCCCGGTGCACGTAACGCGCCAGCGAACGGGCGATCTCGCAGGTTTTGCAGCGTCGGCGTCGGCGTTCGCCGCGACGCTGCGGGCAGGCGACGTCGTCGCGCTTTCCGGAGAGCTCGGGGCCGGAAAAACGACCTTCGTCGCCGGCGTCGTGATGGCGCTGCAGGGTCGCGACGCCGCGACCAGCCCGACGTTCACGTTCTGGCATCGCTACGAGGGCGAGCCCGCCATCAACCACCTGGACCTCTACCGCGTCGAGGGTGATGCCGATCTCGCGACCCTCGGGCTCGAGGAGGCGTTCACCGGCGATGAGATCGTCCTGGTGGAGTGGCCCGAGCGCGCTCCTGGCCTGATCCCACCGGATGCGATCCGCGTCGGGATTACCGGCGCCGGCGAGGCGCCTCGGACGATCGAGATCGTGCGCCCGTGACCACGCTGCGCTGGCTTGCGGTCGACGGTGCGCTCGGCGCATTCTCCGCCGCGGTCCTCGCCCCGAGCGGCGAGACGGCCGCCGGCACGGCCGGAAACGACGCGCTCGAACGAGGCATCGCCATGGTTGACGGCGTCCTTGCCCGCGCGGGGTTGCGGCTGGAGGAAATCGATGCCCTCGCGACCGGCACGGGCCCCGGATCGTTCACCGGCGTGCGCATCGCGGTGAGCTACGCGAAGGGCCTCGCCCTGGCGCTGGGGCGCCCGCTCGCGGGCGTTTCGTCGTACGAAGTGCTCGACGACGGGAGCACGCCGCCGCCGGTGCTCGCAGTCGTTCCCGGACGGTCCGGAATCGCGTGCGCGCGGCTTCGCACCGAGGGCGGCCTGTACGTCCGCTGCGGTGGGTACGACGACGTCGTGGAGCTGGTGGCGGGGCTCGTCGCTCCGAGTGTGATCGCCTGCTACGGCGGGGTAGAGGGCGTGGTAACGCGGCTCGGCGAACGCGGGTTCACCGTGCGCGCGTCCCCGCTTCCCGAGTTCCCGGCTCTCACCATCGCGCGGCTCGCCGCCGGCCGGCCGGCGAGCGCCGCGCCGGCGCACGGCGTGCAGCCGGACTACGGCGAGTTGCCGGCCGCTACGGTGCGCCTGCGGATTCCGTGAAGGCCGAACTCGACGCCCCGTCGTCAGAACGGCCGTCGCGACTGACGATCGCGCCGATGACGAACGAGCACGTGCGCACGGTGCTGCGCATCGAGTCGCTCTCGTTCTCGACCTCGTGGCCGCTCAACGCCTTCACGAGCGAGATCAACGACAACAAGCTCGCGCACTACTTCATCGGGCGCTTAGGCTCTGGCGAACATGCTCCGCTGATCGCCTACGGCGGCATCTGGGTCATTCTCGAGGACTCGCACATCACGACAATCGCGGTGCATCCGGACTGGCGCGGGCAGCGCTACGGCGAGCAGATGCTGCTCCACCTTCTCCGTGAGGCGATCGAGCGCGGTGCGGCGTGGATCACGCTCGAGGTCCGCGAGTCGAACGAGATCGCACAGCGGCTCTATCGCAAGTACGGCTTCACGGTCGTCTCGACGCGCCGCTCGTACTACAGCGACAACAACGAGAATGCGCTCGTGATGTGGGCCGGTAACCTGCGCGGCGAGCTCTATCGCAACCGGCTCGACGCACTGGGCGCCGAGCTGGACACCGCATTGGCGCGCGACCCACGCTGACGTTCACCGAGCTGCTCCGGTCGGTGCGAGCCGACATCGGGCAACAGCAGCGCTACGCACACAGCGTTCGCGTCGCGCGGATCGCCGAGCTGCTCGCGCGCGCTCACGGCGAGAACACCCGGCGCGCTCGCCTCGCGGGCATGTTGCACGACCTGGCGCGGCTCTACCCAGCTGATCGCCTCCTCGCCGAATGTGCGACGCGCGGCATCTCGATCGACGACTTCGAACGGCAGCATCCCGTGGTCTTGCACGCACGGATCGGTGCCGAACTCGCACGGGAGCGCTACGGCGTGACCGACGAGGGCGTCCTCTCCGCGATCCGCGCGCACACGCTCGGGTCGCCCGACATGTCGCGCCTGGATGCCGTCGTCTTCCTGGCGGATGCCCTCGAACCGGGGCGCACCTTCGACGGACGAGAGGTGCTCCTGCGCCTGGCCCGGCACGATCTGGACGGCGCGATCCGCGGCGTCCTCGAGTCATCCGCCTCGTATCTGCGGGGCCGCGGCCTGGCCGTCGCTCCGCTCACTACCGCCGCCCTGGCACGCTACGGCGCTCCGGGAGCCGATGCGATCCCGCCGAATGGGACGCGCATGGAGGACCATTTCTGCCCGACCTGACCACCCTGGCGTGCGATGCCGCCCTCGACAAGAAGGCGGAAGACGTCGTCGCCCTCGACCTGGCCGGACGTACGATCGTCGCGGACACCTTCGTCATCGCCACCGGCCGATCCAAGGTTCAGACGCGCGCCATCGCCGACGCGATCATCGCCGCCGCCCGCGCGGCGGGGGGATCCGTGGCACGCACCGAGGGCTACTCCGACGGAGGCTGGATCCTGATCGACCTCGGGACCGTCGTGGTCCACGTCTTCACCCCGGAGCAGCGAGCGTTCTATAACCTCGAGCGCCTGTGGGGCATTCCGCAGGCCAGAGCGGCCCAGTCCTCGTGAGCAGCCGGCAGCGAACGACGAGGCGCCGGAAAGCGCACCTTTCTCGAACGGGACACGCCGCGCCGCAGGGGGCGCTGCACTCGCGCAGGCGCCAGCGCTGGCGTAACCGGTGGGTCCGAGGCGCCGTCTGGGTTTTTCTGGTCGTCTTCATCATCAGCGTCGTGGGCTTTCTTGCGATCACCGTCCGCACGCGCTGACGAGGTGCACGGCGGAACTTTCCAGGCGGTGAGCGGGTACAACAGCCTGCGATGAACACCGCTAGAACTCTCTTCGGGCGTTTCGGGGGCGGCTTTGCCGCGCTTGGCCTGGCGCTCGCCATGCTCGCCACGAGCGCGCGACCCGCGCTCGCGCGCGATACATACGTGATGGACGGGGCAGGCCTGCTCGCGAGCGACACGGTGACGGCACTCAACCAGCAGATCGGCGACTTCAACCGGCAGACCGGCAAGGAAGTCGTCGTCGACACCGTGCCGAGCCTCGGCGGTCAGACGATCCAGCAAGCCGCCGAGGACGCCTTTGCGAAGCTGCAGGTCAACGGCGTGCTGATCTTCATGGCGAAGGCGGAGCGCGCCGATCTGGTGGTGGGCGATCGCGCGTCGAGCGCGTTCTTTCCGCCGGGTTCGTTTGCGAGCATCCACGACGCGATGCGCGGCTACTTCCGCTCCGGCGACTTCGATGGCGGTATCAAGACCGCCGTCAACCTGATCCTGAACCAGTATCGCAGCCACATGCGCTCGTACGGCGGCACGCGAGGCGTTCCCGTCCCGCAGAACTTGCAGCCGGTGGCGGTGCAGCAATCGACTGGAGGTTTCCACATGGGCTTCTTCTGGCTTCTCATCATCCTGCTCGCGGGATTCATGATCATTCGCGCGCTCTTCCGTGCGATGTCCGGTCCCCGGATGATGCCGCCGGGATACGGCCAGGGTGGTCCCGGCATGGGGCCCATGGGCTACGGTGGCGGATACGGCGGTGGCGGCGGCAACTTCTTTAGCGGCCTCCTCGGCGGCCTCGGCGGCGCGTGGCTCGGCAGCGAGCTCTTCGGAAACCGCGGCGGCCAGATGATCGGCGGGGATCCGAACATCGCGGGCGTCGGCGGCGGGATGGCCGGCGGTGCCGACTCCGCGGGCTGGCAGTCCGATGCGGGTCAGGCAGACATGGGCAATGCCGGCGGCGGCGACTGGGGCGGCGGCGGCGGCTTCGATTCCGGCGGCGGCGGTGGTGATTTCGGCGGCGGCGGCGGCGGCGATAGCGGCGGCGGCTGGTAAAGTAGCGACTGATACGTAGTGGCTGGTAAGTAGCCGAGCGTAGCAACAAGCGCGCGCGGCCCCGGAACACACGTTCCGGGGTCCCGCTGCATACGCGGCACAGGGCCTTCGCTTCGCCTGCGCGCAGTTGACATGCGATCCCCGCGCCCACGAGGTCGTGCATGTCTCGTCCCCACGTTCACCGTCCGTCGCACGCGGCGGCCGGCCTGCTCGCGCTCACGCTCTGCGTTTCATCGGCGAGCGGAGCGCCCGCCGCACGCGTTGGCAGCCCCGGACCGCACCCGAGGCTGGGCACGCGGAGTACGGCGGTGCAGCCGATCACGCACGTCGTCGTCATCGTTCAAGAGAATCGCTCGGTCGACAACCTCTTTCAGAAACTCCCCGGCGCCCGCACGCAGAGTTGGGGATACAACTCGCAGGGGAAGAAGGTCGCCCTCCAGCCGCTCGGCCTCTCGACCACGTGGGATCCCTCCCACAACCATTTGCCGAACGCGACGTACTCCGGTGGCTTCGTCACCGAGTACGCAAACGGCGCAAGCGACGGCTGGGACCACGAGACCTTCGCGTGCAAACTGCCGTCGGAGTGCGATGGCGCCACCGCGTTTGCGTACGTCCGGCCGTCCCATGTGAAGAACTATTACGACTTGGCAACGACGTACGCGTTCTCCGACATGACGTTCCAGGTCAACGAGGGTCCGAGCTTTCCGGCGCACCAGTATCTGATTGCAGGACAGGCGGGCGGCCTATTCGACACGGTGCACCACTACGGCGAAGCCGAAAACCCAGCCGGGCTGGAGGGTAGCGGAAAGACGGGCGGCTGCGATCGCGACGGCTTCGGCATTGCCGTCGTCGACGTGCTCGACGCGTATCCCGGCACGGAGCCGACGTCGATCTTTCCATGCGAAGACTACCAGACGGTGTTCGACACCTTCGACCAGACGTATCCTCCCCCGCACGGAACCTTTAACTGGCGGTACTATGCGGCGGAAGAGGAGAGCATCTGGGACGCGCCGATCGGCGTGAAGCACCTGTACGCCAAATACATTCACCAGGGCGGCGAGAACGGCAGGGGCAACTTCTCGATCGATCCCGGTGGCAGAAAATTTGCAAGCGATGTCGCGCACGGCACGCTGCCCGCGCTGACCTATGTCGTCCCATGTGCTGCCTGGTCGGATCATCCGGGGTCGACCGGCGGACAGGGCCCGTTTTGGGTCAGCTTTCTCACGAACACGATCGGTGCATCCAGCTACTGGTCGAACACCGCGATCATCGTCCTTTGGGACGACTGGGGCGGGTGGTACGACCACGTCGTTCCCGGGCACACACCGAACCCGTACCACAACCCGAACGACCCCATCGAGTACGGGTACCGCGTGCCGCTGATGGTCGTCTCACCGTACGCACGCCATGGATTCATCGACCACACCGCGCAGACGCAGATGGCGGTTCTGACGTTCATCGAGCACACGTTTTCGTTGCCGTCCCTGCAAGCGTCGGACAAGCTCGAGTACTCCGGCAGCGATCTCTCGCAGATGTTCGATTTCACGCAGCACGTGAAGCCGTACAAGCCCGAGCACGTCCCCGTCGGCCTGTTTCCCGCCAAGGGATGCCCAAAGGGTGGGCTCGACCCCGGCGAGTAGCGCGCGAGCCACCATCAGCGAGCGACCACGTAGGGGACGATCGCCTCGAAGCGGCGATCGGTCATCCCTGCGACGTCGAGTAGCTCGTCCGTCGTGCGGAACGGACCGTTCGCATCGCGAAACGAGATGATCCGCTCGGCCATTCCCGCGCCGACGCCCGGCAGCTGCTCCAGCGCGGCCGCATCTGCTGCATTGACGTCGATGGGAGTACTGGGCGGCTCCTTGTGGCCGCGGCGCCGGTGCGCCGCGCGGCCGGCGCCGGACGCCGACGTCGTGCGATGCCGGCGCCCATGCCGCGCACGCGAGCGCGGCTGCTGACCCGGATCCGGTTGGGCGCTGGCCCAATCGCTCGTCACACCTCTGGGCGGCACGAGCACCTTCTCGCCGTCCTGGAGCGGCTCGGCAAGGTTGACCGCGAGCATATCTGCATCGCCGGTCACCCCCGAGGCCGCGCGCACTGCGGCATCGACGCGCGACCCCGCCCCCAGCGCGTAGACGCCGGGACGGCGGACGGCGCCGGCGACGTACACGACGACGCGACCCGTGGTATGCGCGCCGTCGACCGCGGGTGCCCCAGCAACTGCAAGCGGTGCCGCAGCAAGTGCGGGCGGAGCGGCAGCAAGGGCGGACGGGGCGGCAGCAAGTGCGGGCGGGGCGGCAGGGGGCGCCTTCGGACCCCGAACCGCGGCAGCGGCTGCGGCTGCCGCGAGGGCACCGGCGGCGAGGGCGATCGGCATCTTCACACCGGCTGTATCCCGCGTTGCCCGCGGCGCGGCAAGGGTGCGGCTGTGCGGGCAGTGCGGGGCCCGCACCCGGCAACCGTGAACTGAACGCGGATGCTCGAAGAACGCCCCGCGGCGACGTACGACTTCCAAACGATCGAGCGCACGTGGCAGGACGCGTGGGAGCGAGCCGGTCTCTACCGCGCGTACGACGAGGACCCGCGCGAGAAGTACTACGTCCTCGAGATGCTGCCGTATCCCTCGGGCGATCTCCACGTCGGGCACGCAAAAAACTACACCCTCGGCGACGCCGTCGCACGCCTCATGCGCATGCAGGGCTATAACGTCATGCATCCGATGGGGTTCGACGCGTTCGGATTGCCGGCGGAAAACGCCGCGATCCAGCGTGGAGCAGACCCGGCGAGTTGGACCCGCGAGAATATCGCGAACATGCAGCGGCAGCTTCGCCTGATGGGAACGGGCTACGACTGGTCGCGCGAGCTAGCGACCTGCGACCCGTCGTACTACCACTGGAACCAATGGCTGTTCTTACGACTGTACCATCGTGGACTCGCCTACAAGCGCGAAGCCCCGGTCAACTGGTGCCCCCACGACCAGACCGTCCTCGCCAACGAACAGGTGGAGAACGGACGGTGCTGGCGCTGCGGCCACCTCGTCGAGCGGCGGCTGCTCTCGCAATGGTTCCTGCGCATCACGGAGTACGCGGACCGGCTGCTCGAAGCACTGGACCGCTTGCCGGGTTGGCCGGAGCGCATCAAGGCGATGCAGCGCAACTGGATCGGTCGAAGCGAGGGTGTCACGTTCTCGTTTCCGGTTGACGGCGTTCCCGAGCGGATCTCGGTGTACACGACGCGCATCGACACGCTGTTCGGCGTGACCTACCTCGCGGTCGCGCCGGAGCATCCGGTCGTCGCGAACCTGCTCGTGCAGCATCCCGAGCACCGCGCCGACGTCGAACGGTTCGCCGCCGACGTCCGCAACCGATCGGAGCTCGAACGCACGAGCCTCATGGCGAAGAGCGGCGTGTTCACCGGTGCCTATGCACGCAATCCGCTCTCGGACGAGCGCATCCCGATCTGGGTCACGAACTACGTGCTTGCGGAGTACGGGACGGGCGCGGTGATGGGTGTGCCGGCGCACGACGAGCGCGACTTCGAATTCGCAACGTCCGCCGGGTTGCCCGTCGTGCGCGTGATCGAGGCTCCCGGTGCCGCGAGTGCCGGCCCGGTACCGGCGGCGTTCGTCGACGACGGCACGCTGGTCGCGAGCGGCGATTTCAGCGGCATGCCGTCCGGCACGGCGCGACAGGCAATCGCCGAGCGCCTCATCGCCCTCGGTATCGGCGAGAGAACCGTCAACTATCGCATTCGCGA
>Ga0302326_10016113_pt1 | contig 15661 bp, 15 predicted proteins | sample Palsa_T0_3_FD_202264 | JGI IMG/M metagenome (GOLD analysis project Ga0302326, IMG submission 202264) | Peat permafrost microbial communities from Stordalen Mire near Abisko, Sweden - Palsa_T0_3 | ecosystem: Environmental > Terrestrial > Soil > Palsa > Peat permafrost | place: Sweden: Abisko...
TTTTACGCGAAGTTACCCAAGCATCTGCTTACAGTGAAACAGCCGGACTTGGCGCGAGCCGTCCAAATCGCCGAAGAAGATGTTGTGCTCGATCAAGACAATCAGGAGGCGACACTCCCTCTGTCGATTCTAAGTTTGTCGTGTCCGGAAATCTTCATTCGTCCCGTCGACGGTTCGGACGATGTTCCGGTCACCTTTTCCATTAGCCATCTGGAGGAGCTGGAACCGTCACCCGCCGCAGATGTTCGCGATGCCAGTGTCGAAGGAGGCGGCGAAAAGGAGATCAAGCTCCGGCTTCAACCTATTCTCACTGATTTTCCGCCTCAACTTGAGCCACCTGCGATCCACTCCCTGCTCGGAACTGAGGCGGAGATCACCCTGCCGCTAGGCCTGATACAATCGCAACTGGCGCATGGCCGCGTTGTTGTCGCTGCCGAAACATTTTGCAAGGCGTTACCGAGCGAGTTGAAGCCTTATTTTGAAGCAATTGATCCTGCTGCAGAGATCCCGATCCCGTTGCAGGTAATCTTTTCGCGAATCTCGCCTGCGGCAATCAAGCTTAGAGAAGACCAGGAGGTGGATTGTCCGGAGGAGACAATTCTAACCCCCTTCGCCGAACAAGCAGACGAAGATGCCAAACGATTCAGCGAGGTTCGGGTCGAAGCGACGGCCACTGCAAATGAGGAGCCACAGCCGAAGGATGAACCACTCAAAGTTGCCGTTGGGAGTGATTCGAAAAGGTTGCAGGCCATCTTCCTGACGGATGAGCCGCTCGACCTTGCCAAAACCATTCAGAACGTTGCCGGGTTACCCGGGCTTAGATCGTGCCTATTGACCACCACCGATGGACTCAAGCTTGCAGGAAACCTTGGTGATCCGGGCCAGGAAAGAGCGATCTCTACGTCGTTGCCCGGACTATTCCAATGGACGGGGTCAAAATTGGAAGCGCTGCATGCCGGGACCCTGGAAACGGTCACGTTGTATTATGGTCTGCTTCAACTGAGCACCTTCGTCGAAGGAAAGCTTTGTCTAACCGTTCTCCATGATAGCAGGCCTTTTAAACCGGGCGTCCGGGAAAAAATCCGGGCCGTGATGAACGAGCTCGCGGCTCTGAGCGCTCCAGAAAAACCAATTTGATTCAGGTCAACAATGCCAATTATCAATTACGCCAGCAAAGAGATTCAATTCAAGATCGTCTACTACGGGCCGGCCCTGGGAGGGAAAACAACCAATCTGGCGTACATCCATTCCCGAATAGCGCCTGCACATCGAGGCGACCTTGTCTCGCTCGCGACCGCGGCTGACCGCACGCTTTTTTTTGATTTTCTGCCGGTGACCGCCTTAACGCTTCAGGGTTTTAGAACGAAATTCCAACTCTACACCGTCCCCGGGCAGGTCATCTACAATTCGACCCGGCAACTTGTCTTGCGAAGCGTCGACGGCGTGGTTTTTGTCGCCGATTCTCAATGGGACAAAATGGAGGAAAATGTTTCGAGCTTCCGCAACCTTGAACAAAACCTGCAGAAGCAAAACCTGTCATCCGACCAGGTCCCGGTCGTGTTGCAGTTCAATAAGCGCGACCTCCCGAACGTGGCGCCGACAAATTACCTTGAATATTTGTTGAACAACCGGAAGCGACGAGTGCAAAGCTTCGAATGCGTCGCCAGCACCGGCGTGAACGTATTCTCAACACTTGACGCAGTCACTCAGCGGCTCCTTCACAAGTTCAAAAAAGAAAACACACCGCTCTTTCCCGGAGCCGGAAAGCAAACGGTGCGGTAACCCCCCCGCATCCGCTCGACCCTCCTCGTCATGGTCCTTCGTTCTCGATTTACTCAGGACGTTTTCTCAGCAGCCGGACGATTTCCCGTCCTTCGCGTCCTGGGTAAGCGGTGTGAGGCTTCAACTCCTCGACAAGCTCAAAATGGTTCGCAAACAGACTTTCGAGCTCCTCCCGCGTCACGGCGAACGGCGGACCGCCGCCCTCCGGCGCCTCACCAGGATCCCACGGATTCAGGAAAAAGATCGCTAGCAGCATACCTTCGGGCCGCAAGGCTCGGATGACTCCACGGACATAATTCGGACGTTGCCACGGTTCGATCGCACAAAAGCAGGTGTGCTCAAAAACCCATTCGAAGCGGTTCGTTAATTCAATTGGCAGAACAAAAATGTCGGCCAATTGATACGTCTCTTTCCCGGCCAACGAGAATCGGCGAGCCTGATCAAGCGCACTCGCCGCGAGATCCAGGCCGACTACCTGTGCACCCGGGGAGACTGCTGCGATGGCCCGTACATCGTGTCCCAAACCGCAACCTGGCACAAGCACGCCGCCTTGCATCCCGCCTCGTCGCCCGAGCCATTCCAAAAGCGGCGGTGCGGGCGCCCCTTTTTCCCAAGGTGTCTCACCGGTCCGGTATCTTTTGTCCCAATCCATTTTAGCGCGTTCAAATGAGCTTACGCCGCGAATCGTGAGGTTAGTGACCACTTGCAGTGAAAAAAGACTGGATCAGAAAAAGGATCCCTACCACCCCAACAACCAGACTGATTAGCCAAAACGGTCGGCTTCGGATCAGAACCGAAATCGCCCCGACCGCGATGGCGATCTGAAACATCGTCACGCTGCTCGCCAATACCTCGTGGGTCCGCAAATGAGTCTGAGCCTCCTTCTCCAGATCGTCGGCCTTTTTCGCAATCTGCTCTTTGTCCCGTTGATACTGCGCCACCTTCTCTTTGTCGGCGGTGGAACCCGGTCTCCCGAGTGCGTCGAGGATTTCCCCTTTGCTCGTCAGCGCAGTTTCCTTGATACCCTTGGATTGATAGTAGCTCCATTGGTCGGTTGATTCGATCTGCGACATCATCGCTTCATTTGCGTGATGCCCCGCCATCAAAGAGGAAACAGCGGCGAGCCCCGCCAGAAGCGCGGAACTCAGAGCGACGCCAAGCACCCATCCTTCCCGGGAGTGCTCCGCTTGATGATGGATTTCTTCGTGAAGATGTTCCGTTGGGACTTCAGGATCTTCCATATCGTCCTTTAGCAGATAGCGCAGTGAAAGTCCGGTCACAATCGTTCTCGCGGTTTTCGAATTAAGCGTGAAGATTTTTCGCGGCCGGTTTAGAATGGCGTTAATAAACAGTGGAATCGTTCCCTCCCTCAGAATTAGAAGCTCTCAGTTTAGGGCAGGATCTTTTTAGATTCCTGCTCGAGAACACGCCCGACCAAGTCTATTTCAAGGATCTGCAGGGTCGTTTTCTGCGCGCCAGCCGGGCGGTTGCGGAATACATGGATGTTGCGAACCCGAACGATCTCATCGGAAAAAGCGATTTCGATTTCTGGTCGGAGCAGACCGCAAAAGAGGCGTTTGATGACGAACAGCGAATCATCAAAACGGGGCAACCGATGGTGGGCAAAATCGAGAAGTTGATCCATGCGGACGGGAGAGTCACCTGGGACTATACCACCAAGTTGCCGCTAAAAGATTCCAATGGTCAGGTCATTGGGATTTGCGGGATCAACAAAGACTACACGACGATCAAGAAAATGGACGATGCGCTCGCAGAGGAGCGCAACCGGTTGCGCGTGACGACCGCCGAGTTGGAGGCGAAAAATGCGCAACTGGAAGCCGATCTTCGCATGGCGCGGGAGGTCCAGTTGGCGCTGCTGCCCCGAGACTACCCGACCCTTTCGCATTTTGGGAGCTCAGGCTACAGCGCATTGACCTTCGCCCACTGCTACCGCCCTGCGGAAGCGGTTGGAGGCGACTTTTTTGATATCTTTCCCCTCTCGCCTACCCGCGCCGGCATCTTCATCTGCGATGTCATGGGGCACGGGTTGCGTGCGGCCTTGGTCACGGCAATCATTCGGACGCTGCTGGAAGAACTCCGGCCAATGATGCAGAATCCCGGCCGCTTCCTCAGCGCGCTCAATCTGCAACTTCGCGCCATCCTGGAACGTGTCGACGAACCATTCATCGCAACAGCGTTCTACTTGACCGCGGACACCGCAACTAAGGAAACGCAGTTTGCCAACGCGGGTCATCCACCGCCCGTGCGCGTCCGGCGCAACGAGCGAACGGTCGAACGGATTGTCTCAGACGGTGGGAAGCCCGGCCCAGGCTTGGGACTGTTCGACGACGTGAATTATTCGACCTCCCATTCCGCCTTTGCCCAAAATGATTGCATCCTGTTGTTCACCGATGGGCTGTACGAGGTCGAGTCCCCGGGTGGCGAACAGTTTGGATTCGATGCGGTGATTTCCAGCCTGCAATCCCACGCAGATTTACCAGCCGAGAAGCTTTTCAACGCTTTACTGGCAGACGCCTGCGACTTTTCCAAAAAGCAGGACTTCGACGACGATGTCTGCATCGTTGCGGTCGAGCAGTCGTGAGGGTGAGAGAAGACGATGGATCGGAAAAACGCTCCACCTATTGGTTGACGCGATTTATTCTATTGCGATTGCTTGGAGCCGTTTATGCAATCGGATTCCTCACCGCCGCCAACCAGATTTTACCGTTGATCGGATCGGATGGACTGCTCCCGGTGGGGCTGTTTATCGATCGCATCCGCCCAATCTTTGGCTCCTCGCTTTCGGGGTTTCTCCATTTGCCATCGCTCTTCTGGTTCATTCATTCGGACACGGCGCTGCTCGTTGCAGCATGGACAGGCTTTGCCCTTTCCTGCGTGGTTGTGGCCGGCTTTGCGAACGCGGTTCTACTCGCAATCCTATGGGGTCTCTATATGTCGTTCGTCCATCTTGGGCAGGACTGGTATGGCTATGGCTGGGAAGTCCAGCTGCTGGAAACCGGCTTTCTTGCCATCTTTCTGTGCCCTCTATTGGACGCCAGGCCGTTTCCCAGACGTGAACCTCCGCTCCCCATCCTTTGGCTCTTTAGATGGCTGATCTTTCGCATGATGCTCGGTGCGGGATTGATCAAACTGCGGGGAGATCCAGCGTGGCGTGATTTCACGGCGCTCTACTACCATTTTGAAACGCAGCCCTTGCCGAATCCGTTGAGCCGATGGTTCCACTTCTTGCCTAAACCGGCCCTCCAGTTTGGAGTAGGATTCAATTTTCTGGCGGAACTCGTTACCCCTTGGCTCGTTTTCTGGCCTCGTTTCGCGCGGCAGATCGGCGGTACGATTATCATCCTGTTTCAATTAGTGCTGATTCTGAGCGGCAACTTATCCTTTCTGAACTGGCTCACGATCATCCCGGCCTTGGCCTGCTTCGATGACGGCCTCTGGTCCAGGGTTCTACCGAAATCTCTGGTCCGACGCGCAAACCTGGCAGCGATCTCAGCAGCACCCAGCAAGGCGATGCGCGTCATCGGGTGGATTGTTGTCAGTCTGGTCACGATTCTTAGCGTCCAACCCGTAACGAACATGTTGTCACCGCACCAGGTCATGAACACTTCGTTCGATCCCCTCGATCTGGTGAATACCTACGGCGCGTTCGGAACTGTCGGCCGTGAACGCCTCAACGTCGTCTTTGAAGGCACCGACGACGCCGTGCCGGACGAAAGCGCCGACTGGAAGCCCTACCCGTATAAGGGGCTTCCAGTGGAATTGGATACAATGCCGCCCCAGATTGCTCCTTATCAATTACGCCTTGATTGGCAGATGTGGTTCGCCGCGATGTCTACGCCGAATCGCTATCCCTGGACACTTCATTTGGTCTGGAAGCTGCTGCATAACACCCAGAGCGCGCTAACCCTGTTTCGAGATAATCCGTTCCGCGAAAATCCGCCGCGTTATGTGCGGGCTGTTCTCTACCAATACGAATTTAAGGACCCTGCAAAATCGAACGGTGCATGGTGGAGTCGCAAGGAACTCGGCTTGTGGCTTCCGCCTCTTTCAGCGGATGATCCTCGGCTGATCGACTGGCTCCGGCGCGCCGGCTGGGTTCGATAGGACGAATCTAAATGACTGTGATGCACAGCTTTACGTATAGAGCAAATGAACCGTCCCGAAGAGCGCTTTAACTTATCGCCACCTAGACGTGACCTTAGCGCATTCTTTCTGAAACGTTGAAAAGCCCAGGTGAATAAGCGGTCGTGCGCTTCGTCCAAAAAAATACCAAATACAGTTATGAGAAAGTTCTTTCTCGTTCTCGTTGTCGTTCTCGCTGGCGGATTTGTCGCGGTGAGCGAATCGCAGGCAGGAATTCATGTTTCCGTGGGTGTTCCCGGGCCGGCCTTTTACGGGCCTGGTTACTATCCTGGCTATTACTATGGGCCGGGCTATTATGCTCCTGGATATTATTGGGGTCCATCCGGGTATCGATACTACCGGCGTCCTTATTGGCGGCGCCGGTACTGGAGGCATCACCGTTGGTACTGGCATTGAAATAGTGCGGCCGCGCTTGGCTTGCGGGACTTGAAGTGGGGATCAGGCCCCCAATTTGTCCGCAAGGTCAATCAAGTCTGTCGCGATAATATCCCAAGATTGATCGGCGCTCAGATCGGTGGTCTGTCCCGGGCCATGTTCCATCCGACGCGGGATAAATGCCGTACGCAAGCCTAGCTCTCTCGCCGCTGCCAGATCATAGTTGTGGGCTGCCCCCATCATCACTTGTTCAGGCCGCAAGCCGAGGAAAGCGCAGGCACCGAGATACGTTTCGTGGTCTGGCTTGTAGTGGCGGAACAGATCAGCGCCGAAGATGACGTCCCACGGAAGTTCAGCGAATTTCGCGAGGTTGACCAACAGTGAAAGGTTCCCATTCGAAAGTGGCCCAATGATGTACTTTGTCCGCAGACGGCGCAGCCCTTCAATCGCGTCGGGCCACGCAGAAAGTCGGTGCCAGGAACCCGTCAAGAAACGGAGATCTGGTTCCGGCAGGGGTGCCATGCTGAATTCCGGCAAGAGTTCAACGAGGGCCGTGTAATGCAGTTCGTCGAGGATGGTCCAATCCAATTTGCCGCGGCGGACTCGGTCAAGGTTAGGCTGATACGCAGCGCGCCACCTGTCCGCGATTCTCTCCCAGGGCGCCTCCAGACCGCGCTCCATCCCAAAATCCTTCAGAGCGTGAATCAGGCTCCCACGCCAGTCGACAACCGTGCCGAAAGTATCAAAGACAACCGCTCGCACGCTGCTTTGCGGAGTGCCGATTCGGTGGCTCGTCGTCAGGCTTGGCATGGTCTTCCATTACGCTTCCAGGCGCGGTCGGTCCAGAGCGTCTGTCAGGATTCGCAGGACGATGATATTGACGCAAATGAGAGTTTCCGCGTAGTCTCAGCCTGATTCAATACCCCCCAGAATCATTTATGGCTGTAAAAAGCAATTTTTCAGAATCGGACCGGACAAACCGGCGAATGCTGCTTCGCGCTGTGATTGCCAGTACGGTCGGCACGACCATCGAATGGTACGATTTTTTCCTTTACAGCATCGTCACAGGATTGGTGTTCGCCAAAGCGTTTTTTCCAAACTCGGACCCGTTGGTCGGAACCCTGCAAGCCTTCCTGATCTACGCCGTCGGTTTTGTTGCGCGGCCGGTGGGTGCAGCAATCTTTGGCCATTACGGCGACAGAATCGGTCGCAAAGCGGCGCTCGTCGCGACATTGCTTCTGATGGGCATCGCGACGGTCCTGGTCGGCTTCGTGCCTGGCTATTCGCAGATCGGCATCTGGGGCGCCGTTATTCTGACAGTGTTGCGATTCGTCCAGGGCATTGGCGTGGGAGGCGAATGGGGAGGATCCGTCCTGCTTGCGATGGAATGGTCGAAAAGCCACGGCAACCGCGGATTTATCGCCTCGTGGCCGCAATTTGGCGTACCAGCCGGCTTGTTCCTGGCGAACCTGGCTGTGATAGCGTTTAACATCATCGCCGGAGACAAATTTCTAGAGTGGGGATGGCGGGTGCCATTCATTCTCAGCGCAATTCTGATCGTCATCGGTCTCTGGATCCGCCTTGGGATTCTCGAGACGCCGGTTTTCTCCAAGCTCATCGCTGAAAACAAGATCGAAAAAGCGCCGGTGCTCGAGGTGATCAAGCGGCAGCCAACATCAATTCTGCTCGCGGCGTTGATTCGACTCGCGGAACAGACTCCATTTTACATTTTTACGGCGTTCGTCTTTTCATACGGAACAGCTTTCCTGAAAGTGGACAGAAGCCTCCTGCTCAACGCCGTCCTGCTGTTCGCCGTGCTCGAGCTTTTCACCATACCGTTATCCGGATACATTTCGGATCGCATCGGACGGAAACGAACGTATCTGCTGGGCGCGGGCCTGATGGTCGTTGGCGGCTTTATCTTCTTCGGCTTACTCGATACGCGCAACCCTGCGCTGATCGTGCTCGGCATAGTCTTCGGAGCAATTCCGCATTCGCTTGTTTACGGAACCCAAGCTTCGTTGATTGCCGAACAATTCACGCCGCGGATGCGGTACAGTGGCGCCTCGATCGGTTACCAACTGGCTTCGATCATTGCCGGCGGTCCAGCGCCGCTAGTCGCTGCTTGGCTCTTTTCCGTGTACAAGACCGGCACATCAATCGCCGTTTACATCGGCATTTGCGCGTTAATCGGATTTGTTGCGACCCTTTTCATGACGGAGTACTCGCATAAAGATATCTCCGAGGAGTACAAGAATGTCGGCCAGACACGGTAGATTCAACAGTTGTCAGCGTCAGTAGGTGGACATCCGTTTGGATTCGAGGTTGGATGTGTTGCGTTAAAACCTGGGACGACGCCCGATCATGAGTGTAACGAAGCGGACAGTTTTCCATCTGCTCATCGAAGTACTGATCTACACCGCGCTGGTTACCGTTTATCTGGCGTTGGTGCTGCATTTTCTGGTGGGATGGCTGAAAGAATTGTCCGCCAAGGAACCTGCAGTTTATGCATTCGTGGCAATTCTGTTGATGATTGCTCAGGCCGTCGGTCTGGAACGGCTCGGATCCAGCCTCGTTCATGTTTCCCGGCGACCGAGAGGATAAACAATCGCGATGTATTTCCCCATCTCCGGCGTCCATCTCGATCCGATCTACCTCGTTCTTATCGGATTTATTGTAGGGATTCTGGGGGGATTTTTCGGCGTGGGCGGAAGTTTTCTAACTGCTCCGGCACTCTTTGCAGCGGGACTTCCGATGAATTATGTCGTAGGGACTGACCTCGCTCACATCGTAGGGAAGTCGATTGTCGCCGCACGCACCCATCGTGTTCTCGGCAATATCGACCTGAAACTTGCCGCAATCATGGTGATCGGAACGATCACCGGTTCTGAGGGTGGTGTGCAGGCGATTGAATTTTTGAAAAAGGGAGGGCATGTCGAAATAGTTGTCGGGACCGTGTCGATCGTTGTATTCACCGGGATCGCCTTGTTCTGCGCATGGGAGAGCTGGATGGCATTGGGAATAGATCAACGAGCCGACCCGACGCGAAACCGGAAACAGGATGTCACGGCGATCGACGGTTTGGCCAGAGCTCTTCAGCGTATCAAGCTACCGCCGCGCGTCAGTCTTCCGCATTCGGGGATCGACTCGATTTCGTTCTGGGCGATCCTTTTCGTCTCGTTTATCGGCGGAATCTTCAGCGGGTTCCTCGGCGGAGGTGCCGGCTACATTCGCATGCCCTCCATGGTCTACCTGCTGGGAATCCCAACCCATATCGCTGTTGGTACCGACCTATTCGAGATTATCATTTCGGCCAGTTACGGCACGATCCGGCACGCAATGAACGGGAATGTGGATATCGTGATCGCTCTTGTTATGCAAACCGGGGCGGCACTTGGGGCCCGGATCGGCGCGAATATGACGCAATATTTTACCGGCCCGCGCATCCGTCTCGCATTTGCACCGTTGCCGCTCTTAGGCGCTATCGTAATTGCCCAGAGACTTCTCGCCAGCCATCAGCTGTGACCAAATTTTTATGAAGATACTTGTTTGCAGCGACGGTTCGGAGCGAGCGCGGAGGGCGCTCGCTTCCGCAGCAATTATCGCCAATGGAACCAAAGCCGAGACGACAATTTTTGGGATCATCGAAGTCAAGCGAGACGAACCAAGGCTGTTGGCAGCGTTAAATGAAGAATCGACACTGTTCCGGGAGCAGGCGATTAAACTGGAGATCGTTACCAGATTTGGCGATCCGGTTGCGGAAATAGTTCGGCGAACCCAGGAGACGCCTTATGATCTAGTTGTGATCGGGGCAGAACGTAAAGGCGCGCAGGAGTTTTTCCTTCCCGCAACCAAGGCGTATTCGATTACTGAAGCGATCACCCCGCCCGTTCTGGTGGTTCCCGTGTCGCGCCCAGTCATAAAGCGAATCCTGATATGCAGCGGCGGCGGCACCTATATTGAAAATGCGGTGAGATTCACTAGCACGATCGCCAAGGACCTGTCTGCGGAGATCGCCCTCCTGACCGTGACGCCCCAGCCGCCGGCCATGCATGGGACCATATTCCGGCGACAGGAAGATGTGGCTGCACTCTTGAATTCAAACTCGGCGTTGGCTCGGAATCTACGAACCGGGAAAGAGATTATCGAACGCGCCGGCGTACCTGCGGACGTGCAGATCCGCCACGGAATCGTGATCGAGCAGATCCTCGCAGAGGTCGAGCGACGTGATTACGATCTCGTCGTGTCCGGTTCCTGGCCGGTACGCGATGCGTGGCGCAATTACGCAATTGGAAATGTCACGCGTGAAATAGTGAATCGAACTGATCGACCGGTGCTCGTCATCCGCAGCGACATCGAACCGAAGCCTTTGGCGCAACGACTGCGAAACATGGTCAAAAAGCTGGGTGGAAAACAAGACTACATCCCACGAATATCAGCTGGCTGATCGCTGGTCCTGCTCCCGGAGCGCGGGGAAGATGTTGAGGATTTCCTCACGCGTCGGACGACTCACACGCTCAACCGTGATTGTTTGGTGGTTGCCATTGATCTGCGCGCCGAATTGTTCGCCGATCCGATGATTTAACAACGCACTGCCAAGAGGGGAATTGTAGGGGATTGGAACGATCTCCCCGTCGTTCGGAAAGTGGTGATCTCTCGCGCCTGCGATCAGTACGGTATTCTTTTCGCCGCCGAGCATGATTTCGGCGACCGTTCCCAGCTCCACCGCAGTGACCGGCTTCTCCGCCACCCAGGACAGGGGATCGACGACCGTGTGGCCTTGCGCAATGAGGTCATTCATTTCCCCGGTAAGTCGGCGTTGGATGCGCCCCATCGTGCGAAATTTCTCTTTCGCTGCCTGGTAGGGTGCGTTCTCGCTCAGATCGCCATCCTGTTTGGCAATCATGGCTTCACGAAGCGCGTCGTTCTTCTGGGCCTTGGTTGTTTCAAATTTTTCGCCCAATTCCCAGGCACTCACCGTTGAGAGAATAATTTTCTCCTGCATGGTATCTCACCGGTTGTCCCATTGACCGAAAGAATCAAGCACTGAACGGAATTCTTTGGCCTGCATTCCATACTCTCTTCCGAAAAAAGCTGTCTTGGCAGCAGCGCTGCTTTGCACGATCGCGGCACTCTTAACTCTTGCCTTCATTCTGCTCAACGGGGTGAACGTTCCGTTCGCCGACGAATGGTGGTATGCCAGCCTCGTAAAATCCGTGGAATCCGGACAATCGACCTTCAACAGTTTCTGGTCCCCGCAAAATGAGCATCGGATGCTGATCCCGCGCCTTGAGTTCTCCACGCTCGCCGCGCTTACCCATTGGAATTCGAAGGTTATGATGGCCGCGGGCTGGCTCATTGCGGTTATCGCGATGATCTTCTTCTTTTCGCAATTCAAAATGATTTATTTGCCGAGGCACCCGATGCTCTGGATCGCCGCCGTGGGTGTGAGCGCGGCAGCATTCTTTTCTCTCGTGCAACTAGAGAACTGGCTATGGGCCTTCCAGTTCGCGTTCTTCTTCATTCAATTCGCCGTGGTAGCCAGCCTGATCATCCTGTGTCGATCCAACATCGCGCTTTGGTTTCGTCTGGTCGCCGCTGCAGCGCTCGGCGCCGCAGCCAGCTTTTCCTCAGCCCAAGGGCTTCTTATTTGGCCCACCCTGCTTTTCTCGCTCGCCCTCACAAACGATTCTCTCAGAAAAAAAACAATTGGTTTGCTTGGCCTGCTGATTGCCGCAGCAATTACTTTCTCTCTCTATTTCTTCCGTCTGCCACGCGCTACGGAATTGCACCTTCGCCCGGAACAAATCACCGAAAAAGTGCAGCTGCCTATTATTGGATTTTTGGGACTGGTTGGGAACCCGCTGGCCCATTGGATTTCCTATGAACGTTTGCCCCATCGCGCCTGGTTTATTGGGCTATCGATAACGATCGTGTTCCTTTTCGTGACATCGATCGTAATCAGGCGTCGGCGACTTCCAGATGCGGCGCCATGGCTTGGGTTAGGTGCCTATGCCTACTCCTTCTGCCTGGTGACGACGTACGGAAGACTCGGGATGGGTTACACAGGAGCTTTTCTTGCCAGCCGCTATACCACACACGTCACTCTTCTGCTGATCGCAATCCTCGCGCTGCTCCTCATTGCTATTGGTTCCCGGGAAGCGGAATCGACACTCCACGACACCCGGTTCAGCCGCATCCAGGTACTGGCGGCCTTTGTTGTAATGTTTGCCATCGCTTTGTTGTTAGTCCTCGGCGATTTCCAATCGTTTAAATCAGGGACAATCGAGAAGCGAGACAGACTGCTCGCGAAAAGACTCATTCCTTTTTCTCCCTACTTTGACCCGGAAGTGGACGGAACAATGACGGGGCCTTTTTATCCTCTCTGTCCCTTGAGATGCAAGATGATTCTTGATATCGGCATCAAACCGCTTTCCGAAGCAGGTTATTTTCGTCGGTTGGACAATGTTAGTTTTGTCAATGCCGCAGTGCGGGCAACTGGGAACTACGCCATCACCGGAAAAATCGTGCAAGAGAGATACCTTGGGCTCGTGCAACAAGGTTGGAAGTTATCCGGTACAGTTTACCTCGGGCCCGATTTCGTCGCCAATCTGATCTTTTTTAAGCCGGCCTGGAGCGACGCTTTTGTCGCGGCGACAGAGTTGCGGCAAACGACTGATCGCGGAGATGGAGGGCGCAGCTATCATTGGGACATTTTTCTCTCTCCATTTATTCTGCCGGATCCGGAAACCCCGTTGGAAATGTGGATTTACAATCAGCAATCGAATGGATTTGTGAAGATTCATCAAAATGCCCAATGATAGGAAAAAGCCGACAACGCAAAAAAAACCGGCGCCTGACTCTCGTCCTCCTTATCGCGCTGGCCTCGATCTATCCCTGCCTGAGCGCACCGGCCGCAGGCAACATCATGGTGTACGATTTTATCCCGGATCTATTGAGCTTTTTGCAAATCGCGCCGGAAAAAAAGGCAAGCCGCGCTAAACTTTTTGAGCAATTGATGATCCGGCCGCATCCGGAGATCTACAACCGGCCGCAGATATTCAAAACGGATATTGGGACGCTGGAACAGTACCTTGCTGAACTCAACGGGTATCTTCCTGCGATCAAACATATTCACAGGGACTTCGAGGAACAAGGCGCATCGATCCAAGCGAAATTTCTGAAGGCGTTCCCCGATTTCGACTCTTCAAGAGCCAAGGTCTACCTGATGCTTTCCCTGTTTCGCTTTGACGGAAAGATTCCGCATGACAATCCGCGCATGCTCCTGCTCGGGTTAGACGGAATGGCCAAATTTCACGGAGCACACGCACGTCTCCCGGTGATACTCTCCCACGAGTTATTTCACATCTATCATTTTCAGGTTAACCCGCTGCCGCGCGACGCCGACCAGATAGAACTGTATCGCCTGATCTGGCAGGAAGGCCTGGCGACATATCTCAGTCAGGTATTGAACCCTGATGCATCGTTAGCTGATGTCCTTCTGGATCCGCGGCTGGCTGAAGAAGGCCCGAGATTCGTCCCAATGTTCGCCCGCAATTTGCTAGGGCAGCTTGAATCGACAGACGACGACACAACCGCGCGTTATCTTTCCTATCGGCGCGGCGGCCAGTTTCCGGCGCGAATGGGTTACCTCATCGGGTACGAAATTGCCAGGAGGATGGCAGCCACCAGCCAGATAACAGAACTTGCTCGATTGCGCGGGCGCGCGCTCCTGCGACTGGTACGCCGGGAGATGCAATTTCTGGCGACTGCAGGGGTCCAAAACTAGCCACGCTTTAGCCCTACACTTTTTCCACTGTGCATCGCTTCATCGCCCCTCGCGATCACCCTCGTTTAAGCTGTGGCGCCCTCGCCACCCTTCGTATATTTCCCGGAAAGTTTCTTTCAAATCCTTGCTGACTTTCCACTGCGGATAGTGAGCTTTGATTTTCGACAGGTCCGATATGTAACAAATATGGTCCCCTTTCCGGTTCTGATCGACATATTCATAGGACATCTCTTTTCCGGAAACTTCTTTGATCAGCGTCAAGGCTTCCAAAATTGAAATCGAATTATCCCGTCCGCCGCCAAGATTGTAGACTTCGCCGAACCTTGGCGCCTCGATGAAGCACCGTATGAACTGCGTAACATCGTACGAATGAATATTATCCCTTACCTGCTTTCCCTTAAAACCGTATATCTTGTAGGTGTCGCCTACGAGATTGCAACGGATGAGGTAGCTCAGAAAGCCGTGCAGTTCGACTCCCGAGTGATTGGGTCCGGTCAAACAGCCAGCGCGCAGGCAGCAAGTCGGCATCTGAAAATAGCGTCCATATTCCTGCACCATCACGTCTGCGGCGACCTTTGAGGCGCCGAAGACCGTATGCATTGAATTGTCGATCGGGAACGTCTCTTTGATACCATCGAAGTACTCCAGATCCGCGTAGTCCCACCGAGTTTGCTTCTCGACGAGATTTAGCTTATTCGGCCCGTCACCATAGACTTTGTTCGTCGACAAGTGGATGAACGGAACCTCCGGGCAAACCTGGCGAGCGGTTTCGAGCAGATTGAATGTGCCAACGGCGTTCACGTCAAAGTCGTCGAAGGGCCGCGCGGCAGCTAGCTCATGGCTTGGTTGGGCAGCAGTGTGCACGATTGCGTCCGGTTTGATCTCGCGGACGAGATCCAAGACCTTCGCCCGGTCTCGTATGTCCGCTTCGTAATGATGAAAACCGGCGAACCATTCTTCCAGGCGCTTTTTGTTCCAGGAGGTGTCTGCCCTGGGCCCGAAAAATTCCCGCCGCATGTTGTTATCAAGCCCGCTGACCTGCCACCCATGGCCACAAAAAAATGTTACCACTTCGCTGCCGATCAGACCGCTTGAGCCGGTCACCAGTAATTTCTTCGCCATCTGGATCCTTGCAAAACAAAATGTTCGCTGTTCGTCAAGCGCCTGGTCCGAGCTGGAACATTATGCCGGCCGGGATGCAAAAGAAACTTGACGCATTCTCGCTGAAGATGGCAATCGTCGGTGCGGCTCGAAGAAATCTTGACGGAAAATGCTGATCACGCAGAACGGGCCCCGGAATGACTTCAGCTGTGCTGCTGCGGGTAACGCGCCCCTTGCCTGGCAGTCGCGATTCCCCGTTGCCAATCGCCAGAATTAGCTTTTCATTCGAACACGATGACCGGAGAAGAGTTCTTTGTTGACCATCAGACCTTGCGTCAATTCATCGCAGGAGCGGTTGAGATTGTCAGGGGAAACGGCGACGTGGCGACCAAACTGCGGCAACTGCGCGGGCCGTACGAATCTCTGCTGAACGACCCGAACTGGTTGCCA
>Ga0302326_10016114_pt1 | contig 15661 bp, 13 predicted proteins | sample Palsa_T0_3_FD_202264 | JGI IMG/M metagenome (GOLD analysis project Ga0302326, IMG submission 202264) | Peat permafrost microbial communities from Stordalen Mire near Abisko, Sweden - Palsa_T0_3 | ecosystem: Environmental > Terrestrial > Soil > Palsa > Peat permafrost | place: Sweden: Abisko...
GCGGTGCAGAACATGGCGACTGCCGCGTGGTCGCTCGGACTAGGCACCTGCTGGGTGGGGAATTTCGAGGCCGGCGGTATCCATAAGGTGCTCGGCGTGCCGGCGGGATGGGCCCTGTTCACGATTCTTCCGTTTGGCTATCCGGATCCGGCGATTCCACCCAAGAATCAGGTTCTCAAGCCCAAGGCCGAAGTCGTTCACCTCGAGCACTGGGGCAAACACTAATGGACTGCGAGGTCTGAAATGGCGATAAAGCAGCTTGAACCGCGCGCGGCCCATGAGTTTCTTTCCGCCAACGCCGACGCGGTCTATCTCGATGTGCGGACCGAGGGGGAATTTGCCCAAGGCCATGCCGACGGCGCGATTAACGTGCCCGTCGTGTTCATCAAGGGGCCGGGCCAGATGGAGCCGAATGAAGATTTTCTCGCCGTGGTGACCAAGACGCTGCCTGCCGATAACAAGCTGGTGGTCGGATGCATGGCAGGCGGGCGATCGCAGCGCGCATGCGAGATCCTCGAGGCCGCCGGCTATGCGAACCTGATCAACGTGCGCGGCGGCTACGGCGGCGCGCGCGACGGCTCCGGTGCGATCATCGTCAAGGGCTGGCGCGACGAGGGTCTGCCAGTGTCGGATGCGACCGGTGATGCGGCCTATGCCGCTTTGCGCGCCAAGGCGGGGATTGCCTGACTGAAGCGTTCTCAAGAGGGTTCAGATTGCGATGGCTATACGGCTGACCAGAATCTACACGCGCTCGGGCGATCGCGGCATGACGGCGTTGGTGGGCGGCAAGCGCGTTCCCAAGGACGGCAAACGTCTCGAGTCTTACGGCACGATCGACGAGCTCAACTCGATTATCGGTATCGTGCGGACGCTCCTGATCGAACAGGCGTCGCGACTTGGCGACGAGGCCGAATGGTACGCCGCGATGCTCGCGCGGATACAGAACGAGCTGTTCGATGTCGGCAGCGAGCTGGCCACGCCGGCGGGCGCCGAGTACGCGGGAATGCATCGCATGGGCGATGAGGAGATCAAGCACCTCGAGCATGAGATGGATCGAATGCAGCGCGATCTCGAGCCGCTGAGCTCCTTCACATTGCCGGGCGGCGGGATGCTCAACGCGTTTCTCCATCAGGCCCGCACGGTATGCCGCCGCGCCGAACGCGTGTGCTGGTCGCTCAATCGTGAAGAGGATCTCAACGATCGGCTGCTCAAGTATGTGAATCGGCTGAGCGACCATCTGTTCGTGCAATCGCGATGGGTCGCCAAGCGCCTGGGCGAGCCGGAGTTTCTATGGCAGCGCGGACTCCAACTGGCACCGCGCAAGTCGGGCGGCAAGGGCGCGAGCAGCAAAGGTTAGCGAAGCTGACGGGCGAGTCGGAACGCCTAATGGTCGGGGTAGGCGTCGGTCCCCATTTCGAGCGCGTCGAGTCCGGTAAATTCCACTTCGGCGGGAACCCGGTTGCCGATCGTCCGTTCCATCACATTGAAGAACAGCAGCGCCAGGCCGTAGATAACGACGATATTGGTGACGACGCCGATCAGTTGGGCGACGAACTGCCACGGATCGCCGTAGAAGAGTCCGCGCACCGGTCCGGCCACGCCGTTCCAGCCGTCGCCGTAGGTGCCGTCGGCCAGCAGTCCCAGCGCGAGCGCGCCCCATATTCCGCAGGTGCCGTGCACCGCGATTGCGCCCACCGGATCGTCGAGTTTGAAAAAGCGCTCGAAGACCATCACGGTCCATACGACCAGCAAGCCCGCGACGACGCCGATCAGTACGGCCGCGATCGGTGACACAAAGGCGCACGGCCCCGTAATCGCCACCAGGCCACCGAGCATCCCGTTACAAGCCATCGCGATATCCGGCTTGCCGTAGGCTTCCCACAGGTAGAGCAGGGCGGCGAGCGTTCCGCCTGCCGACGCCAGCATCGTGTTCGCGGCAATCAAGCCGATGCGTGAATCGGAGGCCGACAACGTCGAGCCAGTGTTGAAGCCGAACCATCCGAAGGCAAGGATGAGCGTTCCGATCACCGCCATCGGCAGGTTATGGCCGGGCAGGGCGCCGATCGTGCCGTCGCGGCGGAAGCGGCCAATCCGCGGGCCGAGCACAGCCGTTCCCGCCAGTGCCGCCATGCCGCCGGTCATATGGACGACCGAGGATCCCGCGAAATCCACGTGTCCGTGACCGAGCCCGAAGTTGCGTCCCAGCTCCGAGAGCCATCCGCCGCCCCATACCCAATTGCCGTAAAGCGGGTAGAGGAACATCGACATGAACAAGCCGTAAATAAAAAAGGAGGAGAACTTCCATCGCTCCGCCATCGCGCCGGTCGGGATAGTTGCGGCGGTATCCATGAAAACCACGGCAAACAGGAACATCGCGAGGCTGACAGGATCATGGCTGACACTGACGAGGCCGAACTTGGCGAATCCGAGCAGGCCGAAGTCATGTCCGCCCACTGAGAATGCCAACTCGCGATGAGTTACCGCGATGGTGCTGAGGGTGGGCCAATGGCTGACGCCGCCCATCATGAATCCGTAGCCGACCAGCCAGAATCCAAGGAGACCGATCGGATAGATTATGAGGTTCATCGCCATGGTGTTGACGGCGTTGCGCGATCGCGTGAAGCCGGTCTCGAGCATTGCGAAGCCGACCTGCATGAACATGACCAGGAAGCCGCAGACCAGCACCCAGGCGAGGTTGAGCGACTGTATATTCATCGTCGGATTCATCGGATCATCGGACCTCCCCCCGATTGGGCATGCCGGGCTTGGAGGGCGCCGCGGGATAACGATTGGCGAGCCATATGAGAAAGATGAAAAATCCGATCAGCGAGAGGAAGAAGAGGGCGACGCCGGCGACACGGCGGAATTTCTGCGCGCGCAGATTCTGCGGATGGAGCCGATGCGCCCGGCCGGCCAGATGGACGTTTTCGGGATGTTCCAGCTCTTCGAGCATCGCGGTGGCGCTCGCGTAACGATCGTTCGGCCGGCGCTCGATCGCGTGCAGGACGAGCTCCTCGAGATGGGGGTCGATATTCGAATCGAACTTGCTCGGCGGCTGCGGATCGACGCTGGTCTTGGCGCGCATCACGCCGTAGACGTTGGGCGCCGCGTAGGGCAGCTCGCCAACCAGCATCTCGTAGAGAATCGTGCCAAGCGAGTAAACGTCGGTGCGGGCATCGCCGCGCCGGCCCGCCACCTGTTCGGGCGCCATGTAATCGGGCGTGCCGACGGTGGACGACAGCCCCGACCAGGTGAGGCGCCGCGCGGACTCGTCGAGGGCGATACCGAAGTCCATGATCTTCACCTGGCCGTTGGGCGTGATCAGGATGTTCTCCGGCTTGAGATCGCGATGGACGACGCCCTGACCGTGCATATAGATCAGCGCGCGGACAATCTGGCGGGCGATTTCCAGCGCGCGTTCCCGCGGAATACGGCCGTTGTTGTCGCGCATCAGCGCCCGCAGCGATTGGCCGTCGACCAGCTCCATCGCCATGTACATGCGGCTTTTACGCTTCGGCGCGAGCACTTTGACGATATTGGGATGGTCGAGCTTGCGTCCAACCTCCTCTTCACGCTTGAAGCGATCGTAGAATACGACATCACTTTCGAACTGCTGATAGGGGATTTTGACGACAACGTCCTTGCCGTCGGTCAGATCGATGGCCTTGAAAATGGACGCCATGCCGCTGCGCGCGATCAGATCGACCAGCTTGTACTGATCGAGGGTTTCGCCGAGGGATACTTCACGCATGAAATTGGCCGGCAGCCGGCAGGAGACGGCGGGTTAGTGGGAAACCGATCGAGATTTTGCGGGGGCGCGCCATACTTTGGATCTTTCAACGCCACAGACGCGCGATCGAGGCCCAGAAGCGGCCGAATCCTCGACGGTGGGGATGCGCGGGCGCGGCCGGTTCGGCAAGCTGACGGAAGACCGCGACGGTCAGATTGTCGGCAGTTCCGCGGGCATTGGCCGAATCGACCAGCTTTCTGCAAGCCTCGCCCGCTTCGAGATTGCGCGATATGCGCTCGATTTCGTTATCTTCGAGCACTCCGTGCAGCCCGTCGGAGCATAGAATCAGCCGGTCGTCGCGATCGAGCCCGATCGATATCCGATCGAGCGAGACGATCAAGTCACGTCCCACCGAACGGCTGAGCGCCGATCGTTCCGGATGATGCCGTCCTTCGGCCGCCGTCATCATTCCCATCCGAACCCGCTCGCCAACCAGCGTGTGATCGCGGCTGACCTGTTTAATCCGCCCATTTTGCGCGATGTACAGCCGGCAATCGCCGACATGAGCGACGTTGACGGCGCCATCCTTGATCGCGACGGCGGTGAGCGTGGTCGCCATCCGGCGCAGCTCCGGTACGGCCAGCGCGCGGTTGTGAATGGCGATATTGGCCTCCTGAACCGCGCGCGCCAGACGGCGGGCCTGACCCCAATTCGCCGGGCTTTTGCTGAAAGCCTTGATCGTCAGCTCGATTGCCATCTGGCTCGCCACTTCGCCGCCCTCATAGCCACCTACGCCGTCAGCAACCGCAAAGATCACACCGCCATGCGGGTCGGGCGCCTGACCACAGGAATCCTCGTTGTCGGGGCGATTGGTGCCGACGTCGGTAAGTAACGCAAGGTCGTAACCCAGTTCGTCGGGACGCGGGTTGGCGGATTCGTCAGGCATCAGCAAATTCCGGATGAGCGCGCCAGGCGAGTGTCCCCGCGCTCACCCCAGGCCGTAGCGCCGCCGCTTGCGCCATAGCGTGGCGACATTGATGCCAAGCGTGTCGGCGGCTTCTTCGAACGTCCGGGCCCGCCTGACGATCGTCTCGATATGGCACTTCTCCAGTTCATCCAGGCTCATCGCCGGTCCGGTGGATTTATTATAGGTGGCTATCCGCTCGGGCAGGTCGGCCAGCTCGATCTGATCGCCCCGGCGCAGGACCATCGCGCGTTCGATCACGTTGCGCAGCTCGCGCAAGTTGCCGGGCCAGTTGTGCGCCGTCAGAGCGCCTTCCACCCCCGGTCCTAAGGCCGGAGCGGGCTGATGATGGCGATCGGCGATAAGGCGGACAAAATGCCTGGCAAACGGGACTATTTCGCCAAATCTCGCGCGCAGGGGAGGCACGGTCAGCTCGACCACGTTAAGCCTGAAGAACAGATCGGCGCGGAAGCGATTGGCGGTCACCAACTCGTCGAGATTGCGATTCGTCGCGGCGATTACGCGCACATCGTAAAGCAGGTTTGCACCTTCGGCGCTGGCGGCCGCCCGCTCGGTCAACATACAGAGCAGCTTGCCCTGCAGCGACGCCGAAAGCTCGCCGACCTCATCGAAAAAGACCGTACCACCACTGACCGCCTCGATCCCGAACGGGCCCCCCGTGGGACCATTGCGCCTGACGGTACCGCCCTGGTCTTTGTCGTCGGACCCCTGTTCGCCCAGCAGATGGTCGCCGAGAGTGATGCACGGCAATTCGAGGAACGGTCGTCCGCGCCGCCGTCCGTTGGCATGTATGTAGCGCGCGATAACGCCCTTGCCCGTGCCGGTTTCGCCGGTGAGCAGAACGACCGCGTCGCTGCCGGCGGCCTGGCGCGCAAACTCCTCGATCCGGCGGCTGGTCTCACCGGCTACGAAAAAATCTCCCGTCGAGGGCGACGCTTTCCGATTGTCGTCGAGCATCCGCGCGACCGCTTCGCGCAATGAATCATAAGGAACCGGATTGACTATTGCACCGTTGCCGAGCACATCCGGAATCGCGCCGGCCTGCGGCGATTGAGCGGAAATCAACGAATCCGCGGACATAACAAAGATCGCCGGAATCGCCGGATCACGGCGATGGATGAACTTGAGCAGACCATCGTGATGCTGATCCGAGGGATGCAGCTCGGAGACCACCAGGTCGACATCGGTGGTGGACAGGTAGTCGGTTGCGGAATTGGCGGAGTCGCACTCAACAACACGATAGCCAGCCTTACTCAGACTATCGGCCATCGCATGCCGCGCGTCCCAATTATCACCAAGCACAAGAATCGTTGCCAAATTATCCCCCGGGAGCGAATCGCGAAATTTGAGTTCGGCGGCCGGATCTGAAACAGATCCTCAGCCGGGCCGAAATCGTGCAGACTTTCGCCTGCCAGAAGCGAGCGGCGCTCCTTCGACCGTCTCTTATAGCAGAATAATTCAGGATATGGTGCAAAAATCACGCGCGATGGCGTGAATCAGTTGAAAAAGCGACCGGAGCCGCATGAAACGGCTCCGGTCGCACATCAGCAACTTCAGGCAGGACGTGTCGTGAGCATCGTCTCCCTACCGCGCTTCTTCGAATTGCGGCTGAAGTAGATAGCTCCGTAAATGCCCCAGATAAACGAGATCGCAACCGCGATCAGGGGCTCCTTCGCACTGCCAAGACCCTCGATTGGCCCGACGATGTAGAAGGCCATACAGGCGAAGTTGGCAAGCGCTCCAAACACCGGCACCACCATGTGCTTGAACCCGTGAAAGTCGTTGTGTTCGCGGAAGGCCACGATACACACGATGTTGGTCAAGCCATACAATACGAACGTGCCGAAGTTTGACACCAGTGTGACGAGCAACAAGCCGTTGGGTAACGCCGACAAGTAGGCGTTGGACGACATTCCGGCCGCGTACCAGATGTTATGCGGAAGCGTCGCAATCGTCTTGTCGTCGGGAGCCGAGCCACCCGCGAAGAAGTAAATCGCGGCGTAAGCGCCCAGCACAGCCGAAATCGTACCGAGCACCCAAATGGCGCGATGCGGCGTCAGATTCTCGCCATGCAGCAGGCCGAAATGCTCAGGCACTTCTTCGTCGCGGCCCATCGCATAAGTCACGCGCGCTCCGGTGTTGATACAGCTAAGCGTCGTGCCGATTAGCGCCAGGAACACGGTGAAAGCCTCGATCAGCATGAAGGCCTGACCATGGCCGCCGAGCAGCGCATTGCCCAGGATGACCATCATGTCGCCGATTGGCGCGGCCGAACCCTTCGCATCGGCAAGGCTGTAAGCGCTGTTCAGGAAATAGTTGGCCGCAAAGTACTCGAACATGTAGCAGAAGAGGCCTTGAATCGTCAGCGACAACAGAACGGCACGAGGAATGTCGCGTTTCGGATTCTTGGCTTCCTCACCGAGCGACGTAACCGACTCGAAGCCGACCAGCAGCAGAATCGCGATCGTCGCCTGCAACATTGTCCAGCTGAACGTATGCGGCGACACGACCGACAGCGCACTCGCATGCGCCGGCGCGGCGCCGTCCAATGCGTAGTGCAAGACGTGCTTGGTCCCGTCGAGCGCGAGCCCCGTTGATCCTTCCGGATGGCCGACACGATAGGAGATCGCCAGTGCGGCGAAGAACAGCAGTGCCATTATCTGGATCGCGTTGATCGCAATATTAACCATCGTCGATCCGTTAACACCGCGAAAAGCGATGTAGCAGACGACATAGGAGAAGATAACGGCCACCAATGCCATAAAGACCGGCCCGGGTATGTTGGAATTGATCACGTTGGGAAAGAGCGTTCCGACGATATACCCGATCATGACGCCCATCGTGGCGACCATGACGCACGGATAGACCCAGTAATACAAATGCGACGCCCATCCGATGACGAACTTCGCGATCCGAGAGAATTTGTACGCGTGAGTCTTGTTGAGAAAGGCCTGCTCAGCAAACAGATACGAGCTGCCAGCGCCTGGATATAGCTTGGCCAACTCGGAGTAGGACAGCGCCGTCGCGTAGGCCAGCGACAACGCGACTAGGATTCCAAACCACATCGCCAATCCCGATGGATAGACGTATCCGGCCTGGAGGACGAACGTGATCCAGAGAAAGGCTCCCGGCGCTATCAGCGCCATTGCATTGACTGTGACGCCCGTTAAGCCGAGCGTCGGTATCATTTTCGGTGATTCAGAAGGCTCCGCCATTTTCCCCATCTCCCTCCCTGAGTAATTGCGGTTGGCGAACTGACTTATTTCGCGTTGCTTTGTGTCATCAAGAAATATGCCACTTGCTAAAACGCTTATTTCATCGGCGGTATCTAACAAAAGAATGAATTTTAGTACAACCTTCGGCGTCACCGAATGAGGCATATGCCCAAATTATGTGCATCACATTGAACGATTTTCAGATAATTTATCTATCTATCGACGGAGATTTTGCCGTCACAGCGCGATCTTTTTGTCTGCCGTGGGCTCGCCTATCCTGGAACCGGATTTAATGACTTGAAGCCTACCCATCACGGCCATGCCGCTTTATCATGGACCCACAATGGACGTTACGCAGGGTAAACAGATGGTGCACCTAAGTCAGAATCAACGCGGTCCGATGGCGAACTTTGTGTATTTGATCGGCGACCCGGCGACGCATCGCGCGGCGGTCGTCGATCCGGCTTGGGATATCGACGCGATTATCGCGGGCGCGGCGTCGGAGGGTTACGAGATCGACAAGATTTTCATCACGCACTATCACCCCGATCACCTGGGCGGGAACCTGTTCGGCCATACGATTGAGGGCGCCGCCGATCTACTCGGGCGGCTCAAGGCCAAGGTTTATCTGAACCGGCACGAGGTCGAGGGCGCGAAACAGATCACCGGGCTCTCCGACAGCGATATCGTCGCCACCGATGCGGGCGACACCACACGAGTCGGCAATGTCGAAGTGAAGTTTATCCACACTCCCGGCCACACGCCGGGTTCGCAGTGCTTCCTGGTCGACGGCAATCTGATTTCGGGCGATACGCTGTTCGTCGGATCATGCGGGCGGGTTGATTTGCCCGGCTCCGATCCGGAGCAGATGTACTACAGCCTCAACCAGACGCTACGCAATCTTGACGACTCCACGGTGGTCTATCCGGGCCACGCCTATTCGCCGGAATCCAGCAGCACTATCGGCGATCAGAAGCGCACTAACCTGTACATGCGCTTCAACAGTCTCGACGAGTTTCTGCGCGCGATGGGCCACGCCCGCTGATACGCGAGTTCGTCGCGGCCCCAGGCGCTAATGCGCCAGTTCGTCGCGAATCGAGTACATCTTCTGGCGCGCCTCCATGATGTAGGCGTCGAGATTGCGCCGATGGTTTGCGAAGAGGCCGTCCGGCGACCCGTTGAGCACGATAAACGGCTTCATCGTCGCGGCCTTTCCCAGCGGATCGATCGTCTCGTCGATCAGACGCGCCAGCACCGGCTTGGTCGTCAGCGCCTGATGGTACTCGAGCTTGATCGCCTGCAGCAGGTAGTACATGACGTGAGCGTAGCCCTGCGCCTGGTAGAAATAATCGTCGACCTGCCACGGCCGCACGGGGCTGCCGTCATCCTGAACCGATCGATAGAGCATCGCGTGCGCGTCGCCGAGCAGATCGGTCCACGTTTGAAACAGTTTGAACAGCTCGCTGTTGCGCTGATTCAGCACGCGCGACGTCTGCGGATTCGCGTGCAGCCCGGCGATATACGCATTCAGATGATCGACGCCGTCCTGATAGCGCGACTCGGCCGACGGAAAGATCCAGCGCCGGGCGTCGTTACGGAAGTCGGTGTCGCCGATCATCAGATTGTTGTCGTATTCGTTCGAAGAGACCTTGGTCAGCGAGTCGCGAAACACCCGCATCGATTCGCGCAGCGCAATAATGATCCCGAGTTGACGATTGGCGTTATTGTCCGCCATCACGTGCATGCTCCACGGCCAGAGGTCGTTCGGCCGCCATCCGAAACCAGTATGGAGCTCGTGGTCCATAATCGCGACGAGGGTCGAGGCGTAAATCTCGCCCGGCACGAATGCTTTGCTCGGCGGAAATTGCTGATCGACGTCGTAGCCCAGCCGGTCGTGCCTGATCTGACCGAAATGGAGCGCGAGGTTGATTAAGAGCAGCAATACGGCCGCGGAACCGACACCGATCGCGATACGCCTGATAGTAAGCATCCGGCTATTTTCCGTCGTCCGCATCGTTGGCGAAAGGGCCCGCCCCAAGCTAACGGATCAGGTCCGCATCCATGCCGATCTGACCCTCTCCCTGGCTAGCGGAGCTAATAACGCGAAGCGATCAATGTGAGTCGGAACCGAGGCTGCGCCTGGCAGACTCGGCCACCCATCGGACCTGCGGCAAACTAGCGAAGAGGACACGCCCTGCGGCGCGGCTGAGGGTCCTTCCTCATGGCGGATCACGGGATTTAATTTCTAAAGGTACCGCGCCCGACGCTTTGCAGCGTCCCAAAATGTTTCACGTGAAACACAAACTTTCTAATGGGGTCTATTAACTAAGCTACTTAAATTTCGGTCTTTAGAGCACTCACCCGGGAAAATACCCCCGATCGGCTGGCTCATTTGACATCGGTATTCTTCTTACGCTCGCTCGCCAGCAAGGACCTTCACCCGGCGCTACGCGCCGTCCTCTCCCATGAGGGCGAGGGTTCAGAAGGTGCGGCGGCATTTGGGACCCTCTCTCTATGCCGGCGGAGCGTTCCCACGCGGAGCGAGCAGGCCAGTCGGAACCGAGGCTGCGCCTGTCAGACCCGGCCACCCAGCGGACCTGCGACAAACTAGTTGAGAGGTCGCGCCCTGCGGCGCGGGTGAGGGTCCTTCTTATCGATCAGAACAGGCCCATGAAGCGATGGACCATCGAGCCGCCCGCTGCGATCGCGACCGGCGCGACGATATCCGCGCTGCCAGCCGGCTTCCCGTTGAGCATCACGGTCCCGGTGCCAAGCTTCTGGCCGGTAGCTATCGGCGCGCTGACCGATTCGGGCATGTCATAGACAAGCTTGATCGCACTGTCCGGCGTCTCGCGTTTGATAAAGAGCGAAAGGTCGGCACCCCATACCGGCCGGATCGCGTCTGCAGTGCCGCCGGTCACCGGAACTGCCGGGCCCGCCTGCACGCCCTGTTTTGCCACTTCGTCCATCTGCCAGTTGGCAAAGCCACTCGAGAGCAGGTCCGCCGCCTGATCGAAATTCTCATCTTTGCGCGGGGATCCGAGCACCACCGCAATCAGTCGCAGGCCGTTGCGATGGGCCGTGGCGACTACATTGAACCCCGACTTGTCATAGAAGCCGGTCTTGAGTCCGTCGCAGCCGGCGTAGGTGCGAATCAGGTGATTGGTGTTGCGCAGCTCGAACGTGCCGTTGCGAAAGGGGGCAGTGTCGATCGATGCCCACTGCAGCGTCTGCGGATATTTCAACAGCGCGCGCGCAAGCAAGGCGAGATCGTACGCGCTCGACACGTCGGGCTGCTCGCCGGGGGCCGGCGGCAGTCCGTGCACCGAATAGTAGTGCGTATCCTTGAGACCGAGCGCCGCCGCCTGCTGGTTCATCATCTGCACGAAGGCGTCGGTCGAACCGCCGACATATTCAGCCATCGCGACCGACGCGTCATTGGCCGAATGCACGACGACCGCCTTCATCATGTCGTCGAGCGAAAATGTCTCGCCCTCTTTCAGGTAAACCTGAGAGCCGCCCATCTTGGCCGCCTTGATCGATGTCGTTACCTTGTCGGTCAGCTTCAAGCTGCCGTCGTTGAGCTTCTCGACAACGATCAGCATCAACATCATCTTGGCCAGCGATGCGGTCGGCCATGGCGCATGGTCGTTGCTCTCGAAGATGACCTGGCCGGTGGTCGGTTCCATCACGCACGCTTCGGAATACGGATCGGTGAGCGCAGAAGGTGCCGGCGACGGGCCACCCGCGGCGGAGCGATGGCTATGGAGGCGCGCAAACGCCGGTGCGGTAACGGAAAAGGCGAGGGTGATAGCCAGAGCTATAGAGATCGCGCGCGCGACTCGTGGCGCATGGGATCGTCGCGAAGGTGATCTCGAAGCCTCGGCGGGCCAGCCCACTGATTTCATTCCCTCATCCTCCGCCTGCTCCACCCTTTCCATCCGCCACCACCATCCGACCATCATCCCAGCATCATCGCACCTTCATCATAGGCCGCCGATTCGTCCGCACAAGCCGGGGTCGCGCGCGCAAGGTTATCGCCGGATTAAAGCATCTGCTCGATTGCGAACAGCGCCGCCAACGCCAGCAGCATCGCGCCCGCCGCACGTTCCGCCCCGTGCTCGTAGCGCTCGCCGAGGCGTGCGCCAAACGCCAATCCGATAAACGTGAAAATCGTCGTCGTGATCGAGACGGTTATCAGGATCGGAATAAGCGGAATCGCGACCGTGGGCAGCACGATCCCGACGCCGAGCGAATCGAGGCTGATCGACAACGACGTGATGATCAGGCCGGCACCGCGGGTAGGATCGAAAGTTTCCTCCGACGGATGCCGAAAGGAATTTCTAATCATCAGGAGTCCGATCGCGGCGAGCAGGGCGAGGCCGGCGTAGGTGGCGACCTCGCCAAACAACCTTCCCGCGCCTGCGCCGAGTTCGTAGCCGACGACTTGCATCGCGATTTCCGAAACTGCAAACGCTATCCCGAGCCGCAGCCTTGCCTTGAGCGGGAGCTGCATCACGCCGACTCCCACTGAGACGGCAAGCACGTCCAATCCAACGGCGAGCGCGATGCCGAGAACTTTGGCCATCAGAACCAGGTTAGGGGGAAGTGCCACCAATTGAACCTCCGAAGAGCGCGTCGAGGCGAAAGGAATAGCCGATTCCGAAGAAGTAATCAGTATAGTTACGGTAAAAGAACGTTCTGATGGCCGGCCACGGAGCCCTGAGCGTTGCTTTGCCGCGGCAAAAGGCTGGTTCGGCGGTCATTGCAGTCATATATATTCGCGGTGAAAGATCGTGCAGGAATGACGTTTCGCCGACAGCTTTTCCTCTTTCTGCTGCTCCTTGCGACAGTAAGCACCGGACTTTGTACAGGTGAGAGCGATCACATTCTGAACCATATGCTCCGCCACGAAGTGCATCGGAAGGTGCATGCGATCGCGGCGACCGGAGCGCTGATGCTGGACCCGGTGGCGATCGAGGCCATCACCGCGGACGACGGCCCTGGTACGCCGCGGTACGAAAATGTCCGGCGGGACCTGATCGCGATCCGCGACGCCAACCGGCGGCAGGATGCATGGGTCGATCGGGTCTATATCCTCAGGCCGGCACGCGGCGCGTCCGGCGCGCTGGAATACGCGGTCGAAACCGATCCTGGGCCAGCACCGAAAAATCACGGTCACGATCTTTACAAAGTTGATGGGCATCCGCTCACGATCGGTCTCGACGGCCTTCACAAACTAGACAATCAGTTGGCTGATTTCGAGGTCGGATATGATAACGGCTTCGCACCCATTTACGATCGATCGGGGCGACTGATTGGCGAGCTTGGCGTCAAGCTCGGATGGGCTCCCGCGACGATACTCGGCAACGTATGGCAATTCATGCTGCCGCCGTTCGCCTTCACGATCGTACTAGCTTTGTTAGTCGCGGCGATTGTCTCGCGGCAGGTAACACGGCCGCTATACCGCCTGCGCGGAACGATTGAAGAGATCGGGATGGGCTACCTGGACGTCATCGCCGATCTTCACGGCCCGGTCGAATTCAGGGAGATGGCGAAATCGGTCAATGCCATGAGTGCGGGATTGCGCGAACGCGAAACAATCAAGCAGGCGTTCTCAGGTTATCTGTCGCGCCAGGTTCTCGACCTGATCGTGCGGGAAGGCAAGCTGCCGGAATTGAAGGGCGAGCGGCGCCATATCACCGTCATGTTCGCCGACATTCGCAATTTCACGTCGATCGCGGAATCGATTTCGCCGGAAGAGGTGGTTGGACTGCTGGGCGAGTTTTTCGAGCGGATGATTGAAGTGATAATCCGCAATCAAGGCAGAATCGATAAATTCCTCGGCGACGGCGTGATGGTTGTCTTCGGCGCGCCACTCGCCGATCCACGCCAGGAGGAACACGCCGTCATCGCGGCGGTTGAAATGCAGCGGGAACTGCACGCGCTGTGTTCGCGATGGGAATCGCAGGGCCGGCCGTCGTTCCGCATGGGCATCGGAATCAATTCCGGCCATGCCGTCGTCGGAAATATCGGCTCAAGGGCCCATATGGAATACACGGCGATCGGCGACACGGTGAACCTCGCTGCGCGCCTGCAGACCGCATCGAAGGAGATCGACGCCGAGATCGTCGTTGGGGAGCCCACGCAAGCCGCCGTGCGCACGCTGTTTCAATGGCTCCCACTTGGCGATATTCACGTGCGCGGTCGCGTCAGTCCGATCGAGATATTCGGCGTCGCCACGAGCCGCGGCTGAGCGTTGGCCGCGGCGTCCGACCAATGTCGGCGGATTATGCCGTCGCTATTTTGGTGCTATTTGGGACGGACGGCGACGATATGCGCCATCAGATCGTGCGCGAACTGGCCGTCTATCTGCAACAGCGAAAGATCGATCGGCGTCTTGCAGAGCTGCAGCCGTAGACGGTCGCCGGAATCGACCGCTTGCGGCGCGATACCGCTGAAGAAAAAGCCAATCTTCTCGGCCTCCTCGCACAGGCCCGCGCTCATCGGATCGTCCAGCGGCAGCTCGAGGTAGATGACTTCGGCGGCGGTCGTCGCGATTAGCCGGCGGCGCGACTCGTCGATCTGCGCGGCACTGTCCTGGCCCGGCTCGTCCACCCGGATAAGCGCGCGCTGAATGGACGGCTCATAGGAAATCGCCAGCGTTCCCGATCCGTCCGGCGGCTCGGGTGTCCCGAACTGCAGCTTACGGCCCAGCAGCTCGTAGATTCGCGCGACGATCTCACGATGGCGCTCCGGAAGATGAACTACCGTGCCGCCGGCGCCGCCCAGATACTTGAAGTAGCTCAGCAGACTGACGCGTTGCGGATAGTCGCCTGCTATTCGATGGGCATGGGCTGGCGATGCGCCGAGCATCAGGCTGGTCGGGACGCTATGCTCGCGCTCCTCGACGCGCTGGCTGAAGATATGAAATGTAACCGCATTGCCGAAGACGCCGGCCAGCCCGGCTTTGCGTCCCTCCTCATCGAGAAACGCCTTCATGCGCTCGAACAGATGATGATGCTGATGCTCCGGCAGTACCATCGCTTCGCCGGCTTCGGCGAGCGGACCGAGTCCCGGCCGTTCCAGCGCGATGTGCCCGACGACGGCGCCGTCGTTATGATGAACCGCCACGGTCGAAATCAGCTCGCCACTGGCGTTGAGCCGCACGAGGCGATCGGGATGATAAAGCTCGGCGTGAAGATAGCCCTTGCCGTTGACCCGCTCGGTCAAGTCGGGAATCTGCCGCGCGTCGTCCGCTTTCAACCGCCGGATTTCGTAATCTGTCGCCGGACTGCCTTGCGTGCCTTCCATTGCGTTCCCCCTTGCATACCATCAGGTAATCGCCGCGTTTTAAGCGACGGCTGAAACTGGCGATCCGTCAAAGTTCAGGTATGATCCTCCCGGAGTCAGACGATGCGAGTCTCAGCCGATACCGATGGTGTCTGATGTTGCCGGGCGAACTCAACTATCACCGATACGAACTCCGAAACAGAACGACCAGAATGCGGGAGACTCCCATAAAACGATGATACGAATCGCGACCGATTACGACGCCGACGTGATAATCGCGGGCGGCGGTCCGGCCGGCGCCGCGGCGGCATGCCGTCTCGCCCGCGAGGGAATATCGGTCATCGTTATCGATCGCGTGAAGTTTCCGCGCGACAAGGTATGCGGCGATTTTGTCGGTCCGGTGGCGCTGGTGGAACTCGGCGACCTCGGCGTACGCGA
>Ga0302326_10016117_pt1 | contig 15659 bp, 15 predicted proteins | sample Palsa_T0_3_FD_202264 | JGI IMG/M metagenome (GOLD analysis project Ga0302326, IMG submission 202264) | Peat permafrost microbial communities from Stordalen Mire near Abisko, Sweden - Palsa_T0_3 | ecosystem: Environmental > Terrestrial > Soil > Palsa > Peat permafrost | place: Sweden: Abisko...
CTCAGGCGGCTCGTAGTCGCGCAGCGGGCTGCCCGACGCAGCGGCGCTCTGGCTGGGGGCGCTGATCGCTCCGGGAGGGGCCGGTGGCAGCCACTGAGAGCTCGATTCCATATACACATTGTGGCAGTCGGCCGTTCTGCCCCTGGGCGGTCCTTCAGGATCTCCTACAATCACGTGTTCAGCAGATAACCCCCAGGGGACGACAGGCTTCGACGTGGTCGGATCGTGGGGGTGGTTGCGAGTCGAGGTTCCCGGGCGGCCTCGTAAATCACCCGGGAAAACAATAAGTGCGAACTTTCACGAGTTCGGTCTCCCCGCTACGGTCTAGAACCTAGCGCTGGAGCTCTCGGCCCCCGCTCGCCTGCGGCGGGGATCGCCGGGATCAGATAGCAGGCTCTACTCGGTGCGATTCGCTTCCGCCAATCCGAGGACAATTCAGGGAGCTGGCTGTTGGCAACCCCGCCGGCGTGGCGAGCCAACAGCGAGATCAGAGCGCCGGATACACTCGTAGACGCCACCTCTTACGCGACCGCGGACGTGGGTTCGATTCCCACCGTCTCCACCTTCGCAGAGAATTCGAACCGCCCTCCGCGCCTGATTATTGGTCGGGGGGCGGTTCTATTGGGGCGACCGTGTCGAGGGTCGTGATGGCGTCCCCGGATCGCCGTCGCGTACCCCGTCGAGGCCATGTCGCCCGCGCAGCTGAGGTCGGACCCGGCGCGATCGGGCCGCCGGGGCCACCACGCTGCGCGGCTTGGATCCGTCCCTGCCACACCGCCTTGGCGCCGAGATCGCCGGTCCGGAAGCACATGTAACCGGCCCCGATAGAGAGGAGCACGAGGAAAATGCGGAGCGCGGCGAAGATCGGCTTGGGGGAGAGCAGGCGATCGACGACGCCCAGGCCGGTGGGCCGGCCGCTGGAGATTCGCTGCGCGGAGAAGGTGACGATCAGCGTCGCGGTGAAGACCACGTACAGATAGGAGAGATAGTGGGCGGCCTGGGCGTGCTGAGAGATTAGGTTGGCGGCCTCCCCTTGCAGGTTCAGCGCTGCGCGCAGGGCGGCGCCGGCCTGCATGGTGAGGAAGATCGAGCTCATCGCCACGATCGACACCACAGCGAGCGCGATTGCGTAACGCGAGAACCAGTCGGGCTTGGCCATGAAGATGATGGCCGTGATCACCGTGACCGGGATCAGGACCACGGGCACATGCACGAACAGCGGATGGGCGGGCAGGCTGCTGTAGATCGTGGTGATGCGGATCGGCAGCGCGAGGAAGCCGAGGAACGCGAGGAGCGTCAGGACGAACTCGGCGCGTCGCCAGTCAACCCCGATCGGGCGCTGTTTCTCGCTGCTGCCTCTGAGAGCCGTCACGGCCCTTGAATCTACGATGCTCGCTGCCGGTTCCACAACGGCCCCGAGATGGATCTTGGTCCGCGCGCGACTGCTACCTGAGTAGCACTGCGCTGAGACTCAGGAACGAGGTCGTGACGGGTAAAGATCCGCCTGGGGTTCGTTGTGGGAGATGGGGCTGCTCCCTAGATTGCAGGCGGTGACCGAAGTGCGCGGGCAGAGTCAAGCCGGGACCACCCACCGCCGTGAAGCCGCTCGATGGGCCCTCACCAAGGTCCCGGAGATCACGATCATGTTCTGGGTCCTGAAGCTCCTCACCACCGGGATGGGCGAGGCGATGTCCGACTTCATGGGTGACCACAGCGTGCCCATCGCCGGCGCCATCGGCATCTTCGGGCTCGCACTGGCGCTGTGGCTGCAGTTGCGCCAGCGTGAGTATCGGGCTCCCTACTACTGGTTCGCGGTGATGATGATCGCCGTCTTCGGGACGATGAGCGCCGACGCCGTGCACGACGGTGCGGGCATCGGGTACGACGTGACCACCACGGCGTTCGCTGTGATCACGGCGTTCGTGTTCGTCGTCTGGTACCGCACCGAGGGCACGCTCTCCATCCACAGCATCACCACCAGGCGCCGCGAGCTGTTCTACTGGACAGTGGTCTACTGCACGTTCGCCCTGGGGACCGCGGCCGGCGACCTGACCGCCACCTTCTTCAACCTCGGCTTCGGTCACTCGATCCTCCTGTTCACGACGCTCATCTGCATTCCCGCGATTGGCTGGTGGCGCTTCAAGCTCAACCCGATCGTCGCCTTCTGGTTCGCCTACATCATCACTCGGCCCATCGGCGCCTCGTTCGCCGACTGGTTCGGCAAGCCCCAGAGCTTCTCGGGTCTGAATCTTGGCGACGGTCCTGTCAGCGGCGTCGCGCTGATCGTGTTCGTCGCGCTCGTGGCCTATCTGGCGGTGACGAAGCACGACGTCCAGGCAGCCGATCGGTTAGCCGACAATATGACCGTATGAGCGACGGCTCGGACGAGATTCTGTTCACGTGGCTCAGCGAGCGAGTCCAGCGTGTCGTCCGAGTCAGCGCTCGCCACCGCCTCATCGCGGACGTGGCGATCGCCGTTGGCATCGCGGCGCTCAGCCTTGGTGGCCTGGCCACGCAGCATCGTCTCGGGCCGCTGAGCGCGGTCTTCTGTGCGGCCCTATGCCTCCCGCTTCTGCTCAGGCGCTCCAGTCCCTTTGCGTGCTTCGCGACGATCGCGCTCGTCGCCCTGCTGCAATGGTTGCTGGCACCTCCGCAGCTAGCCGATGCTTCCGTCCTGTTCTCTCTGTACTGGGTTGCGCTCGATCAAGAGGTGGCCAAGGTAGTGCTCGCCGCCGGCGTGGTCGAGTCCGGAGCGGTCATCGCCGCGCTGCGCTGGTCACCGTCGGATCCGGTGAAGATCTGGGTCGGTCTCACTGGCCTGACGGTCGCCTCCGGGGTGTTGGGCATCACCGTGCGTCAGCGGCGGGCGTTGCTCCTCTCGCTCCGCCAGGAGGCCGCGAGGCTCGAGGTCGAGCGCGACCAGGAGGGGCGGCTCGGCGCCGCGGCTGAGCGGGCGCGGATCGCTCGCGAGATGCACGACATCGTCTCCCACAACCTGACGGTGATGATCGCGCTCGCCGACGGCGCGACCTATGTGCTCGCGTCTTCTCCGGAGCGCGCCCGTCCGGCGATTGAACGCGTGTCGACCACTGGCAGGCAAGCGCTGGTGGAGATGCGCCGACTGCTCGGGGTGCTGCACGAAGAGCCCTCCGGGCATCCGCTCGAGCCCCAACCAAGCCTCGACCGGCTCGACGATCTATTGACCCGCGTTCAAGCCGCCGGAATCCCGGTCACGGTGGAGATCGACGGGGATCCGCACGCGCTCTCCGACGGTGTCCAGCTGACCGTCTTTCGCGTCGCCCAGGAGGCACTCACCAACACCCTCAAGCACGCGGCCGGTGCTACCCGCGCGCACCTGCACTTGCGCTGCCGAGCAGGCCACGTCGAGCTCGAGGTCACCGACAGCGGCAGCACGAACGGCTCCCGGACCAACGGCCATCCAGTTCATGCCTCCCCAGGGCGTGGCCTCATGGGCATGCGCGAACGCGCCGCGGCCTACGGAGGCAAGCTCGAGGCCGGACCGCTCCCGCACGGCGGCTGGCGCGTGCACCTACGGCTCGATCCCGAGACCGCGAAGGGGGCGGGATGATGGCCGGGATCCTGCTCGCCGACGATCAGGAGATGATGCGCATGGCCTTCCGGCTGGTGATCGAAAGCCAACCGGACCTGCAGATCGTGGGTGAGGCCGCCAATGGCCGCGAGGCCGTCGACGCCACCTTGTGGCTGCACCCGGATGTCATCCTCATGGACATCCGCATGCCGGAGATGGACGGCCTGGAGGCGACACGGCGCATCATTGAGTCCGAGAGCGACGCGCGCATCATCATCCTCACCACCTTCGACCTTGACGACTACGTCTACGCCGCGCTGCGGGCGGGAGCGAGCGGCTTCCTGCTCAAGGACACCCCGCCCGCCGATCTCCTCTCCGGGATCCGAGCCGTCGCCAGCGGCGACGCCGTGGTGGCCCCCCGGGTCACTCGCCGCCTCCTCTCGACCTACGCGCACCGTCTCCCGGCGCCCGGGAGACCTGACGCCGGCCAGCGAGAGCGCCTGACTCTGCTCACGGCGCGCGAGCAGGAAGTCCTCCTCGAGGTGGCCCGCAGCCTCTCGAACGCGGAAATCGCAGAACGCCTCGTGCTCTCCGAAGCAACCGTCAAGTCGCACGTCGGCCGCATCCTCTCCAAGCTCGAGCTGCGAGACCGCGTCCAGATCGTCGTCTTCGCCTACGAGACGGGACTGGTAACCCCCTCCCAAGAGTGAGGGCCCGGTCATCGACAAGTCGGCCTACGTGCGCGGCGAGGCAGCGGACGAGCTGCTCGAGGATGACCTTCAGCAGTTCCGCGACTTGCGGATGGATGCCGAGACGTTCGCAGTCGCGCGCGTGGCTCAGCGCGAGCTCGCCGCACGCGGACGGCATCGTCTCCCCATTCCGGGCTGAAGGGACGGCCAGCCTAACGGCCACCGCACGGGGTAGGCTACGCGTCGGTGAGCTCCTCGATCGTCTCTGATCGGCTGCGCCCCGCCGGCGACGGGCTTCCTGAGTCGTTCTCGTTCCGGATCCTGTCGGTCGACGGGGGTGGGATCCGCGGTGTGATCCCGGCGCTGCTGCTGGAGCGGCTTGAGGCGTTGCTCGCCGACGCGCTCGCGGGCGCCCCGAGCGAGACTGCGGCGCGCTGGGAGGGGCTCGGGAGCCCGCGGATCGCTGACTGCTTTCACCTGATCGCCGGCACGTCGACCGGTGGGTTGCTCGCGGCCGGGCTGACGAGCGCCGGTCCTGGCGGACGGCCGAAGCTGACCGCGGCCGACGCCGCCAATGTGTACACGGTCCATGGTCCCGCGATCTTCCACAGCTCGGTCATCGAGAAGGTGGAGCAGGGGTTCGGGCTGACCGCGCCGAAGTACCCGCTCGCGCAGCTGCGTACCGCGCTCGAGGATCCCGCCGTGCTCGGCGACGCTCTGCTGAAGGACGCCCGCACGGAGGTACTGATCCTGTCGTTTGACACCTCGATCCCGGGGCTCCGTTACTTCACCCGCTGGGGAGCGCCGGGCGCTGGCAGCACCCCGACGACGCCGGCCGAGACGATGGCGGAGGTCGCATTAGCGACGGCCGCAGCCCCGACCTACTTCGACCCGGAGGCGCTCGGCAGCTCGCGACTGATCGACGGCGGCGTGTACGCCGGCAACCCGGCGCTCGCCGCGATCACGGTCGCCCTGCGGCGCACGATCGAGCCGATCCCGCGGACGCCGCGCGAGCTGTTCATGGTGTCGCTCGGGACCGGTGCCTGGTCAACGCCGCTGGACTACGGCGGCGGCGGGATCATCGGCTGGCTGCAGCCGCGGACCGGAGGCGAGGCGCTGCTGGAGGCAATGCTCGGCGGCAGCGGCGACTTCGCCAACGAGGCCGCGCACATGCTGCTCAATGGCGACGCGCCAGTCCAGGACACGTGGGAGCCGGCGCTACCTCCTGCACATATCGGCGGGGGGCCGCAGCTGTGGCGCTACCAGCCGGCGCTGCCCGAGCCGTTCGCAATGGACGACGTCAGCAAGCTACCCCAGCTCAAGCAGATCGCGACGGAGCTGGCCGATCGCTACGCGGACGAACTCGCGCGCCTCGCGGCACGGCTGATCGACGCCGGCCCGGTCCCGTGACCCGAAACTCGGCCCGCCGACCCGGGCTTACCTGTGCGGTCAGGGCGCTTCGGTGATGCTGTAGCCGACTCCGGGGGTGGTGTGGATGACATCGGGCTGCCCGAGTTTGCGTCTGAGTCGGGCGATGGTGACCTTGACCGTGTTGGTGAATGGGTCGACGTTCTCGTCCCAGGCCTGCTCGAGGAGCCGCTCTGCGCTGAGGGCTCCGGGGCTGGCCGTCAGTAGGGCTTCGAGGACGGCACGCTCTTTCGCGGTGAGCGAGATTATTCGTCGGTTGCGGGTGACGGTGCCGGTGAGCGGGTCGAGCTCGATCCCTGCTGCATGGAGGGTGCGGCTGCGGGCGGTGGGTTTGCGGCGGGCGAGCGCACGGATGCGCAGGACGAGCTCGGGGAAGTGGAAGGGTTTCGGGAGGTAGTCGTCGGCGCCGAGCGCGAGCCCTTTGACGCGGTCGTCGGGGGCGCCGGCGGCGGTGAGCATCAGGATCATCGCGGGCTCTTCGCTGTGGGTGATGATCTGGCAGAGCTGGTCGCCGTGGATGCCGGGGAGATCGCGGTCGAGGATGACGACGTCGTAGGGGTTGAGGTTGAGCTTGGCGGCGGCTTCGTGGCCGTCGTAGGCGACGTCGACGGCGATTCCCTGGTCGCGCAGTCCTTCGGCGATCCGGTTGGCGTGGCGGGGCATATCTTCTACAACGAGGACCCTCATCTGATGGCTGCCGCGAGTTGCGGCATATCGGCTGGAAGCGTGATTTGGACGCGGAGCCCGCCTTCTGCGCGGGCGTGGAGATCGAGGCTGCCATAGTGCGCGGCGGCGACCGCGGCGACGATCGAGAGCCCGAGTCCGTGCCCGTTCTGTGACCCCGTGCGGTCCTGGCTGAGGCGTTCGCTCTCGCTGCTCACGGCCGGCTGCGGCGGCGGCTCCTCCACGCCTGCCGCCACGACGACGAAGCAGAACGGAGCGCTCGTCTACTCCCACTGTATGCACTCCCACGAAGTGCCGAACTTCCCCGACCCCAACAGCAGCGGACAGATCCCGAAGAACCAAGTGATCGCCCTGGATCTCAGCAGTCCCCAGTTCGAGGCAGCCCAGCGAGCCTGCGCACAGCTTTACCCATACCGCGGCCCAGCCGAGAGCGCGGCGCAGGGTCAAGTGCACACAGCCGCGCTGCTGGCGTTGGCTCGCTGCGTGCGCGGCCACGGGTTTCCGAGCTTCCCCGACCCGACCAGCAGCGGCCAGGTGACCTATGAGATGCTCGCCAACGCGGGGATAAACCTGCGTCAGCCGGCGGCGCTGCAAGCCGCCGACGCCTGCGTCAGCGTCACCCACGGAGTAATCACCAAGGCCACCGTGGCCCGCTTCGTCGCAGGACAATAGAACGAAGGTCCGGGACGCCCCAGCGGCCGCCGCTCCAGTCACGTTTCCGCGGAAGATTCGCTCTGAACGGGCGTACGCGATAGTGAACACGCAGACGGCCGAATCGCGTCGGAGCAGTCAGCGATCGGCGGCCGGACAACTCGGCTAGGATCGACGGTCGGTCCGCAGTCGAGCGCCTCTATGCGGCTTATCGACCTGCGCACGGGGTTCAGCGATGGGGGAGCGCCGGTGCCGGCAAGGACGGAATCGGAGTGGGGCGGGATGGCACGTCGAGGGATCGTGATGGTCTCGGTCGTGGCTGCTCTGGTGGTGTCATCGTCGGGGGTGGCGCAGGCAGCACTCTCGTGGTACGGGCCGACGCGCGTAGACAGCGCGGGCACCCAGCTGGACGGGGTGGCGTGTCCGACCGGGAGCCAGTGCACGGCTGTGGATTATCTCGGTCACGAGTCGACCTTTGATCCTCGCTATCCAGCGGTGACTGTCCTCGATCCGGGCGAGAACGGCTCGTACGCGGTCGCCTGCCCGTCGGCTACCCAGTGCACGGCCACCGACTACGGCAATGAGGCGACGTTCGACCCGCGTTCGCCCGGCTCGCCGGAGCTGGTGCCCCTGCTGAACCCGATCGGCGGTTCCGAGGCGCTCGATGCCGTGGCGTGCCCGGCGACCACGCAGTGCACCACGATCTCCTCGGGAGGCCGCGAACTGACCTTCGATCCTCGCGCTCCAGGCCACCACAAGCCGGTCCGGGTCGACCCGTTCGGCAACCAGGTGGGGATCGCTTGTCCGTCGAGGTCCGAGTGCACGGTGCTCGACCAGGGCGGCCGCGAGGTGACCTTCGACCCCCGCGCTCCAGGCTCTCGGAGCTCGGTAGAGCTCGACACCCGAGCCGGTTACCTCAGCGATGTGGCGTGCTCGTCGGTCAGCCAGTGCACGGCGGTCGACGGGGCCGGTCGCGAGATCACCTACAACCCGCGCACCCGCGACGTGCTCTCCCGGGCGACCGTTGACAGGCATGCTGGCAACGAGCTCTGGGTCGCCTGTCCCTCGAGTACCGAGTGCATCGCGGTGGACCTCTCCGGCGGGGAGGTCACGTTCGATCCGAGGTCCCCGGCGAGCACGAACCGGGTCGCGCTCGAGCGCGGCTCGCTGGAGTTCGTGAGCGTGGCGTGCGCTTCGCGCCGCCAGTGCACGGCCGTCGACGAGAATGGCCGCCAGGCGACGTTTGATCCGCTTGAGCTCGCAGCGAGGACGCTGGTCAAGGTCTACCCCTCGTTTCTGCTCGACGTCACGTGTCCGTCCAGGACCCAGTGCACTGCCGTTGATGACTACGACGGCGACGAGCTCACCTTCAATCCGCGCTCGCCCTCGATTCCGGCCCAGGCGGCGATCGACGGTGGCTCGGTGCAGTTGAACGCCGTGGACTGCCCCGTTCGGACGAGCTGCACGGCGGTCGACGCCCGCGGCCGCGAGCTGACGTTCGATCCCGCCCATGCCGCGCACCCGGCGCCGATGGGGGTGGATGCCGGGGGTGGCGGCCTGAATGGGGTTGCGTGTCCGGCGATCAGCCTCTGCGTCGCGGTCGATCAGGACGGCAACGAGGTCACGTTCGACCCCAAGGCGCCAGGATCACCGGCGCCGGTGGCGGTAGATGCCGGGGGTGGCGGCCTGAACGGGGTTGCGTGTCCGGCGATCAGCCTCTGCGTCGCGGTCGACCAGGACGGCAATGAGGTCACGTTCGACCCCCCTGCACCGCGAGCGATGCTGTCGGTTGCGCCGACAGCGGACGCCGTCGATGCTGGGCATGCGCTGAACGGCGTCTCATGCCCGTCGATGGGCTTCTGCGTGGCCGTCGACAACGCCGGCAACGAGATTCAGGGCAACCCGCTGGGCACCGCCAAGCGACCGGTCCTACGGATCCAGGGCGCGAAACTCCTCCTCGGCATCTCATGCAGCTCCCCGTCCGAGTGCGTCGCGGTCAACGCCACCGGCGAGGCATTTCTCGGTGAGACGGCGGTGCGTTACGGATCGAAGCGGGGATCGGGTTAGGTCCTGATGCGTGCGGGCCGGGCCTCGATCAGGACGACCGCGATCGCGCTGCTCGCCCTCGCGGCGTCCGGCGGGTCGCTGGTCGCAAGCGCCGCCGGGAGTCCGCAGCGGCCCTTCAGCTGGAGTGCGCCGCGCCTGACGGGGCCTGGATTCACAACGACCGCGAGCTTCCGTGCCGTATCGTGTCCGTCAGCCACGCTGTGCGTGGCCGTCGACGGCAACGGCGACATCGTCACCTCCGACGGGCCGTTCGCAGGCGGCGGTAGATGGACTCCGACGTCGAGCGTCGACGCCGCCGGGGCGCTCGAGGCGGTGTCGTGCGCATCCGCGCAGCTGTGCGTGGCGGTCGGCGGCGGGGACATCGCGGTCTCCACCAGCCCATCCGCCGGTGCCCGCGCATGGAAGGTCGTCGGCGTGGAGCGACAGTTCAGCGACGGCGGATCGCTATCCAGCGTGTCCTGTCCCGCACCGACCCTGTGTGTCGCCGGTGACGCCGACGGTGACGTCGTGACCGCGACGGTCCCGACAGCTTCGGCGGCAGCCTGGACGATCACCAAGGTCGACCCGAACGCGGAGGGCGGCACCATCCGCTTGGCGTGCCCGGTGGTGTCCCTGTGCGTCGGCGTCGACGGCACCGGCGGAGTGCTGACCTCAACCGATCCGAGCAGCCCGGCGGGCACGTGGCAGCTGACCCGCCTCCCGAGCGGCAGGCTAGACCAGCTCTCGTGTCCCACCTCGTCGCTGTGCGTGGCCACCGGTAGGCAGAGCGGACGACCCGCGATCGCGAGCACGACCTCCCCGGCGCTCGGAGCGGCCGGCCTGACCCTCGGCCAGCTGAGCGCCGCGCAGGTGAGCGTCACGGGCGCGCTCGGCGGCGTCTCGTGCCCGAGCCGGCAGCTGTGCGTGATCGCGGACGGAAGCGGTGGTGTGCTCAGCACCATGCAGCCGACCACCGGGGCGAGCTCGTGGCAGGTGACGCACATCTACGGCAGCGCCTCGGTCGGCGGCGTGTCCTGCGTGGCGGCGTCGAGCTGCGTGGCTCTCGAGGGTCACGACATGTTTGCATCCGCGGATCCCGCCGCCGGACGGCGCACCTGGCTCCTGGCGACCACTGATCGCTACGACACCGGAGACCCGATCGCAGCCGTGGCGTGCCCCTCCCGTGTGCGTCTGTGCGGTTGTGCGTTGCCGGAGACGACACCGGCCACCTCCTGATCGGCCGCTAGGTCTAGTGGTCGAAGTAGTGGCCGTGCTCCAGGTCCTCGACCAGCCCGGGGTGGGTCGGCTCCCAGTCCAGCAGCCGGCGGGTCAGCTCGCTGGACGTGGGGTTGTCGAGTGACACGAAGGCGCCGAGGAAGGAGAAGTGCTGAGGCGCGTCGTCGACCGCGATGCCTGCGCTCGGCAGACCTAGCTTCCGGCCGATTACCTCGGCGATGTCCCGGAAGGGCACGCCGTCGTCGGCGACCGCGTGCAGCCGCGATCCGGCCGGGGCGGCCTCCAGCGCCAGCCGGTATACACGCGCTGCGTCGAGCGTGTGTACCGCGGGCCAGCGGTTGGACCCGTCGCCGACATAGCCGGAGAAGCCCTTGTCTCGAGCGATGCCGATCAGGGTTGGGCCGAAGCCGTGGTGATCCAGCGTGCTGTGCACCAGGGGCGGGAGGCGGACGACGGAGGAGCGCACGCCGCGCCCGGCCAGCGCCACTGCGGTGTTCTCGGCGTCGATCCGCGGCCCCGCCTCCAGCGCGTCCTGCTCGGTGCCTGGGCGGCCCGTGATGCCGGCGAGCGTCAGCATCAGCGTGCCCGAGGTGCTCACAAACGGCTTGTCGGATCCCTCCAGCGCCGCTCCGATCGCCTCCGTCGCGCTCAGGTCAGCGGCAACCGCGCCAGGAAAGTCGCCGGAGCGCATCGCCTCGTGCTTGAAGGCCAGGTGGATGACGCCGTCGGCCGCGGCGGCGGCCTCCCTCAGGCCGTCGAGGTCGTCAAGATCGCCGCGCTGCACCTCGGCGCCCGCCGCCGTCAATACGGTGGCGGAGCTGTCTGAGCGGGCCAGGCCGACGACCTGATGGCCGGCCGCAAGCAGTTCGGGGACGACAGCGGAACCGATGTGGCCGGACGCGCCGGTGACGAAAACACGCATTAGAAACCTCCGGGAGCGACGTCCTCGGCATGGGGCGGGCCCGAGGACAGCTTGATGGCACTTGGTGTCATCATCGTAGCAGGGATGGCACCAGGTGTCATCAAATATGCTGTGGCGCATGGCCAGATGGCAACCCGACGCACGCGGCAGGCTCGAGCAGGCGGCCCTCACCCTCTATGGCGATCGCGGCTTTGACAACACGACCGTCGCGGAGATCGCCGAGCGCGCGGGGCTGACCAAGCGAACGTTCTTCCGTTACTTCGCGGACAAGCGCGAGGTGCTGTTCTGGGGCGCGCAGGCGCTCGAGGAACTGTTCGTGACCGCGGTGGCCGCGGCCCCCGAATCCGCGGCGCCGCTTGACGCCGTGGCCGCGGCGCTGGACGCCGCCGCCACCATGTTCGAGGAGCGGCGTGAGTTCGCCGCCCGGCGCCAGCAGATCATCGCCGCAACCCCGGAGCTCCAGGAGCGCGAGCTGATCAAGCTCGCGTCACTGGCCGGCGCGGTGGCGGCGGCGCTGCGCCGCCGCGGGGTCGGCGACCCGGCTGCGATCCTCACCGCCGAGGCGGGGATCACGGTCTTTAGGGTCGCGTTCGAGCGCTGGGTAGATCGAGCCAACCGGCAGGACCTCCAGCCACTGATCCACGAGTCGCTGGAGGAGCTGCGGGCCGTTACGGCTGCCTAGACTCACTGATCGGGCGCTGGGCGCGGTCAGTCCGCTCGGGCGAATCCGAGCACCCGTGGCGCCACCGGATACAAGTGCGCTCCTGGCGGGAACCCGAAGCCGCGGCAGCGTTCGAGTCGAAAGCCGGCGCCCACAATCGCCGCGAGCGTGTCGCGATCGGTGTGACAGCCGCCCATTGCGCGAGACCACGCCCAGTCGACCTGTCGCTGCCAGCGAGCAAAGCCCGGTCGCCGTGAACGCACGTGCTCATAGAAGCGGAGCTCACCGCCCGGACGGAGCACTCGGCGAAACTCGGCGAGCGCCTCGCGCTGGTCGGCCACTGAGCAGAGCACTCCGCACACCACCACGACATCGACGGAATCCTGCTCCAGCTCGAGCGAGGCGGCGACGCCCGGCATGACCCGCACGGGGAGCGGAGCATCGACCGCGGCCTTCTCGGCCTGGTGGCGCAGGTACGGCTCGGGCTCGACAGCAATCAACTCAGTAACACTCACCGGGTAGTGCTCGAAGTTGATGCCGTTGCCGGCGCCGACCTCGACCACTCGCCCGCTGGCGCCCGCCAGCAGCTCTCGGCGTAACTCGCGCTCACCCTGCCCGCGGTCGCGCCCGCAGTAGCGGTGAAAGAAGCGCGCAAACAACGGGTTCTGAAGCTCCTGGGCCATCGCTTCAACGCTACCCCGCCACGCCGGTGCGTCTGCCGTTGCAACGGGCGTGCCACTCGTAGTCCAGCAGTGCGTATATGACCAGGTCGGCCCAGCCGCCCTTGAACATCTCACTGCTGCGGAAGTGGGCCTCCCGGCGCATGCCCAGCTGGGACGCCAAGCGCACCGACGCGACATTGCGGGCGTCCATGCGCGCGACCAATCGGTGCAGCCCTAGGCCGTCGGAGCTGTCGAAGGCAAGGTCCAGTACCGCCGCGCACGCCTCAGCGGCGTACCCCTGGCCGGCGACGTCGGGGTGGAAGACATAGCCGATCTCCCCTCCGGCATGGTCGGCGGAGCGGAAGAACAACACGACGTCACCCACCAGCCGCCCACTGGCAGCCAACTCCACGCCCAGGGTCAGCGCTTGACCTTCGGCGGTGATCTCCCGGCGGCCCAGGTCTCCGGCCAGCCGTGCAGTGAGGATCTGCTCGTCCATCGGCTCGAAGGGCAGGTATCGGCACACCTCGGGGCGACCTAGGTAGGCCAGCAGCTCCTCAGTGTCGTCGACAGCCAGCGGCCGCAGCCTCAGGCGCGGGGTGCTGATCGGATAGGAGGGACGCAGCTGCATGTGCTCCTCATGTCCCGATCGTCGCGCGGGATGGAAGCCGGTCGAAGAAGCGTCCGAGGATGACGCTCGGGACGGCGGCGATCGCGATGATCGCGAGCGCGAACGGGGCTGCCTGTCCGTAGGAGAGGTTCTGCTGGTAGGCCCAGAACTGGGTCGCGAGTGTCTGCACGCCGGTCGGGACGAGGATCAGTGTCGCGGTCAGCTCGGTCACGGCTGAGAGGAACACGAGGCAGAACGCGGCCGCGAGTCCGGGGCCGGCGAGCGGGAGCGTCACTCGCAGCAGCACCGAGAGAGGGCCGCGGCCGAGCGAGCGGGCGATCTCCTCGAGTCCGACCGGTGCGTGCGCGATCGACGCTCGGACGCCGACGAGCGCGAGCGGGAAGAACAGGATCGAGTAGGCGATCACGAGTAGCGGGGCGCTCTGGTAGAGGAATCCGTTGGCGTAGCGCTCGCAGAAGTAGGAGAGGGCGAGCGCGATCACCAGGCCGGGCATCGCGAGCACGAGGTAGGTACTGCGCTCGAGCAGCTGGTAGACACGCCCGCGGTGTCGGATCGCGAGCAGCGCCACGGGCAGCGCCATCATCGTCGCGAGGCCCGCAGCGGCGCCGGCGTAGAGGGCTGTGTGCCAGGCGGCGTTGAGCAGCGGCATCCCCGTGAGCGAGGCGCTGCGGCCGTTCAGGATCCAGTAGATGCTCGACCCGACGGGGACGCCGAGCGCCAGCCCGACAAGCAACAGGAAGCCGGCAAGCACGGGCAACGTGGCACGACCCAGCCGGTGGCGTGAGGCGACCCGCTGCGCGAGTGGCCCGGAGCGGCTGGCGCGCCCGCGGCCGCGCGCCAACGACTCGCCGCCGAGCACGAACAGGCTGACGAGTACGAGCACGAGCGAGAGCGCGCAGGCGCTCGGCACGCTGAAGGAGACGTTGAACTCGGTGAAGATCTCGGTCGTGAACGTCTGGTAGCCGAGGATCTCGAACGCGCCGTACTCGGCGAGCATCACCAGCGCGACGAGCAGGCAGCCGCCGAGGATCGCCCGACGGGCCTGCCCGAGCGTGACCCTCCAGAACGTTGCGAGCCTTCCAACGCCGAGGCTTCGCGCGACCTCCTCTTGACTCGGATCCGCGTTACGGAAGCTGGCCGCGACCGGGAGATACACGAGCGGATACACGGCCAGGGTCATCACCAACACGGCGCCGCGGAACCCTTGCACCCAGGTGCTGAGCGACGCCCAGCCGAAGCTCACGACGAAGTCGGGAATCGCGAGCGGCACGACGACGAGCACCGCCCAGATCCGCCGGCCGGGTAGGTCGGTCCGCTCGATGCACCAAGCTGCCGCGGTACCGATGATCGCGCACAGCAGGGTGACGACGACGGTCAGCCGCACCGTGTTCCACAGGAGCGTCGCGGTAAGCCCGCGGAACACAAGGTGCAGGATCGTCGAGAATCCGGCGCCGTCGGCCTCGACGAGCAGGAACACGAGCGGCGCGGCGAGCACGACGACCACCGCCGCGCTCGCCGCTAGCAGCCCCCACGGTCGCGGGGCACGCCGGGCGCCAGCAACCTCGGCACCGTCCGGTACGGGGTCTTGTTCGAGGACGGGCGGCGCTGAGACCGTCATCGCAGCGCGCCGATCACACGCACCCTCATAGCAGCCCGGCCTGACGCAGCAGCGCGATTGCGGTCGATCCGTCACCGAGCTCGGGGATAGTGATCGCGCTCGGCTGGAGCTGATCGAACGGCGTCTCGGGAGCGGCGGTGGTGCTCACCCCCGAGCCGATCGGGTACTCGAAGCTGATCGAGTGGGCGATGATCTCCTGCCCCTGCTTGCTGACGAGGAACGCCAGGAACTTCTGCGCCGCAGCCTTGTGATGCGAGGACTTCAGGATCGCCGCGCCGGAGACATCGATCACGTAGCCGGGATCATGGGGAGCGAAGTACGTGATCTTGGCTTGCACGCTGCCGCCGCCGAGCTCGGCCCGCATCCGGTACCAGTAGTACTGGTTGACCACTCCGAATGCGACCGCGCCGCGGTTGACCTCATCGGCGATCGTCTCGTTGTCCGGGTAAACGTGGCTGCCCGCGTTCGCCTTTATCCCCTCCAGCCACTTCAGCGCGGCCGCCTGCCCGTAGGACCGGGCCACCGAGGTCACGATCGGCTGGAAGTCGGTCTCCCCCGCCGCGAACGCGAGCTTGCCGGCGTACTTCGGATCGGCGAGCTCCAGAACCGAGGTCGGAAGCTGGCTCTCGGCGATCAGGCTCGGGTTGTAGATCAGCACGCTGACGCGCGCCGAAACCCCGACCCAGTCGCCTTGGGGCGAGTTGTACTTGCTCGACGTGCGCGCGAGCGTCGAGGGATCGACCGGGGCGAGCAGGCCCTTCGACTGCAGATACGCGAGCACGGGCGAGTTCTCGGTATAGACGACATCCGCCGGCGAGTTGGATCCCTCGGTCACGATCTCATCGGCGAGCGTGTCCTCGTCGTCGCTGCGCACGTTCACG
>Ga0302326_10016121_pt1 | contig 15658 bp, 14 predicted proteins | sample Palsa_T0_3_FD_202264 | JGI IMG/M metagenome (GOLD analysis project Ga0302326, IMG submission 202264) | Peat permafrost microbial communities from Stordalen Mire near Abisko, Sweden - Palsa_T0_3 | ecosystem: Environmental > Terrestrial > Soil > Palsa > Peat permafrost | place: Sweden: Abisko...
GGACTCCGCATCGGCGGCGGGCGCAGCGGGCATAGAGCCGGCGATCTCTACTTTGTAGGCGGCCGCTTTCACGCTGTAGACGGAGGCTTTCGAGCGGGGTTCCTGGCCCTTGTTTTCGACCCCGTCCCCCTGCAGTGTGACGCCGTTGGGGACGACCAGCAGGGTAGGTTCATCGGTTTTGCCGATGGTCTTGCCTTCGAACACCGCGCCCGAGTTATAAGGAACGAGGTAACTCACCTGAATGCTGGTTTCACCGGGCTTAATGGGGAAATCGACCTTGTAGATATCTTTCTGATTCGTCTTGTCGGCTGCGCGATCGATGGGCATGCCTTGCGGCGCGGTGCATTTGACTTGCGCGATGCCCTTGGCCGCGGTGGGGAGAAAGAATTTAAGCGTGCCACCGTCGGGATCGCTGTATGCGGTGTTGCCGCCGTTCATGAATATGAAGCCTTCATTTACCGACATCTGCGCGCCATTCGGCTGGAAGATCAGAAAATGACGTGAGATGCGTGCGCCGCCAGGCTGCTTGGAGGAGTTATAGACGTCCAGGGAGAGGCCCGAGGTGGCGGATCCGGGCGGCAGCATGTGATTGTAAGTGACGCCGTCGAAGGCGGTCTGGATGAGGTGCGGGCCTTGCGGGGTTTGATCCATGTGGAATGCGCCGCCGGCGCCGGATTTGACGCTTTCGAGGGATTCCAGGCCGGCTTGGCCCAGCTTGTATAAGGTTACAGTGGCGCCGGATTGGGGCTGTCCGGTGGTTCTGTTTGTGACTATGCCGTCGACGGCGGCGAATGCAGGGCACAGAAACAAAATCGCAACCGCCGATACACGCCGATGCACGCCGATAACTTTCATGACTGGGCAACCTTCATGGCCTTGCCGCATTCCCCGCAGAATTTTAGCGGCTGGGGGAATTTCGCTCCGCAGTGGGGGCAGGTTAGCGGGTCGATGGGCTTCGGTTTCGGCTCGGGCGGCTTGGCTCCGTTGGGGCTCAGTTGCAGCTTGAGGCGGTCCACTTCGGCCATGACAACGGCCAACTCGCGTTGCAGGTCCTTCTTGGTCTGCTGGTAATCCTCATCGGAGAGTTTGCCGACACGGTACTCGAACTGGAGGTCGCGCAGGCCTTCGTAGATAGCGGCCTTGCGGTCGTCCAGATGTTGGAAAGGGGAAACCGGCACCGGCTCGGGCAGATCCTTGGCCCGCACCGTCAGGATGAAGGCGATCGCCCCGACGGCGATCAGCGCGGCTATGACGATAATCGGCATCTATTCCAGGTGCGCCAAATCTTTCTCGATCTGTGCGTGGTACTTGGCCAGTTGGGAATCGTCCGGGATCGGTCCGATTTCGGGGATGGGACGAGGCTTGCGATAACGGCGGACGAACCACAAGATGAGCGCCAGACCGGGCGCGATCAACAGATACGGCACGAGCCAGCCATAGGCGCTGGGATCGCCGCGATAGACGGCAGGGCCGAATTCGGCGACGAACTGGTCGATGATGGTTTTGTCGGCCATCCCGGCTGCCTGCAGCTTGGCTATCTTCTCTTTGGCGGGCTTCGAAAAGCTGCACTCCAGCATAGCGCAGGTGGCCACGGTGTCTTTGCAGCCGCACTGGCAGCCGATGTGCGCGCCCACGCGGCGGGTATCCACGCTGGGTTTTTCCGCGGCAGTTTCGCCGAAAGCGAGGGGAACCGCGGCCATGGCCAGTGCCACTATGGCGATGGAAAAACTATTTCGGAACTTCGGCATATTTGCTAGTGATCCCGACCACTTCGGTGCGGGCGTATTGCATCTTGATTTTGCTGGGGACCAGGCACACCAGCGTGCCGCCGATCAGGACCAGGCCGCCAATCCAGATCCAGGAAACCAGCGGAAAGACATAAGCTTGGATCACGGCGCGCACGCCGTCGTCGGACATGCCGCCGAAATTGAGATACAGATCTTCGTTGAGGCGGGGCCGCACCCCTACTTCCGAAGTGCCCTGGCGGCTGGCCTTATAAAAGCGCTTTTCCGGTTCGAGCGTGCCCAGCACATCGCCGTCGCGCGAAACCAGCACCGTCGCGCGATGCCAGGTGTAGTTGGCGTTTTCGTCTTCCTTCAGATCGACGACTTTCAGGTCGTAGCGGCCCAGCCGCAAGGTATCGCCGACGGCCATTTCCTTAACGTCGGACTTATTGAAGGCCGCGCCGGTAAAGCCGATGAAGATGAGCACGATGCCCATGTGGACCAGATAGCCGCCATAGCGGCGGGTATTGCGATGGGTCAGCTCGAAGGTGGCGCGCAGCAGGTTCATGTTGTTCTTGGCGGCGATGGCGCGCCCTCCTTTGAAGAACTCCATCAGCACAGTGAGCGCCACAAAGAGGCAGAAGCCGAAGGAGATCAGCGCGTAGAAGCTGCGTACGCCGGCAGCCAACAGCGCGGCCACCAGAACCACCGAAGCAATGCCCGGCCACTGGAAGTTACGGCGCAAGCTCTCCGTGGACGTGCGGCGCCAGGCGAACAAGGGACCGACTCCGGTGAGGATCAGCAGGAACAGCCCGATGGGGATCATCAGTTTGTTGAACCACGCCGAATCGAGGCTAATCTTCTCGCCGGAGACGGCTTCGGAGATTACCGGGAACAGAGTACCCCAGAGTACCGCGAAGCAGCTCGCAAGTAAGATCAAGTTATTGAACAGGAAGCTGGATTCGCGGGAGATCACGCTTTCCAGTTGAGCTTCACTCTTAAGGTACTGGAGGCGGTCCACAATCAAATACGCAATGCCGGCGATACAAATAGCCAGGAACGAGGTGAAGTACTTACCGAGGGGGCCTTGCGCGAAGGCGTGCACGGACTGGACCAGCCCGGTACGGGTAAGCGAGGTGCCCAGGATACAAAGGAGAAAAGTGGTGGAAATCAGCACGATGTTCCAAACCTTCATCATGCCTTTCTTCTCCTGCATCATGACGGAGTGCAGGAAAGCGGTACCGCTGAGCCAGGGGAGCACCGAGGCGTTCTCGACGGGGTCCCAACCCCAGTAGCCGCCCCATCCGAGCACGTGATAGGCCCAGGCCATGCCGAGCATTACGCCGGTCGATTGGAAGAGCCAGGTGACCAGGGTCCAGCGGCGGGTGGTGTGGATCCAGGCTTCGCCGGGCTGCCGGGTGATGAGCGAGGCGATGGCGAAGGCGAAGGGTACCGTGAAGCCGACATAGCCGAGATACAGCATGGGCGGGTGGATGGCCATCGCCGGATATTGCAGCAGCGGATTCAGGCCGTTGCCGTCCTGGACCGCGGTGATGGAGCCTTCGAGCGACAACATCTTGAAGGCGTTGACCACGAAGTTATTCAGGATTAAGAAGAAGGTCTGCACGAACATGAGGATGCCGATAACGAAAGGCATCATGTCGCGGTGCTTGCGCCGGTTCGTGAAGACGACTACCGCGGAGTAAGTGGAAAGCAGCCAGCTCCAGAACAGCAGCGAGCCTTCCTGCCCGCCCCACCATGCGGCGAACTTATAAAGCAGCGGCATGGTGCGGTTACTGTGCTGGGCCACATAGGAAAAGCGGAAATCGCCCGTGACCAAGGCGTAGACCAGGATCGTGGAGCCGATGGAGATGAGCGCCCAAACGGCGTAGACCGCGCGCTCACCCGAAACAATCAGGAAGGGCTTGTGCCGGACGCGGCCGACCACGGATGCGAGTAAGGCGTAAATAGCGGCGCAGAACGCCAGAAGTACAGCCAGCGATGCCACGTTTTCCATGCAGTCGGCCTTTCTAAGTCTTATTGATGGGGGGCGCCGGTGCGGAACGCAGATTGCCCGGCTTGGCTTCGTATTTGGAAGCGCACTTCGCTTGAATCTTGCTGGCGTGGAAGACGCCATCGCGGCCCATGCGGCCGTCGGCGAGGGCCTGCGCGCCGTCGCGGAAGGTGTCCGGGAGCGGGTCGGCGCCGGCGTACGCCACTTTCAGTTCGCGCTTCTCCTGAGTGAGGGTGAAGCTGACCTGTCCGTTGGCGTGTTGGATGGAACCGGTTTCGACGTCGCCCGCGACGCGCAGGCGCTCCGTGAAGGCGCGGTCGCCCATCTGGCCGACCTCGGAAATGGTTTTGTAGTAGGTTTTGGTTTCGCTGACGCCGGTGGAGGCGAGCCAGACCAGAGCCGCGATCACAACCGCGATCAAAACGGCAAACTTCCCGTATTTTCTCATACGATCCTCTGAAGAACTAGTATATCGGAAACCGCGGGCGGATATCTTGGGGGCTGCCGGGCGGGGGTACTAGGCGCCGCGGCCCCGCCAAGAACAGCACCTGTTGTATACTGCCAATTGCCGAGGCCGACCTCCATTCCGACAAGCGAACCCAGCACACTCTACGCAGCAGCCCTCGTGGCGGCGATCGTTGTCCCGCTTGCTCCGCAAGCGCGCGCGCAGGGTGGGCCGCCCTACTATACCAACGACCCGGGAACGCCCGGCCCCCGGAACTGGGAAATTAACCTGGGTTACATGCCGTTCTTGTACAACGGCTCGTCGATCACCCACATGCCGGACGTGGATATCAATTACGGCGTGGGCGATCGCATCCAACTGACCTACGAGAATGCGTGGTTGCGCGTGAAGAGCGGCCCCGACGCCGCAAAAGAAGGCGCGGGGCAGGATCAGCTCGGGGTGAAATGGCGGTTCTTGGACAACCAAAAGGCGGTTTTTGCAATCTCCATCTTTCCGCAACTCTCGATCAACAATCCCGATCATTCAGTGCAACGCGGCATTACGCCGCCGGGCGCCAGCCTGATCCTGCCCATCGAATTCACCAAGAAGCTGGGGCCGATCGACGTCAACTGGGAAGTTGCCTACAACGCGGTTCATCTGGGGCCGAGCGGGTGGATCGGCGGTCTGGTGGTGGGACACGATGTGACGAAGAAGTTGGAGCTGGACGCCGAGTTCTACGGACTTGGAACGTTCAATCGCGCCAACAATCAGGACACGCTGGACGCTGGATTGCGTTACAAAATACACCCGCCATTCATTCTGTTGCTGATGGCCGGACGAAGCGTGGCGCCCGCGCACAATGGCCAGCCTTTCTTCGTTGGCTATATCGGTATGCAGTTCCTGCTTCCGCCGAAGCCGTTTGAGTAGTTCCGGCGATGAAAGCAAGTCACCGCCGGGATTTTTCCCTGCCGCAGCCTTACGCCGCCGCGGGACTACGACGGACGGCGGGACCGATGCTTCTGAATAATTCCGGCCAAAGCGCGTAGTGCCGCATTGGCCTCCCGCGCACTTGGGAACGCGGCGGCCACATCGGGTTCCAGCACCACCACCGCGCTTCCCGCAGCGTACCGCGACGCGTACTTGTTCGGTGAGGCGCGGCTGAAATCATACTCCGGAAGAATCTCGCCGGGCACCGACCCGAGCGGTGGCCTGGGCGTTTATTGGAAGATCTCTTCATTGTTTCTTCGCTCCCGCCGTGTGGCTGGCCGCGCGCCGATGATGCGGATAATTCCGCCCCGTTCCGCGTACATAACCGTTAGCGAACGCCGGTCCCGCGAAAGGCCCAATAACACGAACCGCTCCTCCTCGTACGAATGGCATCGCCATACTACGCAGAGGGCTGGGAGATCGTCGCGTTAGATAAGGCCGTATGGCAAGTGCGCCGCTATTGCGCCATGAAAAATATTTGGCTGCTGGGGATGCTCACGGCCTACGCGGCGGGTGGATTGATTCACCTTTTGCCGGTGATCGCGTTGGTGGTTCTCGTAATCCGCCCAATTCAGGGACGCAGGTCCATCGTCAGAGGGCCAATCGATAGGACGACAGGGATAAGAAACAAGAAGGCGGGGCCGTACGCGGATAGTCAGAGGTCCTTGCGGGAGATGCCGAGCTTGCGCATCATGGCGTTCAGCGTGGTCCGGTGCAGTCCGAGACGGGTGGCGGCCGTGGTGACCACTCCGTCGCTTTCGCGCAGCACGCGGACGATATGTACCCGCTCTACTTGTTCGAGCGTTCCGCCGCCGGCGGCTTCCGCCACATCCGCCCGGATCTCGGCTAAAGGCGCGCGCAGGCTGGTTCCGCTCGACAGGATGACCGACCGCTCAATGAAGTTTTCGAGCTCTCGCACATTGCCCGGCCACTGCCAGCTCACCAGCGCGCGCATGGTTTCCGATGGAATCTTGTCGATCCGCCTTCCCATTTTCGCGGCGTATTTCTTGGTGAAGTGCCGGACCAGGATGGGTATGTCCTCCGGGTGGTCGCGCAACGGGGGCGTGGTGATCGGGAAGACCTTCAGCCGGTAATAGAGATCGCTGCGGAAAAGTTTGTCCCCCATCATCTGCGTTAGATTCCGATTGGTGGCCGCCACCAGCCGAACGTCGATGGGGATCGTTTTGGTGCCGCCCAGCCGCTCGAATGCCTTCTCCTGTAGAGCGCGGAGCAATTTCGGCTGGAGATCCAACGGGATATCGCCCACCTCATCCAGAAACAGGGTCCCGCGGTGGGCCATCTCGAAACGGCCGATCTTCTGCTGCAATGCGCCGGTAAAGGCGCCCCTTTCGTATCCAAACAACTCGCTTTCGAGAAGTCCGGTCGGAATTGCGGCGCAGTTCAGGGTGACGAAAGGAAGATTCGTGCGAGGGCTTATGCGGTGGATGGCACGCGCCACCAACTCCTTTCCAGTGCCGGTTTCGCCGAGGATCAACACGTTCGCATCGGTCGGAGCAACTACTTCCACCTGCCGCTGAACGCGCCGCAAAGCAGCACTCGCGCCTACAATCTCCCCGAAGTCTTGTCCGGGCTCGACATCTTCATTCTCAACACTCTCGACCCGGTCCCGTTCCCGGAGGTCCTGTACGAAAGTGATCCAGCGGAACGGACAAAGCTTCAATACCGCCGTGGCAACCAAGGCTGGGACCCGGGTTCCATCCTTTCGAATCAACTCCTTTTCAAAAGGCGTGCAGGCTCCGAACCGCAAGCCTTCTTCATGCGCCAACTCGTCCAGCGCGGCGTATTCCGGCGGAGTGAGATCGGGCCAGTTCAGCCGGCCTGCCAGCAAGTCTTCGCGGCTGTATCCGACCAGTTCGAGGAACGCATCGTTCGCTTCGGGGACACAGTCGAACTCGCCGGAAACCACGCCGGCGATGGTCGTTTGCATGGGAATCGGCCGCACACGCGCACGGCTGAGCCGCAACTTTTCGTCTCGTTCGTGACGATCGCTAAAGTCGCGCACGACTCTCGCAAAACCCTGCAATCCTCCATCTCCATCCTTGAGCGCCATAGTGATGGCATTGGCCCAAAATCGGGTTCCGTCCTTGCGGAGTTGCCAGCCTTCGGTCCCCATATGGCCTTGGGTCGCCGCCCGCTTGAACTCCTCCCGTAGCCTGAAATGTAGATTATCTTCGCCGGGATAGAGAAAAGATACGTGTTGGCCGGCGGCCTCATCGGCGCCGTAGCTGTAAATACGCTCCGCTCCCGAATACCAGGCGGCGACACGTGCCTCGACGTCCAATAAGTAGAGCGCGTAGTCTTGCACCCATGCCGGGAAGCGGTCCGTGGCGGCATGCTCGCCAGCGGGCGCCGCTTGGTCGCGCAGGAGCAGGATGTGGCGCACGGGCAACACGTTCGCTTTGCCCAGGTATGCGACGTCCCGCGGGCGGGCATCCGATCCCACCAGGCGTAGCGTACCTTCCTGTTCGCCCCGCTCCTGCAAGGCTTTCCAAAGCTGCGAAATCTGGGGCTTGGAGGCGGGCGGGGCGAAGTCTTTAACCGGCCGCCCGATAATCTTTTCCCGCGGCAGCCCGAGGAGCTTGCCTACACCGATGCTGGCTTCTGTGGTATTGCCATCGTCGTCCGTGACTAGGATGGGCGCGGCCGGGTGGTAGACAACTGCCCGGAAGAGGAGTTCCAGCTCCCTTGGTCCGTTCTCCGCCAGCCAACCAGCGGTCGGCGACCGTGAAACCGCGGAGCTCATTTACGTTACGCCTTCCCCGCCGTCGGTCTGGGCAACCTCAGGCCGTCTGAGAGAACCCAATCGGCAGATTCCGATGGGATCCCGCAGACAGTTGGAAGCCGGGAACAGCAGCCAATCACCATGCTAGCACGCGCCCCGCGCGTGAGACTGTTCACTTTTGACCGCTCGCCAAAGGCTGCGCTGTGCACTGTTGACCACATTTGGACTGGCTCGCATGGGGCAAGCAGGCCGCGGTTGATAATCGTTGGCCCACAAGGACGGCCACCGGCTGTTAGTTGAACATGCCCAGCAAATAGGCTATGAGCAGAATCAGCAGTATGGTGCCCAGCCCGATGCCCGCACCACCTCCGGCACCCCAACGCCTGTGGCCGTAGTATCCGCCGCCGCCGCCAAAAACCAACAGCAAAACTATAATCAATATCAGCACGTCATTCTTCCTTTCTTCCCGACTACTTTGCCATACCAGGTTGCCGGCGCGCCTCGCTGTCAGGCTGCGAGGCTGCGCGTTCGTTCTAGCACGAGGCTCGCCAAACTGTTCCGAGTGAAAAAAGCGGGCAGTGGATTTACCTGCACGCACGCCAGGCGCATCGGCGTGGCGACTGACGTACTCATCGGCATGGTAGTCCTTGCAGATGTTAGACACATTTTCTGCATGTCGGCCCCATACGTTTGCACTTCCTTTGCAGTTTCCTCCGCTTGCGAGTGCGGTTCGTAAGTCACTGCAACCGCGTTTGCTTTCATTTTCCTGACTTTTCCGGCGCGCGTGTGCATCGCGACCGCTTCGCCAGTGCCCATCGTCCGCCAAAGCGCTTTGGCCCTAAATCTGCTCACGTAGGAGGGCCGATCAAGAAACGGATGTCGCCAAGTCCGCCATCCAGGAGAATGTATGGCAAGCACTCAGACAGTATTTGCGGTTCAGAATGCGTTGGAGGATCCGTTGGCCCATCTGCCATGCCCCAATATTGTGGGGCATAAGAAGGGCCAGCTCATCTATCACCAAGACCAACCATCCACCAGCATTTACCTGGTGATCGAAGGAAGGGTCAAAGTCGCCCGCTTGGCGAACGACGGCCGTCAAACGATCATCGACATTTATCAGACCGACGATTTCTTCGGCGAATCCGCGTTGCTTGGTCTGCCGCGCCGGCCGGAGCAGGCCACCGCCCTGGAAAATACCAAAGTGATGGCATGGACCGCCGCGGAAATCGACGAAATCGCCCGGACAAAACCGCGGCTGACGATCGCGTTGTTGCAGATCGTGGTGCAGCGGTCGCTCGAATACGGTCACCGCATCGAAAGCTTTTCGATGGACAACATCGGCCGGCGGCTGGCGCGCACGTTGATCCATTTCTCGCTGAGGCTGGGCGCGGGTGAACCGGACGGTTCGCATCGGATGGCGCCTCTTACACACGAATTGCTGGCGCAATACGTGGGGACGTCGCGCGAAATCGTCACGCACAATATGAACGTGTTCCGCAGGCAAGGCTACCTGCAGTATTCGCGCAAGGGAATCGTCCTGTTCCGCGATGCGTTCGATGAATGGCTATGCCGGACGGGCACCCACGCAGTCCAGGCGAGGCAGGCCGCGCGTGCCGCGACTGGGGAATGCATGGAGACTGCCGTTTTGAAACGCGCTTGACGGACGCGAACTCGCGGGAATCGGGCATCCAATTGCTCTTCCCGATTCGGGAGCACTAAATGCCTTTACTGAATCTTGTCGTGATCTTGATCATTGTTGGAGTCGGGCTGTACCTGATAAACAGATACATCCCGATGGCCTCCAGCATCAAATCGATTCTGAATGTCGTCGTCGTGATTGCCGTCTGCGTCTGGCTGTTGCAGGTGACCGGGCTGTGGGCAAGTGTAACTACCTTCCGCCTATCAAAGTGATCGGCTCATTCGCTGAGGCAGACCATTGCTCTACTCACTGGAGCGGTGCGGAATTCCGATCGACCTGGTAGTTCGAAAGAAGAATGTCCAGTTCGGTCGGGCCCAGCAGCAAGCTGGATGCCACGGATCGCACGTGCGCGGGCAACCAGAAACCAGGCACGTCGACGAATTCCTCGCTGATGTGGGGCGCGCCAACCAGGATGGATAGGCTGGCTGCGAATTGGCCTTCAATCCGCACCACGGCGTAACTGCCTGGCATCCACCCAGGCCTTCCCGACGATCAGGGACCGGTTGTTGTTTCTGGGCGCCAGATCGAGGACGTAGCAGTTTCGTCCCGCGGCAACTTCGGTTCCGAGCAGACGAACCCGATAGTTGGCGAAGTAATCTCGTGGCGGGCAGTCGCCGGCGCCAGACTCTCGCCCGCCTCCGGCGCGAGCACTCTATCGATGATGCCGTAGAGCCTGTCGGAGCCGGATCGCGCCAACACGGTGTAGCGCTCACCTTCCACCTCGCCATAATTCATGCGCACGCCACCGCCGCATGTTTGCCAAACCGCAAGTTTTCGAGCGTGTATTGACGCGAACCGGAGTACTGCTTCAACGGGACGTGCCGTCTGCCGTTCTCGATTTCGATGCGGAAGAGAAATCTCTTCGCTCGATGGCGCCGGGGAACCGGCCGCGAGCATAGGGACGACCCGCCGATCGCGATCGCATGCCCAAGCCAGCGGCGGATTTGCGGCGCAAGCGTGGACTTGCGGATCATTTAGCAACCGGCGCGTTAAGCGCGGTGGGCGCCTTAGGGGGGACCGACGCGAGGTCCCGGTCGACCGCCGATAAGCGATTGAGTTCCTCCTGCAGCCGGGCCCATTCGCTTGCGTTGGCCTTGGTCGCGATCGGAAGGCTGAGGTCCCGGTAAAACGCCAGAATATCGGTCCGCATGTCTTGGGGCATATCCGTTTCGTGCCCGTCCAACTTGTGCAGCAGTTTGGCGTACGCGCCGTCAGCCAGTCTGTATTCGCCTGCCTTGGTGGCCGCGCCCACGTCAAGATTGTCATTTGGAAGCATTAGCGTGCCGGCGCCCACGCCGGCCAGCAGTTCGCGATACCGGTCGATCGAGGCGTTGAAGCCGGCCATGTACCGCTTTTCGGTTTCCGGCGTCAGCCTCTTAAACGCCAGCGCCTTGAACGGCCCCGCTCTGGGCACGATGCGGAAGAAGGCCGCCAGTATCCTCGACTTAACGCCGGGCCGTTGATAGGTGGCGCCCCAGTTCTTTTCGTAGCTGGAGCGGGACAGATTGTATAGGAATTTCTTGCGGGTGAGGCCGGGAGCATCCTTCATAATTTCCCGGCTCTTGATCTGCCAGGCGACTTTGGTCAGGGCCGGGAGGAAAGTCCCGACCGCCCGGCGGTACGATCCGATCGCCAGATCGACGTTGAAGAATACCTGTTCGAGCCGCAACCCGTAGGTATCCTGAAAAGCCCGCTGGAGCACGGGTTTGGCCACTTGGAAGCCGATAAACGCTTTGTAGGCATCCGAAGCGTAACGGCTCCTGGCCGACTGAAATACATCGAATCCAAACTCCGTCTCGGTGTGCGAATGACGGTCGTCCGCATAGGTTATGGTATTTCCGAATTTCAAGCGCAGCTTCGGGAATAACAACGGCACCGAGACGTTTACAGCCATGCGATGGCCATTGTTGTCGGCTGCGTAGTGCGCCAGCGCTCCCAGCGCGAATGCGTACTCGTCGAGATCCCGAGACTCGCGAATCATATTGAGGATGAAGTCGCCGCTCCGGACGTAGTGCGTGAGATCGCTGAAAAACTCGCTGCCGAACGGATAATAACCCAAATCCTGAATGATGCTTCCGCCGTAGGCGTAGGCGTGCGCCGCGGTCAACTCATCCGCCGTGGAAGCCGGGAATCGTTGCAGCAGCAGTGGCTTAATTGCGCTATCCCAGGTGGAATCGATAACCGCTTCGTGGGTGAGGATGGAATACGAACAGGCGGTTCGAGCTGAGAATAGAACGAGCAGCCCGAAGGCGGCGAAAGATAGCCGGGCTGGGTGTCGCACCTTCATTTTCCGCGCAGCTTTCTTCTGAGATCCGGCCAGAACTCGGATGCCAGATTGGTGGCCAGACCGAACCCGAGGGTGACGGAGCCATCCACAAACCCCTCGCGGGCGGTATCCAGACGCGCCGGATACCACAGGTTCGAAAGGTAGGCTGCGCCGTAGGCGCTGCCGATACGCCAAACGGACACGGTCTCGCCGCCCGCGTCGGTGCGGGTGAGGAGCGTTCCGCGGAGCGCATGCGCCGACCGGCGCCAGAGTCCCGCGCCGCCCGAGCGATAGTAACGCGGGTCTTCGTGCAGCGTGGAATCCAGGCCACATGCGAGCACGCCGTGGATCCCAGCCCAGGCGGCCGTGGACGCGACCCGCTCGCCGTAGGCGGAGGCGCCCTGTCCCCACTCTGGCGGAGAATTGATCTCCTGGAGGAATCCGGCATATGCGGCGATGCCTGCAGAGGCCAGCGGCCCGTAGGCGTTTTGGGCATGAAACTCCAGTTTGCCTTGCCAATCGAGAGGATCGGGCGCCGCGGTAACCGCTGTTTGCGCAATCCCTGCAACCGGCATCGCCAGGATCAGCGCGAGTATTAACAGCACTCCGGCTACGCGGCTCACCCGCGCCGGTTGCGTGCGGAACGCCGCTAACAAGTTTGCAAAGGTCGCGATGCAGATGAAGCCCATCAGGAGGAAGATCTTCATCACCAGCGAAAGCGGCGTGAATACTATGGCGATCGCTACGAATCCCGCGCCCCAAAAGTACTCCTGTAGCCGGATCGCCCGCTGGATGAAGACGATGGCGCCCAAGCAAACCACCCAATCCACTAGGGGTTCGTAGCTCGCGGCACAACACGCGAACAGCGAGGCGATCAATAATACCGGAATCGAAACCCACTTGACGATTTTCACGACCGTAGCTCCATTGAGCGTTCGGCGGCCGAGCGATCCTTTTGTCCAGCCGGTCCTGCAACCCGCTTCGACTGGCCTGCGATCCGATCCCAATTCATAACTGTAGTCCTCGTGCGCCACAACTAACGCATTCCGGAGTCCAACGCGCCGTTCCCGGCGGAAACCATACGTGCCCACACGGTAGCCGCCGCGGGCGCCGGTGAGAGACGCCGGGGAATGACCGCGCGGGGTCAGGTGACCGCCGGTGGTCAACGCGCCTTCGATGACCGGCGGCGGTCCGCCTGTGCCGCGCCTGCAATGCCATATTTGGGCAACGAAACCGCCCCTGGGTGGCAGACGGCCCCAGGAATGCCTGAGTGCAGAGCGCGGGCTTGGCCCGCCGAGATCTGCCGTACGCCGATAAGGAACCGCGCAGAGCACAAGAATTTAAGCAAAAGGAACAAGCAGAGAGATGAAACTTTTTAAGGCAGCAACGACGATGGGTTGTATCGCGCTGATGGGTGCGGTTCTGGCCCCAGGCTCCAAGGCGGACGAGTGGAACCACAAAACCGCGATCACCTTTAGCGGTCCCGTGGAGATTCCGGGCGTGCACCTCGCCGGGTGGGGCGTGTTGCCCGCCGGCACCTATGTGTTCAAGCTTCTAAATTCGCAGTCCGACCGCCATATCGTCCAGATCTTCAATAAGGACGAGAACGTCATTTACGCCACGATTCTGGCTATCCCGAACTATCGCCTTAAAGTCACCGGCAAGACCGTGATGACATTCAGGGAAAGACCGGCGGGCGAGCCGGACGCATTGCGCGCATGGTTCTCTCCCGGCCAGAATTATGGCGAGGAGTTCGTTTATCCGAAAGCCCAGGCGATGGCGCTTGCCAAAGACACTAACACGCCGGTTCTATTCACGGCGGCCGAGATCCCCGTGGAGGCGACCGAGCCGATCGAGACGGCGGACGCGCCGGTAGTAGTGGAGATGAAGCAGGCGCCCGTCATGGCCGCCCAGCCGACGGGCGAAGAAGTGGAACTGGCCGCGGTGGATACCGCGCCGCCCGCGGATGCCCTGGTAGCGATGGCGCCGGCGCTCCCCGACACGGCCAGCACGCTACCGCTAGTGTTCCTGTTCGGATTGCTGGCCTTGGGCGCGGCTTTCGCCGTGCGCGGCTTCGCGAACCGCCTGCAGTAAAGTTCACGATCGATAGCGCGGTGCGCCGCCCACCAGCGCGGCGCGCCACGCGGCATACAACAAAAGAGGGAACAACCATGCGACAGCGAGTCATTCCGCTACTGGCGCCGATGACAAAGCACCGGCAGAACGGCGACGAGTGCCAGGAGACCAAATCTCGCGGGCTGGCCGTCCTCAATTCACCGCTGTTGAACAAGGGGACGGCCTTCACGTCGGAAGAACGAAAGACGTTAGGCCTCACGGGCCTGCTTCCGCCGGACATCAGCACTCTGGCGGACCAAGCCAAGAGCGCCTACATTCAGTATGAAAGGCTGGCTGACGCGCTCAGCAAGAACGTCTACCTGACCGCGCTGCACGACCGCAACGAAGTGCTGTTCTATCGCCTGTTCTCGGAGCACCTTCGAGAAATGATCCCCATCGTCAACGATCTGACGGTCGGCTTGGCAATGGAGCAATACCACCATGAGTGCCGGCGCCCGCGCGGCGTGTATCTCTCGATCGACCATGCCGAAGGGATTGAGGAGGCGTTCGCCAACTTGGGCGCGGGGCCCGGCGACATCGATCTGGTCCTGGCGACCGACGCCGAGCAGGTGCTGGGAATCGGCGATTGGGGCGTGGGCGGAATTGAGGTATCGATCGGCAAGCTGGCGATTTACACGGCGGCCGGCGGCATCGACCCGGCGCGGGCGATCCCCGTGATGTTGGATGTCGGCACGAACCGGGAGAGCCTGCTGAGCGACCCTATGTACATCGGGAGCCGGCACCCCCGGATTCGCGGAGAGCGCTACGACGCTTTCATAGAGGCTTACGTGCGCGTCGCGGCCAAGCTTTTTCCCAATGCGTTGCTGCAGTGGGAGGACTTTGCGCCGGGCAATGCACGGCGGATACTGGAGAAGTACCGCGACCGGATGTGCATCTTCAACGATGGTATGCAGGGCACCGGCGCGATTACGCTGGCGGCGGCGATCTCCGCCGTGCGCGTGTGCGGGACGCCGTTGCGCAATCAGCGCGTGGTGATCTTCGGCGCGGGTATGGCGGGCATTGGCGTCGCCGACCAGATCCGCGACGCCATGGCGCGCGACGGGATCTCCAAAGAGGATGCGGCCAGGCGCTTCTGGTGCGTGGACCGGCAAGGCTTGCTGACGACCGGCATGGGTGGGCAACTGCACGACTATCAGGCAGAGTATGCCCGGCCGTCCGCCGAGAGCAGCGGCTGGAAGCGCGACAGTGAAGGAAACGGCGTGGGCTTGGCGGAGGTCGTGTGCCGGGTGAAACCGACCATGCTGATTGGCGCGTCGACCGTCGGCGGCAGTTTCACGGAAGCCATCGTGCGGGAAATGGCCGCGCATACGGAAAGGCCCATCGTCTTCGCGCTCTGCCATCCGCAGGCGCGGGCCGCGGCGAACCCCGCCGATCTGCTTGCCTGGACCGACGGACGGGCGCTCATCGCCACCGGCAGCGCGTTCGCCCCAATCACCTACAAGGGAGTGACGCACGTCATCGGGCAAGTAAATAACGCCATGCTCTATCCCGGACTGGCGCTTGGCGCCATCGTCTCGCGGGCCAGCAGGATCAGCGAGGGCATGTTCGCGGCGGCCGCGAGTGCCGTGTCCAGCCTGGTGACGGTGCGCCAGCCGGGCGCGTCGCTGCTGCCGCATATCGACGACCTGCGTAGCGTGTCGGTAA
>Ga0302326_10016124_pt1 | contig 15658 bp, 10 predicted proteins | sample Palsa_T0_3_FD_202264 | JGI IMG/M metagenome (GOLD analysis project Ga0302326, IMG submission 202264) | Peat permafrost microbial communities from Stordalen Mire near Abisko, Sweden - Palsa_T0_3 | ecosystem: Environmental > Terrestrial > Soil > Palsa > Peat permafrost | place: Sweden: Abisko...
CGCGCCGTGCCAGATTTTTCCGTTAAGGATGAGTCCGCCGCCAACTCCGGTGCCCAGGGTAAACATCGCCATCGAATCTGTATTGTAAGTTCGCCCGGCACCGAGTCGCCACTCCGCGAAGGCTGCGGCGTTGGCATCGGACTCAACGATGACAGGCACGTCGAGGAGCTTGTGCAACTCTGACCTCAACTCGAGTCCATCCCAACCGGGCAGATTGGCCGGAGCGCGCAATTTGCCTTCGGGCAATTCGATGGGACCGGGGCTGCCGATCCCGACGCCGGCAAGACATCCGCGACTTTCTCTACTCTTGCGCATGCTGCGGACAACGTCCGCCATATCACGCAGTACCGCGGCGGGGCCCGCATCAATCCGCGTGCGCAGTGATACGGATTCCAGTTGTTCGAATGCGCCGGAATACGCGGCGATGCGCAGATTAGTGCCGCCCAGATCAATGCCGATCGAATAGCAGGGAAGTACCGGCTGAGTTTTTTCCATCATGTCCTGACCATTCTGACAGATGGAAAGTGCCGCGTGCGATTTTGTCGGGCGAATTGCGGTACCAACAAAAATGGCGCCGCGTGCGAAGGTAAATCTCGCCACGGCGCCGCTTGCGATCTGCTTATCTAGCTGGTGTTACCGCGCTGGTGGGCTGCAACGGCGGCAGCTGCGAGGCGATGCCCACGTCAATGATTAAGTCCATACGGTGATCGAGTTGAAAGAACCTGAGCACGGTAACAGCAGGAAGTACTTTGAGAAACTTCTTGTAATAGTCCTTCTTCACATTGATGCGCTGCGCTTCGAAGGCCAGTTCCTGATCGCCCATCGTCTTGGCATCGGCATCGGTCAGCGTGTTGTACTGTGCGGCATACTGCTTGATCAGTGCCACTCGCTTGTCATTCACTGCCGACTGGTCAAATGCATATTTTTTATAGATAGGCCAGAAAGCGGCGCCATCCTTGGCATTGAATTGCATGACTTGCGTGATGATGGCCACTTTGTCCGCGTGAACATCGGCGCGGAGCGACTCGATGTAGGAATCAACGTTGGGGTCCGAGGCCTGCGCGTGGCAGCGAGTGGACAGCGGGAGCAGCGCTAAAATGCAGACGGCGGCGGCTAGCAGAGTACGTTTGAAACTCATTGTGAATTCATTCTCCAGAGTGCTTTAACTGCCCGCTTAGTGTGCGCGCCCTCGCGGGTGCATGTCACCTAGTAATTCTTGCAGTCAAGAGCTTTTCACCGGAGCCAGGAAATCCGTATCAGCTCAACGGAGGTAGATTGAGCTGTCGCATGTGACAGTTGCCGCACCAGCAAACTTATTGTCAAGTAAGCCGTTATTAGCAATCAGACAAGGAGTATACGATGAAAGTACGTCATATTACGAAGGTCGCGTGCGTGCTGCTTTCACCCCTGGCGTTGACCCTGACAGGTGCGTCGCATGCTCAAAGTCAGACGCCGATCCTGGATGCAGTCGCCAACAAGGTCATCACGAAATATCAGACCTCAACCTGCCAACAGCTGTGGATGGAACGAGCGTCCAAGGCTCCGCCAACGCCAGAGAAGCAGAAGATCATTGCGTTCCTCAAGAGCGATCCGCAGATGCGTACGTTATTTTTGAACAAAGTTGCCGCTCCCATTGCCAACAAATTATTTGAATGCGGCATGATTCCATAACTGCGAGTTGATCAGATGTCTCGCGACCGCCGTGCAATCGTCGCGGCGGATTGCTGTTACTGCGTCCGGGACGCTTAGTGCCGCCAACATGGAGTACCAGGTTGCTATTAATTTGCAACTTAGGTGGGACTAGTAACGACGTCGGCAATCTGATACACCAATTTCTGGTACCTGGCACCAATTCCGCTTACTGCCTGAACGATCTGACTCTTGAGACGCGCGAAGCATCCTCGATGGCGTCCGGCGGTATGCCGACAAAGAACGGCGCAACTAATCAATAGCGCTTGTGTCTTCGATCCTAAGAAGATCCTAGCCTGAAAACTGAGAATCATTTCCCTTTCTGCCGCAAGCTGGGCTTGGGGGTGATTTCGAAGGAAGCCGTGAATGCAACTCTTTCGTCGAAGCGTACTGCGCGCTACTAGAAATGTTCTGCTGATTGCATTTGTTACGGCCGCGTCGTCGATGCTTTCCATGGCTCAATCGGAAGCGGCGACTTCGACGATCGTAGCCGCTTCTCCCAATCCCGTTGGATACAACCAGCCAGTTGTGTTAAGCGCAGGCGTTGCGGAGACGAGCGGAAGTGCAATTCCGACGGGCACGGTTACGTTTACAGCTAATGGTAGAACGCTCGCGACGATAAGTCTGAATTTTGCCGGTGTGGCTTATTTAAATGCGACTGCTAGTTATGCGCCAGACTCTTATGCTGTGACCGCAACTTACAACGGAGATAGTAATAATCAGCAATCAGCCTCTTCTCCGCTTGAGGTAAGTAGTTTATATGTGCCTGTAACCACACTATCGATTACGCCTAACGCGATTGTGGCAGGCTCCGCCACAAATGTAACAATTGCTGTCACTGGCTCAGGGCCGACGCCTACCGGTACGGTGACATTGCAAGATGGAAGTAAGGTGCTGGCAACGGTTTCGCTGTCGCCATCCGGTCTCGCATCATTCGCCGCGTCCAGTGCAGGCTACCCGGTGGGAAATTACCCTCTTATGGCAAGTTATAGCGGTGATGCGCATTACTTGCCCTCCACTTCGTCCATCGCGAATGTCCTGTTGATGCCGAAGCAGACGACAGCAACCGCCGCCGCACGATTCCTTGATCAATCCAGCTTTGGACCAACCGCGGCCGGAATCACACATGTACAGCAAATCGGCCTTGCGGCCGCGATCACCGAGCAATTCGGCGAGGCAGCTACTGCTTTCAGCGAACCGCCGTTGAATGATACGGAGTGTCCCTCTTCAAAAACAGGAGAGACATGCCAATTACTCGCCGCAGTTTTTTAACAACCGCCTCGATGCTTGCAGCTGGCAACGTGCTGGGCTTTCGCCCCTTCGGAATGCTCAACGCGCTTGCTGGGACATCGTCTAACTATAAGGCGCTGGTACGTGTTTTCATGTTCGGCGGAAATGATGCGAATAACATGCTGATACCTAACGATTCTGCTGGTTACAACAATTACGCCAGCATTCGTGGAGCATTGGCGTTGCCTCAAAATTCCCTGCTGCCCCTGGGTACCGGCGGCCAATTCGCTTTGCATCCGAGCATGTCGGAGGTGCAGGTGCTGTTAACAATAAGAACGCAGCCCTGCTTGCCAATGTGGGTACGTTGCTTACCCCGACGTCCAAAGCTGCTTACCAGGCGGCAAGCGTCCAGATGCCGAGCAATCTCTTCTCCCATCCTGACCAGCAATCCGAATGGCAGAACCAAGTGCAGGACGCCAGTGGAACATCGGGCTGGGCTGGGCGTATTGCCGAGTTGTTGCAATCGCAGTTGAACCCCGGGGCGCTAGTTCCGATGATTGCATCACTCGATGGCGACACCCTTTTCTGCAACGGCGCGGATTCAGCGCCGGTATCCGTCGGAACGAGCGGCCCGAGTAAGGCGTCGTGCAGTGACGGCTCCTACTGCAGCTCGCGTCAACAGGCCGCACAGCAATTGTCGTCATTAAGCAGCGGCGTAACCATTGTGCAGGCCGATAACTCCATTACAAATAATGCGAATACCTATAACACCGTGTTAGCGAATGCATTCCAGGGAGTGGCAGCTCTAAAGACGGTGTTCCCATCATCTCCGATCGCCAACCAGTTGAAGGAAGTTGCCAACCTGATTAAGGTGCAGGGCGCCTTGCAGGTAACTCGCCAGATTTTCTTTGTTGGTGCCGGCAATTTTGACACACACGCCAGCCAGGTAAGTGACCAGGCAACTTTGTTGCAAGAGGTGAGCGGGGCACTCGGGGCGTTCTATCAAGCATTGGGAGAGCTGGGTTGCGCAGACCAGGTGACAGCCTTCACCTGCTCTGACTTCGCGCGGACCTTCCAGCCCAAATCCACCGCCGGATCCGATCACGCGTGGGGGAGCCATCACATCGTCCTCGGCGGCGCGGTTAAGGGCGGCAGCATTTACGGCACTTTCCCAACGCTTGAACTCGGCGGCCCAAATGACGTCGGCACAAACGGCCGCTGGATCCCGACGACGGCGGCCGCGCAGTATGCAGCGACACTTGCCCAATGGTTTGGCGTCCCTGCCAGCGACCTCAGCACGGTGTTGCCATACATCGCCAATTTCTCCACGAACAATCTGGGATTTCTAGACTAGCCGCATCCCTCGACAACAGGCTGCTTGACTATGCCCGTCTACAAGTGTAGATAGTCACAGTATGGGCAAACCAAGCGATCTGGTCCAGGGAACACTCGACCTGCTGATTTTGAAAACCGTTCTGTTGGAGCCGACGCACGGTTGGGCCATTGCCAAACGCATTGAGCAGGTTTCCGGAGAGGTCTTGCAGGTGCAGCAGGGCTCGCTCTATCCGGCACTGCACCGGCTGGAGCAACAGGGCTGGATCCGCGCGAAGTGGGCGGAGAGCGGGACCGGGCGGCAGGCTAAGTTTTACACCCTGACTGCTGCGGGAAAAAAGCAATTGCAACAGGAAAGCGCGAATTGGAGCCGGTTGTCGGCGGCGATTAACTTGATCGTAGAACAGGCCTGACCGCGAGGAGACGCACATGCGCTGGCTGACTGCTTTACAGATGCGGTTGCGGATGTTGTTCCAACGGGGACGCGAGGGTCAGCGCCTCAGCGAGGAATTGCAGTTTCATCTCGACCATCAGATTTCTGAAAATGTTGCTGCGGGGATGTCGATTGAAAACGCTCGTAGCGCAGCGATGCGGACATTCGGCAACCCCACGCTGGCGCGGGAAAAGGCGCGGGAAACCTGGAGTTGGAACTGGGTCGATCGGCTCGGGCAGGACATCAGCTTTGCAACGCGGCAGATCGCGCGCGCTCCCGGATTTGCCGTGGTTGCGATCCTCACGCTGGCATTGGGAATCGGCGCGAACAGCGCTATTTTTACGCTCACCCATTCTTTACTGCTAAGCAGTCTCCCGATCCAGGATCCGGACCGACTGGTCCGCCTGTCCATCGACTTGCGTGACGCCAAGCGGCCAGATGCCAAGAACGCCCCGCTCGATTTGCCGATGATTGAGAGCATCGAGAGACGCTCCCAAACGCTGAATGGAATCTTCGGCTGGAGCGTGTATGACTTCGTTCTCAAAGAGGGCGACAGCATGACTGGAATTCACGGCGCGACGGTCAGGGGAAATGCATTTCAAGTCCTCGGCACGCACCCGGCGGTTGGACGCCTTCTGGTGGCGGCCGATGACCAGCCCGGTGGAGGTCCCGATGGATGGGCCGGCGTGCTCAGCCACCGCATCTGGGTGCAGAATTATCATGCGGATCCGGCCGTCGTCGGCCGGCACATCACGGTAACGGACCGCCCCGTGACAATCGTCGGCGTGGCGCCGGAAGGATTTGAGGGCGTGCTGGTGGCCGAGCATCCCGACTTGTATCTGCCGCTCGAATTCGATGCTGCGCTGAATGGCGAGCAGGGACTGCACTCCGGTGGACGCCTGTGGCTGACAACATTTGCGCGCCTGAAGCCGGGCGCAACTCTCGCGCAAGCGGCTGCGGAGATGAATTCGATCTTCTCGGCGGTCAAAGATGAGACGCTGCCGGCGCAGATGGCGCATAACCCCGCAGTGCAGGCGGCGCGACTCATGGTCGATCCCGGCCGCACCGGCTGGAGCACGCTGCGGATGCAATACACTGAACCGCTCCTGCTGTTGCAATTGCTGGTCGGTGCAGTACTGCTGATCTGTTGTGCGAACCTCTCCGGATTATTTCTGGCGCGAGCCTCGGCGCGGCAGCAGGAGTTTGCGATTCGCGGAGCGCTGGGCGCCTCGCGGCCTCGCTTGATGCGTCAGTTGTTTGTCGAGAGCCTGATGCTCGCCGTTCCCGGAGCTGCGCTCGGAGTGCTGCTGGCGTGGTCGGCAGGGCCATGGTTGCTGCACTTTCTTGGCAGCCGGGAGGCGGAGTCATCGTTGTCTTCGCGGCCGGACTTCGCCGTACTGTCCGTGACCGCCGGGTGTGCGCTGCTCTGCGCGCTGCTGTTTGGCATGGCACCTGCGTGGATTGCGAGTCACGTCAGCGTCGAGGCGGCGCTGCGTGGGTCGCATCGCGGCGCAACGTCGGGCAATGCCGGGGCACGCAGATTCTTTGTGCCGTTTCAAGTCGCATTGTCGCTGGCGCTTGTCGTAGTGGCAGCCCTGCTCGGGTCCACGGTCGTGCATCTTCGCACGCAGGACTCCGGCTACCGGACGCAGAACGTGATGTTCATCCTTACGGATTTCAATCGCGTGCCGCAGAAAAAGGCTGACCTGCTGGCGCTCTACCGACGGATAGTACAGCGGATGAAGGAATCACCCGGGGTTGACCAGGTCAGCGTTGCGGAAATTCCTCCACTGCTTGGCTGGGAAGATGGCGGAATGTTTGTTGCGGCAGCGGATGCTGCGCATACCACGCCTGTGATGGCAAATGCGAATGTTATCGCTGCGGATTTTTTCTCTACCGTGGGCACAAAGCTGGTCGCCGGTCGCGATTTCCGCAACGACGACGCAGATCAAAATTCCTGTCTCGTGAATGAGGCGGCTGCGCACGAGTATTTTTCGCACTCCACAGTGCTGGGAAATAGTCTGCTGCAGAATCGCCGTGACTTTCAGGCCGGTACGGAGACAAAGACTACTTGCGAGGTGATTGGCATTGTGCAGGACACGAAGTATGCGTCGTTGCACGACTCGCATCCGCCAATCGTCTATCTTCCGGTCACCGGGGATTCCGACGGCCTGACGCATTTGTTCTTTGTCCTGCATGGCCGCAGCATTGCGGAGGAGCGCGCGGCCTATCACGCGGCGCTGCACGAGATGGCGCCGACCAGCCCGGAGACCGAGCCGTTCCTGTTCACACAACAGTTCAGCGACTCAATCGCGCGCGAGCAGCTGCTGTCAATCCTCTCCGGATTCTTCGCGTTGCTGGCGCTGCTTTTGAGCGGCATCGGCATCTACGGCCTTGTCGCATGGAACGTGACGCAGCGCACGACTGAGATCGGCGTGCGCATGGCGTTGGGCGCTACGCGAGGGCGCGTGTTCCTGATGGTTATGCGGCAGGTGGCCGTGTTATTGGCGATCGGCGTCGCTGTTGGTGGCGTCGCTGCATTTTTTGCAGCGCGATCCATCCGCAGCTTTCTTTTCGAAGTGCAGCCGGGGAATGTGGGCGTCTTCGTGTTGTCAGCCCTGGCGCTAGTCCTCATCGGATTGCTGGCCGCGCTGCTGCCGGCGCGACGAGCCGTTTCGATTGAGCCGATGCAGGCCTTACGGACCGAGTAATAGCTGTCCGGTTGCGAACAGTGAATCGCGATTGTGGACAACGAATTCCAGCGGCGTGCGTCTTTCGTGGTGAAACGCGGCTATTTCCGTGAAGGCTGGCATGGCCCGCGACGTGCAGCTATTTCTGTAGGCCGACCGCTCCGACGAGGTGTTCGTGATGCAAACGCTGCTACAGGATTTTCGCTATTCACTCCGGCAACTGATCAGGAGCCCGGGCTTCACGTTCACAGCGGTGATTTCACTTGCCTTGGGGATTGGCGCAACCACGGCTGTTTTCAGCGTCGTCTATTGCATCCTGATGAACCCGTATCCATACGCCGCCCCCGACCGGATGGTCCACATGCGGTTGCTCGACAACCAGGGGCACGACAGAGGTGCGGGATTTACGGGAGGTCAGTTCCAGGAAATCAAAAAATCGCCGGTGGTGGAAGATGCTTTTGCGTTGGACGACTGGAGCCTGACGGTGACCGGTCGTGACGTACCGGAAGACGTGCAGGGTGTATATGTGACCTCGAATGCTTTCAATTTTTTTGGTGTGCCGCCAGCCAAGGGGCGCGGCTTAATACCGGCGGACTCCGTAGATGGGGAGGATCCGAAGCAGGTCGCGGTGCTGAGTTACAAATTCTGGCAGCGTCACTTCAATTCCGATCCGACAATTGTTGGCCAGAATATCCAATTGGTGCGCAAGGACTACACGGTTGTTGGCATCGCAGCGCCACGATTCACCTGGGAAGATGCGGACGTGTATCTGCCCATGAAAGTTACGCAGGATCCGATCCGGAGGTTTTACGTTGGCATACGACTGAAGCCGGGAGTGACCCATGCGCAGGCCGATGCTGCGCTGAATCCATTGATCCAGCAGTTTGCGAAGGAGTCGCCGGATAACTTTCCGCATGACAAATTCAAGCTGCACGTCGTCGGGCTGAATGAGGATTTCATCAAGAAGCTGGGCGGAGCGCTCTATCTCCTGTTCAGCGCTGTCATGTTGTTGCTGGCGATTGGCTGCGGCAACGTCTCCATTCTGCTGCTGGCGCGAGGCACCGCGCGGCAACATGAGTTCGCTGTGCGGTCCGCGCTGGGCGCGACGCGACGGAGGATGATCCGGCAACTACTGACGGAGGCGCTCCTGTTATCTGTCACCGGAGCAGCACTTGGCGTACTACTGGCCTACAAATCGCTCGCCGTCATCGTCGCCCTGCTGCCGGCTTATTCGTTTCCACACGAGGCGGCGATAGGCATCAACTTGCCGGTGCTGCTGTTCAGCGTGAGCGTCACGCTTTTGACGGGAATATTATTTGGCCTTGCTCCGGCGCTGCAGCTGTCCCGGCCGGAATTGTCGCAGGTCATGCAGTCCAGCACGCGCAAGATTGCCGGTGTCCGCGGCCGCAGCCTGAATTCAACACTGATCGCCGGACAAATCGCTCTGACGCTGCTCATGCTTGCAGGCGCAGCGGCGGCGATGGAGGGATTTCTGCGGATGGCGCACGTTCCGCTGGGCTACAACCCGCACAACGTGATGTCGGTCGGGATTCCGGTACATGAGAATGCGTATCCGACATGGGCCGCCCGCGCAGCTTATTTTGACGCGCTGCAACATAAGGTTGCCGGGGTCCCTGGCGTCAAGATGACAGCCATCTCGTCGAACGCGACTCCGCCGTCCAACGGCCAGGAGTTGAAATTTGAGCTTCTCGGTAAATCAGCGACGGGCGCACAGCTGGCGCGCGTCAATCTCGTGAGCTCGGAATATTTTCCGCTCTTGCAGATCAAATTGCTGCAGGGAAGAATCTGGGACGACACCGAAAATCGGAACGCTGCAAAGGTTGCCGTGATTAACGAGACGATGGCACGGCAATATTTCCCCAACGACGACGCGGTCGGACATTCGCTCAAGATACCGGATACGAAGCCGCAACCACCGTTTGGCTTAACAGCCGACGGAGCGGACGGCTGGATGCAGATCGTCGGCGTCATCGCAGACAAGCGCAACGATGGCCTGAGCAAACCGGTCCTGCCTGAGGTCTTCGTCCCATACACGGCGCTGATGTTTATGGGCACGCAAATCTTGGTGAAGTCCGATGTCCCGCCCTTGACCTTGCTGCATGCGGTGCAGTTGGCGGTAAGTTCAGTTGACCACGATCAGCAGGTGAACGAGGCGGGACCAGACCGCGGCGTGCAGGATTTGGAGCACTGGATCACGTCTCAGCAGGAATATCAGCAAGGGCAAATGGTGACGTGGCTCTTCGGAACGTTCGCCTGCATCGGTCTGGCATTATCAGCGGTCGGACTGTATAGCGTTGTTTCCTACACCGTGGTGCAGAGGACGAATGAGTTCGGCATCCGCATGGCGCTTGGTGCGCCACGCTCTCACGTACTGAGAATTGTCTTCGCCTCGATGGGAGTCAGCGTGGGCAGCGGGGTCCTTGTTGGTTTGGCGCTAGCGTTTGCGCTGAGTAAACTTCTGGCGCAGTGGGCTGAGACAAGCGCGCGCGACCCGCTGGTACTGGTTGCGGTGACGTGTCTTCTCGGCGCGGTCGGCGCGATCGCGTGCGCGTTGCCGGCACGGAGGGCATCGCATGTCGACCCGATGGCGGCGCTGCGATACGAGTGATTCTCGTTGTCCAGAAATGGACATAGCATTATGCAATCGGACATCTCGACTGCAATTGCACTCCACAAATGCTTGAAACAGCGCCATCGAGAGTGGCACGCAACGTGCCTTACTAATGAATAGCAATGGATATTTCGAGACCAGATATTAAGCAACGGAAGAAGCGGCAGCAATGGATCGCGGCGATTTGCGTGGTTGTTGTTCTCGGGGTCGGGCTGTTTTTTCTTGCGCGGCTCAAGCCAGCTTCTCCTGAGGTCGATCGCGCAACAGTTTGGACTGACACCGTAAAACGTGGCCCGATGCTGCGCCAGGTTCGCGGCCCGGGCACGCTGGTGCCCCGCGAAGACAAGATTCGGCTGATCCCGGCCGAGACGGAAGCGACCGTAGTGCGCATCCGCGTGTTGCCCGGAGCCAAAGTTGAGCCCGATACGCTGCTGATGGATCTCGTCGACCCGACGCTGCAGCAGGAACTGCTCGACGCGCAGCTGCAATTGAAAGCTGCGGAAGCGGATTACACCAACACTCGCGCCAAGTTGCAGAGCGACCTGATGACGCAGAAGGCGGCCGCAGCGACCGTCGGCGCGGATTATAGCCAGGCCAAGTTGCAAGCGCAGACAGACAAATCGCTCTATGACCTGGGAGTGATCAGCGGGCTCACGTACAGTTCGTCCAAGGGCAGGGCAGACGAGCTGACGACGCGCAATAATCTCGAAGATCAACGGCTTGTCTTGAACGAAAAAGCAATTGCGACGCAGCTCGCGGTCCAGCAAACCAAGGTCGACCAGGCAAAAGCGCTGCTGGGGCTGAAGCAGAAGCAGATGGACGCGCTGAGCGTGCGCGCCGGCATCAGCGGCGTGCTGGTGGACTTGCCGCACCAGGTAGGCGAGCATGTCGATCCGGGGGTGACGCTGGCGAAAGTCGTCCAGCCGGACCAGTTGAAGGCGAGCCTGAAGATTGCTGAAACGCAGGCGCGCGACATTCAGATTGGCCAACCGGCGGAAGTTGACACGCACAATGGCGTGATCGATGGCAAAGTCACGCGTGTTGATCCTGCAGTTCAGAACGGAACTGTAACCGTAGATGTGGAATTGGAAGGCGCGCTGCCGCAGGGTGCACGGCCTGACCTGAGTGTCGATGGGACGATCGATCTCGACCGCCTGACAAATGTTCTTTACGTCGGCAGGCCTGCATTCGGCAACGAAAACAGCACGATCACGCTGTTCAAGGTAGGGCCGGATGGCAAGACGGCGGTGCGGGTCCCGGTCAAGGTAGGACGCGCGTCAGTGAACAGCATTCAAGTGCTGGAAGGCCTTCAGGTCGGTGACACGGTCATCCTTTCCGACATGAGCCGGTTTGATACCAACGATCGAGTGCGACTGGAATAGTAACGCAGATGGAAAACGGATTGAGCAAGGAGAAGAAAAACATGAACGCGATTGACACAGAGACGATGATCCACATCGAAGGACTGACCAAGGTGTTTTACACCGACGAGATTGAGACGCATGCGCTGTCCGGCGTGCACTTGAACATCGCGCGCGGCGAATATGTGGCGATGTCCGGACCGTCGGGCTGCGGCAAGTCAACCCTGCTGTCCATCATCGGGCTGCTGGACACACCGACCGGCGGGCGCTACACGCTGAATGGCCGCGAAGTCGCGAACCTCGACTTCGGCGACCGGTCGCGGATCCGCAACCAGGAGATTGGCTTCATCTTCCAGAGCTTCAATCTCATCGGCGATCTCACAGTCGCGGAAAATGTTGAGCTGCCGCTGACCTATCGCACAGGCATGCCGTCGGAAGAGCGCAAGAAGCGTGTGCGGGAATCGCTCGAACGCGTCAACATGGCGCACCGCATGCGGCACTATCCGGCGCAGCTCTCTGGGGGGCAGCAACAGCGCGTTGCTGTTGCGCGCGCTCTCGCAGGTTCGCCGTCGATCCTGCTGGCTGACGAGCCAACCGGAAATCTTGATTCGAAAAATGGCGAGGCAGTGATGGACCTGCTGCGCGATCTCCATCGCGACGGCGCAACGATATGTATGGTCACTCACGACCCGCGCTTCGCGGCGCATGCCGAGCGGCAAGTGCATTTGTTCGACGGCAAGATTGTTGCCGAAGGCGAACTTAGCTCCCTGATGGCCGAGGTTTAGGAGATCGCGATGAGTGGCTGGATAAACGACGCGCGGTATGCGCTGCGGCAGCTTCGGAGAAGCCCCGGATTCACGATTACATCCGTGCTGACCCTCGCTTTGTGCATTGGTGCGAATGCGGCGATCTTCACGCTGGTTCACGCCGTGCTGCTGCGCAATTTGCCGGTCAACGATCCGAAGTCATTGGTGCGCGTTGGTGATTCCGACTTGTGCTGCGTTCTTGGCGGCATTCCGGACAACGACGACTACTCCATGTTCGCCTACGATCTCTATCGCCATCTCCAGGACAACACGCCGGAGTTTGAACAACTGGCAGCCGCGCAAGCCGGCTTCAGCATTGGATCACTGACCGTGCGCAGTAATCGGCCGGATGATCTGGCCAAGCCTGCAGTATCGGAACTCGTCTCCGGCAATTATTTTCAAACCCTTGGCGTGAAGCCGCTCGCCGGAAGGTCAATGCAGCCCGCAGACGACGCTCCCGCAGCTGCTCCCGTCGCGGTGATGAGCTACGGTGCATGGCAGCGGAAGTTCGCTGCGGATCCGTCGGTCGTCGGCAGCACCTTCGTGATGAACACACAGCCTGTCACGATCATCGGCATCGCGCCGAAAGGTTTCTACGGCGACCGCATGTCGGACACGCCGCCGGATTTCTTTCTGCCGATGAACATGGAGCCGCTCATGGCGCCACCCGGGACGACGCCATTGTTGCATCGGCAAGCATTGAAATGGGTCTATCTGATCGGCAGGGTGAAGCCAGGGACGAACCTGCCGGCGCTGCAGGCAAAGATGAGCGGATTGACGCGGCAATGGGTCGCGCAGCTGGACGACTATAAAGCGCAAGGCGGAAACCTGGAAGGAATCGCGGCGAAGCATCTCGCAGCAACGCACGTCATCCTGACTTCTGGGGGCGCCGGCATTGAAAACATGCAATCGCAGTACAAGACCGGCCTCTGGCTGCTGATGGGAATCTCCGGATTAGTGCTGCTCATCGGCTGCGCAAATATTGCGAACCTGCTCCTGGTGCGCGGCATGGGCCGCCGCATGGAGGTGTCGATCCGCGTCGCGCTCGGCGCGCAACAGCGGCGCGTCATCTCGCAAATGTTGATCGAGAGCGTCGTGCTGGCTCTGCTCGGCGGAGTCGTCGGACTCGTCGTCGCCTACGCAGGGACGCATCTGCTGCTGTCACTGTTGTTCCCCGGCTCGCCGGATATGCCGATCAACGCCGCGCCGTCGCTGGTCATCCTGGGATTCGCGTTCGGCGTTTCTCTCCTGACCGGACTGCTATTTGGAATTGCGCCGGCCTGGCTGACGTCGCGCTCAGACCCCGCGGAAGCCATGCGCAGCTCCACTCGCATGACACAAATCGCCGCGTCTCCGTTGCAGAAAATGCTCGTGGTCCTGCAGGCCACGCTGTCGCTCGTCTTGCTGGTGGGCGCGGGATTGTTGTCGCAAAGCCTGACCAGGCTTGAGCACCAGAATTTTGGTCTTGAAACGCAGAACCGCGTGATGGTCCACTTTGCTCCGTACAACGCCGGATATAAACCGACCGAGCTGCAACCTCTCTATGAGCAGATTCAGTCCGGCCTATCGCGAATCCCCGGAGTCGAGCGCGTCGGCCTCGGACTGTGGGCGCCGCTCGACGGAAATAATTGGGGCGAGGCCGTCTTCATCCAGGGCAGGTCGCAGCCCGGACCTAACGATCGGATCGGCGCGACATTCATGCGCGCGACTCCGCAATTTCTTCCCGCTGTCGGACAGCGCGTCCTTCGCGGTCGCGGCATCACCGATCAAGACACTCCGACCTCCTCAGGAGTCGCTGTCGTCAACCAGGCCTTCGTCAAGCACTTCTTTCCTAATGGCGACGATCCGATCGGCAAACACTTCGGCACGGATGGCGTCGAGAGTTCTGCTGATTATGAAATTGTCGGCGTCGTCAGCGACGCGAAGTATGCCAACCCCCGCGATCCGGCACGGGCCATGTACTTCCGACCATTTCTGCAGATTTCAAAAACGAAGCCGGATACAGACGCGGGATCTTCGTATGCCAGCTCAATTGTTCTGCAACTGAAAGGACCAGTCAGTGGACTCGAAGCGCAAGTCCAGCAGACGCTCACCGGGATTAACCCGAACCTCACAGTCGAGAAATTTGAGTCGTTCGACGATCAGATCGCCGAAGAATTTGGGCAGGAGCGGCTCATCGCGAGACTGACATTGCTGTTCGGAATTCTCGCGCTGGCGCTCGCATCCGTTGGACTCTATGGCGTTACCGCGTACACTGTGGCGCGGCGGACTTCCGAGATTGGCGTCCGCATGGCGATGGGCGCGCGTCGCGGCAGCGTCGTCGCATTGGTACTGCGCGGTGCAATGTTGCAGACAGCGCTGGGTATGGCAATTGGAATTCCGCTGGCGATTTTCTGCGAACGGTTCGTGAAGGACCAGCTGTACAGCGCCGGCGTGGGCAATGGCGCTGTGCTGGCGATTGCGGTCGCTGTGTTGTCGGTGTCGGCCTGTATCGCAGCGCTGATTCCCGCGCAGCGAGCGGCCTCAATCGATCCAGTAAAAGCCTTGCGGACAGAGTAAAGGTGACGATATGCATTTGACCGAAGTAAGTAATGATCTTCGCTTCGCGCTTCGCCAATTGCGGCGGTCGCCGGGCTTCGCGCTGACGGCCGTGTTGACCATGTCGCTCGGAATCGGCGCGGCTGCGGCGGTGTTCAGCGTACTCGATGCAGTATTGATTCGCCCACTACCCTATGCGCATCAGGAGCGGCTGGTCCAGCCCGTACTGATTGCCCGCACCGGCGGCACGCTGCCGTCATCATATCTCGGCTATCTCGACGTCCGCGCCCAATTGCGCACGTTTGACTCCTTGGCGGGATGGTCGATGTTCGGCAATCTTAACCTGGAAACGCCCAGCGGACCGGCGTCACTCCGCGCCGTCAAATCGACAGACAACTTCTTCGACGTCTTCGGGGTGAAGCCGCTACTCGGGCGAACATATTTGCCAGGAGAAGACCAGCCGGGTAAAGACGACGTTACCGTGCTGAGCTACGAAGTGTGGCAGAACAATTTCGGCGGCCAGCCGGACGCGATCGGTAAAGTCGTTCGACTGGATGGCACGCCCTACACAGTGATCGGCATCATGCCGCGGGGCTTTCGCTTTCCCCTGGGGGCAGTGAACGCGATCTACACGCCGCTGCATGCGAATCCCATGTGGGCAAAGGCGCGGGGCATGCACTGGATGCGGACCGTCGGCCTGCTGAAGCCGGGCGTCAGCCGCGAGCAGGGGCAAGCCGACATGGTGCGAGTAATGGCGGATCTTGCGCGCGCGTGGCCGGAGCAAGAATCGGGGCACACCGGAATACTCCTGCCAATGTCAGTGGCGGTGAACAGTCTAGATAATTTCGGCAAGCGCACATTGGCAGGTCCGTTAGGAACAGTCGGCCTCGCCGTGCTCGCATTGCTGGGAATTGCTTGTGTGAACGTCGCGGGACTTCTGCTCGCGC
>Ga0302326_10016125_pt1 | contig 15658 bp, 12 predicted proteins | sample Palsa_T0_3_FD_202264 | JGI IMG/M metagenome (GOLD analysis project Ga0302326, IMG submission 202264) | Peat permafrost microbial communities from Stordalen Mire near Abisko, Sweden - Palsa_T0_3 | ecosystem: Environmental > Terrestrial > Soil > Palsa > Peat permafrost | place: Sweden: Abisko...
AACCAGGGCGAGGCGGGATATCCGCCACAGACCCTGGCGGTTCTGCCCGGATCGCGGGTGCTGGAGATCGACCCGGTAAAGAAGCAAATCGTGTGGCAGTACACCGGCACGGACTCGGATCTGCCGCCCTGGAGCTTCTACAGTTCCTTTATCAGCAGTGCCCGCCGGCTGCCCAACGGCAATACGCTGATCGACGAGGGCATGAACGGGCGCTTCTTTCAGGTGACGAAGGAGGGCAGGATTGTGTGGGAATACGTCAGCCCCTACTTTGCCTCCTCCCCGCTTGGCGGCAAGCCGGTGACCAGCAACTATGTGTATCGCGCCCAGCCCGTGCCGTACGACTGGGTGCCCGATGAGACCGCGCGCTCCGAGACAGCCGTGACCGCGCCGGACAACAGCACATATCACGTTGCGCATTGAGTTGTTACCTGTACCTGACCGCTTCGCCACCGAATGGTAACTGGCCGCCCATTACGATCCCGGCCCACTGAATGAATCCATTGAAGGTGCAACAGACTATGCAGATGCGAACCGACTATCCGATCCAGTCGCTCATCTGCATAACGATGCTGGGCAGCTCCATGCTCGTGGGTCCAGCGTCACTGGCTGGCACTTCGCAGTCTCAGGCCTGGACACCATCGGCATTGTCGACGCGCAATCAGCTGCAAGCCGAGAAGGAGACCTTGCATCTACTCACCGATCCGGCGGTCAAAGCCGAGATCGCCAAGGCGCGTCGTGCGCTGCTGAGCGATCCCGCGGCCCAGACGAATGACGGGCGCGCACGGCTGGATCACGCGCTGCAGGAATGGGTGGCGTCTTTGATCCTCAGAGAGACGGGCAACGATGCCGAGCATCCCGAAATTCTGTGGGTGGTCGACAACACCCCTCACACCTGGTTCGGCCAGACCATCCCGGGCACAGGCGTCGCCGGGGACAATCCGGACCACATCTATCGGGGCGCAGTCCTCGACGGGGGCTTGCGCTACGAGGTCGACGGCAAGATCTCGCCACATACCCCCGCACAGTTCAGTTTCGAGTTGACGCCAGGTACGCCGGGACACCCGGCGCTGAAGGCACAGACCCCTGGACATGGCGATATGGGCGGCCAGCTCGGATTGCTCACGAATCGCGACATTCAAGTGAAGCCGGACGGCAGCTTCAGTATCACTATCGACAGCGACGCCGCCGATGGCCGACCCAACCATCTGCACAGCGAAGCGGGCCCACTCTCGCTCACTATTCGCGATGTACTGTCGGATTGGCAGCAGCGACCGAATCCATTGAGCATTCGTCTTGTTGGATCGCCGCCTACCAGGCCGCCGTTGAATGAGGCGCAGGTACGAGCTCTGGTGCTGGCGGATCTGACTGACTATGTCGAATTCTGGAGCTCATTCAAAAATAAATGGCTCGGCGGCAATCTACAGGCCAATCAAATCGTCACGCCATTCCCGCGCGATGGAGGGTGGGGCTATCTGGCGGCCGGGCGCTACGATCTCGCGGCCGATCAGGTGCTGCTGATCACGACGGAGCGGCGCGGGGCAGACTACACCGGCGTGCAGATTACCGATCCCTGGATGATCGCGCCGGATGCGCGTTCCCACTCGACCAGTGTCAACACCGCGCAAGCCAAGGCCAATGCCGACGGCAGCGTCACTTACGCCATCGCGCCTACAGATCCGGGTCTGGCCAATTGGGTGGATACGGCAGGTCTGCACCAGGGATACGTCCTTTTGCGCTGGCAGGGATTTCCGGCGAACGCCAAGCCAGAGGGGCTGCTCAAGAGCTTCCGTGTCGTGACCTACGCCGATTTGCAGGCCGATGAGTTTAAAGACCTGCCACGTAGCGGACCGGTACAGCGCCAGGCACAGCTGGCGCAGCGGGCGCTGGAATATACCTATCGGCTGCGCGACTAGACGGTGGGCCCCGGTATTTTCACAGCGCGTTCCGCCGCGTTAGCGCAAGCCGTTGACCTGGATGCCACGGCGGTGCGGCGCTGGCCACTACGTTCACTGTGGACGCGTCTCAAGCGCGAGCCACTGCTGCAGTTTCTGATCCTGGGCGCGCTCATCTTCACCATGGCCCACGTAGTGCAGGGTGAGCGCGAAGCGGCCCAGCGCCAGATCGTCGTCGATGCGCAGCTGCAGCGCCGGATCGTGGCGGTCAATCAATCGCAGAGCGGAATCACGCCGGGCGCGGCGCAGCTCGAGCGCCTGGTGGAGGATTATGTCGACGATGAAGTGATGTACCGGGAAGCCATGCGCATGGGGCTGGATCGGGACGATGAGATCGTGCGCCGGCGCCTCATTCAGAAGGTGCGGTTCCTGCAACGCGACCTGGCGACTTTCTTGAGACCCGGCGAGACCGAGCTGCGCGCCTACTACAGCGCTCATCCGGAGCTTTTCGCCGCTCCAGCGAGCGTGAGCTTCGAGCAGCTCTATTTCAGCGCCGACCGCGGCGGTTGGCCAGAAGCCCGAGCGCGAGCGCGGCACGCTCTTGATCGCCTGCTAAGGACGCCGACGAGCTCCACTGAGCAAGGCTCGGACGATCCGTTTCCCTTTCAGATTCCAGTTGAGGACTTTACGCGCGTGGAGGCCGGTCGCCTGTTCGGGGACACCCCCATCGCTGATGCGCTTTTCGGCACGCCGGAAGGGCAATGGTCCGGGCCGCACCGCTCAGCCTATGGATGGCACCTGATCAGAGTTACTCGCCGCAGTCCATCGAGCGTGGCTCCATTTGTAGAGGCGCGGGCACAAGTTGAGGCGGCCTATACGCAGGAGCAGACGAAGGCAGCGGAACAGCGCGAGCTGCAAGCGCTGCGCTCGCGCTATGAAATCGTGCGTCCGGACAAGCCGGGCACGGGGTCATAGCGATGGATCGGCGTAGCGTTCTGTTACTGCTCTTGCTGTGCTTCGCGCCGCACCTTCAGGCACACGAGGTGCGTCCCGGCTACCTTGAGCTGACGGAAATCAGCGGCGGGGACTTAAGGATCCTCTGGAGGCAACCGATTGCCGGCGTCTATGCGGTGCCGCTAGTCCCGAGTATCTCTACCGGTTGGTTGCAGAGCGAGCCGTACAGCAGCTCGCGTACCGATACCTCCCATGTTCGCGAGTGGCGGATCCCCGCGCCGCATGCGGACCTCGCAGGCGCCACCGTGGAGGTGCAAGGCCTGGAGCGTACTATTACCGATGTGCTGCTTCGGGTGGTGTACGCCAACGGTATCGAATTCACGCAGCTGCTGAACCCGGGAGCGCCGCGTCTTCGCCTTCCCAGTGCGACCAAGGCCGGACTGCCGATACGGCAGTACCTGGAATTGGGCTTCACTCACATCTGGAGCGGCATCGATCATCTGCTGTACATCTGCGGCCTGGTGCTGCTGGTGCGTGACACACGCAGCCTCATCAAGACGATCACAGGCTTCACGGTGGCGCATAGCATTACGCTCGGCGCCGCAGCCCTGGGCTATGTCAACGTACCCGCCGCGCCCGTGGAGGCGACCATTGCACTGAGCATCGCCTACGTCGCAGCCGAAGTCGTGAACGCACGCCAGGGACGCGCGAGCCTGGTGCGAAGTGCCCCCTGGGTGATGGCATTCGGCTTCGGTCTGTTGCATGGCCTTGGCTTTGCCGGCGCGCTGTCCGAAGTGGGACTGCCGGCGCATGCCATTCCGCTGGCGTTGCTGCTCTTCAACATCGGCATCGAGATCGGCCAGCTCACGTTTGTGGCGTTGCTGCTGCTCAGCGCCAGAGCCCTCTGGCGCATGGCTCCGGGACTGGTCAACCGCCTGTCGTGGGCGCCGCCGCACGTGATCGGCTCGCTGGCCTGCTTCTGGCTCATCGAACGCGTTCAAGCCATCTTCTGATCCATTTGCTGTGGGAGCTATCGACAATGTTAGGAATCATAAGGTCGTCATGGTCACGGGTACTGCAAGCCGCGGTGCTGAGCACCTGCTTTGCCGCCCCCGCGCCGACCCAGACTTCGGCGCCGCCCCGGGCGCAATCCAGGACCGCCGACGTGCCGTCGAATCCGCTCAAGAACGCGTATTTCGGGCAGCTGCATTTGCATACGGGCATGTCCTTTGATGCCTACATCATTGGAACACGCATTTACCCTGAGGATGCCTATCGCTACGCGCGCGGCGAGGAGATTGAGCAGGACGGACGCAAGGTCAAAGCCGATGAACCGCTCGACTTCCTGGGCGTATCAGACCACTCCGAATACCTCGGGCAGCTACGCCTGCTCGGAGAAACCGATGGTCCTCTGGCGCAGACGCCCTTTGGCAAGCTCTTCAGCGGTGCCTCACCCGAGCAGCGCATCGCGCTCATTTTCAAGCTGGCCGATACCTTCGGTAGCGGTGGCGAGATGCCACAGGAACTTTTGACGCGGGACATCATGAAGTCCAATTGGCAACGTCAGATCGATGCGGCGGAGAAGTTCAACCAGCCCGGCAAGTTCACTACCTTTGTGGCCTACGAGTGGTCGTCGCTTCCCAACGGCGCCAATCTGCATCGCAATGTAATCTTTCGTGGACCGAAGTATCCGGAGCTGCCTTTCTCCTCGGTCGATTCACCCAATCCAGAGAATCTCTGGCGCTATATTGAGCATCAGCGCTCCAACGGCATCCAGGCACTGGCCATTCCTCACAATTCGAACGTCAGCGACGGATTGATGTGGTCCTACGCCGATTCTAGTCGCAATCCGATCGATCGCGAGTATGCAGAGACGCGCGTGGGCATCGAACGCCTGGTGGAGATCACGCAGACTAAAGGTAGCAGCGAGACTCGTCCAGAGCTGTCGCCGAACGACGATTTCGCCGGCTTTGAATTGATCGACAATCTGCTGACGGTGGCGCGCCCCAGCAGTATCAATGGCAGCTATGTGCGCCAGGCCTATGCACGCGGCCTGGAACTCGGGCAGCGACTCGGTGTGAACCCATTCGAATTCGGTCTCATCGGTGGCAGCGACTATCACACCGGGCTGTCTCTCACCACTGAGAACGATCTGGTGGGCCAGAATGCGTCACACGCCGATGTGCAGAAAGTGCTGCAGGATGCGACCTCGCTGCGCGGTGCGAAGATGAGTTCGGCGGGCCTCGCGGGCGTCTGGGCAGAGAGCAATACACGCGAAGCCATCTTCGATGCGCTGTACCGACGTGAGACGTTCGCGACCTCCGGCACGCGGCCCCGGGTCCGCTTCTTCGCCGGCTTCCACTATGTACCCGGCGTCACCAAGCAACGCGACTGGATCAAGCGCGCCTACGAGCTCGGTGTCCCCATGGGGGCCGATCTGGCTGCCCCGGCCGCGGACAAAAAAAGCAAGCTGCGCTTTCTCGTACAGGCCGCGAAGGATCCCAACGGCGCCAATCTTGATCGCATCCAGATTGTGAAGGTGTGGCTCTCAGAAAGAGCAGGTCTACGATGTTGCGTGGGCGGGCGATCGCAAACCAGACACGAACGGGAAGCTGCCTGCCATCGGCTCGACGGTGAACGTCGATAAGGCGTCCTATACCAATGACATTGGCGCTGTGCAGCTGATGGGCGAATGGGAGGATCCGGCGTTCCGTCCCGAAACAGCGGCGGTGTATTACGCACGAGTGCTTGAAATTCCAACGCCGCGCTGGACCACATATCTCGCGGTACAGAACAAACTACCGGTACCGACCAGCGTGCCGTCGGCCATCCAGGAGCGCGCGTGGACCTCGCCGGTGTTCTATCACCCGTAGGGGCTTCGTGTGATCTATTCCCCGCGAGCGGGGCCCGGCGCGCACGTATGGCTTCACGCTGCACGCGAAGTTTTGAACCCCTTGCAATCCAGGTCACAGGAGAGCCGAAGCGATGGCTGAGCTAGCCGCCCATGTTCAAATTGCCATTGCAGATCGTGCGCGCGTGGCCGCTCGCCAGGGACCGCACTCTAGCGCTGCGTGGCGCCGGGGACTCGCGCGAGTCGCACGCGAGCCCTTCCTGCACTTCATCCTCCTCGGTGGGCTGCTGTTCGCGTTCAACGAATACCTGCAGGCACGTGCCAATTTCTCCCGCATCACGGTCTCGCGCGATGCGGTGGCCGGAATCGTGGGCAACTATCAGCTGCAATACGGCATCACGCCTGTGGGCAGGCAGCTGGACTCATTGATCGACCAATTCGTGCGCGAAGAGGTGTACTACCACGAGGCGCAGCGTTTAGGTCTGGACAAGAACGATGAGATAATCCGCCGGCGCCTGGTGCAGAAATACCAGTTCCTGCAGCAGGATCTCGGCGTTGTCGCCGAACCCACCGAAGTGCAGCTGCGCTCGTATTTCCAGGCGCACGCAGCGGCCTACCAAGTGCCCTCGAAGCTTGCCTTCACGCAGGTCTATTTCTCGCCCGACACCCGAGGTGACGAAGGGGCCCGCGAGGCGGCGCAGCGCCTGCGCTCGCAATTGGCCGTGGCCGGTGCCACCCGTGCGGCGGGAGAGGGTGATCCCTTCCCGGGCTTAGTCGACTACGCGGCGCTGACGGCGCCGGATGTGGCACGCGTGTTCGGTAGCGGCAACCTGACCGATGAGATCTTCAATCTCCCAGTCGGCCAATGGTCAGCGCCGCTGCGCAGCGGCCTGGGCTGGCATTTGATTTACGTGGACGCCGTGCAACCCACACACGCTGCGAGGTTCGAGGAGGTCCAGGAGCCGGTCCGGCGAGACTATTTAAACGATGAGCGCGCTCGTCACAATGACGAGGCCTTCGCGAAGCTCAGGCGCACTTTCACGATCGTGCGCGAATGAGACTCGCTGTCCTGTTACTCGCCGCTTTCGCGGCGTGGTGGTGCGGCGCCGAGGCGAGCGCGCACGAGGTGCGCCCGGCCTATCTTCAGATCACTGAGAACGCACGGCACACGTTCGATGTGCTGTGGAAGCAGCCCAGTAACGGCACGCTGGTCCTGAAGCTCACGCCGCGCCTCTCAAACGGCCTGCTCGATGCCGACCCTACTGGGGAATCCTTTGCGAACAGTTTCGTGGTGCGGCGCTGGGAGAATCTCCCCATGACGCGCGACTCCTTCGATGGCGCAACACTCTCTATCGAGGGACTGGAATTCACCATTACCGATGCGCTGGTGAATATCAGCTTCGCCACGGGTCAGGACATCCAGGAGATTTTGCGTCCTGATACCCCCTCGATGCATATCCATCTGACCGGCACCGGCAAGATGCCGGTAGCCGCGTACCTGCGTCTGGGCATCGAGCACATCCTGACAGGCTTCGATCACTTGAGCTTCGTGCTGGGCCTGCTGCTGCTGGTGCGCAGCCGCGCGATGCTGGTCAAGACGATCACCGCCTTCACGCTTGCTCACAGCATCACGCTCGCGGCGGCGGCACTGGGTTACGTGCATGTCAGCGCACCGGTCATCGAATCCCTGGTGGCGCTGAGCATTGTGTTCGTGGCCGTCGAACTCGCGCGCCACTATCAGGGCGATGACGGCCTGACTGTGCGCTATCCGTGGCTGATCTCCTTCACCTTCGGCCTGCTTCACGGCTTCGCCTTTGCCGGATCACTTGCCGACATCGGGCTCCCACCGCACAACATCCCGTTCGCACTGCTGCTCTTTAACGCAGGGGTAGAGATCGGGCAGCTCATGTTCGTCGCCGCCGTGTTCGCCTTCATTGGGCTGCTGCATCTCCTACCCAAGCGATTGCCTTCCTGGACGCGCTGGGCGGCCCCGTATGCGATCGGCACGCTCGCCTCCTACTGGATGTTCGAACGCATCCACGTATTGACCCACTGATCCGTTGATTTGCTGTCTAAGGGGACTCATATGACACGACAAGCGTTGATTGCCCTAGCCATCACTACCGCGCTGAGTGTGGGCGCAGGCGCACCCTCGGCCCGGGGCCAGAGTACGGCTCCCGGCGCCGCGCCGAACATTGCCTACCAGCCGCAGCGCGAGGCGTATTACGGGGATCTGCATCTGCATACCAGTTATTCCTTTGACGCCTATATCCTCTTTGGGGCCACCGTGGATCCGGAAGAGGCCTATCGCTTCGGCAAGGGAGAATCGGTGGGCTATCAAGGTGAACAGGTTCACCGCTCGACCCCGCCGCTGGATTTCCTCGCCGTGACTGATCATTCCGAGAACATTGGCGTGTTCAATACGCTCGATGACCCGGACAGCGCGCTGTCGAAGACAGAAATTGGTCAGAGAGCGCGGCAGAACGGCCCGAAAACGTTTTGGGATATCGTGAAGCTGAATCTGGGCGGCAAGGGGCTGCCCGGCATAGATGCCAAAGCCACCGCCGCGTCGGCCTGGCAGCGCGAGATTGAGGCCGCGAACCGCAACTACCAACCCGGCAAGTTCACCACCTTCATTGCCTATGAGTGGACGGCCATGCCCGACGGGCAGAACCTGCACCGCAACGTGATCTTCCGCGGTGACAAGGCCCCCAGTCCGTTTACATCCGTGGATTCGCCGAAGCCCGAGGATCTGTGGGCCTTCCTCACGAATATCCGAAAGCAGGGCTACGAGGCGCTCGCCATTCCGCACAACTCCAATGCCAGTAACGGCCTGATGTTCGATTGGGTCGACAGTGCAGGGCGCCCGATCGATCAGACTTATGCCGAGAATCGCGCGGCCAACGAGCCCTTGGCGGAAATCTCGCAGAACAAGGGCGCCTCGGAGACTCATCCGTCGTTGTCTCCCAACGACGAGTTCGCGAATTTCGAGTTCTACGATCATTTGCTGATCTCACCAGCCAAGAGCAAGCCCGGCGGCAGCTACGTGCGTGACGCTCTGGGCCGCGGACTTGAGATTGCGACGCGCACCAATGGTGTCAATCCTTATAAATACGGCATCGTCGGGGCGAGTGATTTTCATAACGGTCTGAGTGACTCGGCAGAGAATGCCTACGTCGGCACGATCGGGGCGACGGATCCGACCAAGAAGCTGCCGGATTTTGGTGCCTTCGAACAGCGCATGGCGGATTTCCGTCAGGCCATGCCGGCCCCAGCCGCGAATCCAGCCGGGCCGCAGGTCAATTTCAATATCTACGAGAACGGCTCGGGTAACCTCACGGGCGTCTGGGCCGAGCAGAACACGCGGGAGTCGATCTACGATGCGCTGCGTCGCAAAGAAACCTTTGCCACCTCAGGCACTCGGCTCAAGTTCAGGTTCTTTGGTGGGTGGAATTTTGGGAAGAACATTCTGAAAGATGAGGACTGGATCAAGCAGGCCTATGCCCAAGGCGTGCCCATGGGCGGGGATCTGCCGTCGAAGCCACCCGAAGCTGCGGCCCCAAGCTTCCTCGTCTGGTCGCTCAAGGATCCCGATGGAGCCAATCTCGACCGGGTGCAGATCGTTAAGGTCTGGCTCCAGGATGGCAAGCACGTCGAGAAGCTGTTCGACGTCGCGCTCTCCAATGGGCGAAAGGTGAACCCAAAGTCGGGCAAAGCTCCGGCAGTGGGCAACACGGTGGACCTAAAGACCGCCACGTACAAGAACAGCATCGGCGCAACGCAGTTGGCCACGCTCTGGCGCGATCCGCAGTTCGATCCGAAGGTGCCGGCGGTCTACTACCTGCGGGTGTTGGAGATTCCGACTCCGCGCTGGTCGACCCTGCTGGCCGTCAAGCGCGGCACGCCTTTGCCGCCTGATGTGCCCGCGACCATTCAGGAGCGCGGCTGGTCCTCGCCAATCTGGTACACGCCGGTTCCGGCGAGCGCAAATAGTGCGATCCATCGCGAGAACGGAACGGTCGCGTCCTTGAACAGATAGAACCGGGGTAACGAGTCGTCGAGCGACGCCGTTCTTCGGCGTCGCGCGTGTTCTGGAGGGTCCCAAGCTGCGTTTTGATACTGCACGCACTGCGCAGGCGGGCGAACAACTGATTGCCCATTTATACGGGGCCGGTCGCACCGAACGTCACGGGCTGCATTGCCCGTAGTGCGTCATGAGTCGTTATCGCAGCTGCGCTAGAGCTAAGCCAGCTATTCTCGAAAGAAGAATTTCTGCAATCCGGCGATTTCCTTGCTCTTGAGGCAATATCAAGGCAGGCGAGAGCGCTGAAACTGCAGCCGATTGCTCACGTCGATCAGATCGTTGGCGCGGCCTCGACGACCGCAACACGCAGTCCGGACTGAGCCAGAAGGATCGCACCCGGCACCGACCGGTCCGCACCCGATAACGGCAACGTCGAACTGCGGCTGCTCGTCACCCCGGAACTGTGACTACCTGGCACCTGATCCTTAAGATCATGCAATGTTGATGACAGTTTCGCTGACGAGTGCCCGAACGTATCCCGGCTCCAGCAGCTCCGATTCCAATGCGGCAACGTCTGTCATGCACGGCCCGTCGGCCCGCAATGCGCCCAGCGATGCGGCATCCGAAATGTTCAACTCGTCGATCACATCGAAGTACTTGGGCGCGTAGCCCTCCGGGTGCTCAGCCTCTGGCAGCGTATGGTTCTGGACGTATCGACTGACCACGCCATGTAGGTAGGGATTGCATTTGAGCGCGTCGGCAAAGCGTATTTGCCAGGCTTCCTGAAAGTGCTCGCGCGAGTATTGCGAGCGTCGTCGCCGGAAGTAGAAGACCTTCATTGCAGTCGCGGCGCCCTCGAGAACGGAAACCTCCCGGGTGTAATGCATGACGGCGGCGGCGCCATTGGCAAATCGATGCTCATCGGGTCTTATCTCAGCCAGGTAACGAGGTTCTGCCATGTTTTGCAGCTGCGCCTCCCGACTGTCGAACCAGCCTTGAGTGACGATGTCGAGGTGGGTGGCAATCGGATGGTTGAAGGCGAGATCCGCGGCGCCGAATACTGGGAAGTTGTAATGATAGCGGCGGATCGCGCGCGCTACTTCCGGCACGCTCTTCACCAGGGGCCCGTGCACTTCGGTGACATACCGCCGAAAGGCCTCGTGCGAGATGCCATCGCGGCGCGGGGCCAAAATCATCATTTTCATCACGGACGATCGGGTCCCCGATCAAGTCCGTAGGCTCGATAAAACGTATCGACTCCGCTGCGCAGAACCGTCTCGATCGTCGATTCAGCACTGCCCGACTCGACGCCAAGCATTGACCGCAGCTGCAGATCGCCCCGGACAAGGCCGACGAATTGCTCCGCCGCGCGCCGCGGATGCGCGCGGCGCAGTTCGCCCGCTTCCATGGCAAGCGTGAATATTTCCTCCAACCGCTGCAGCAGCCGCACAGCACCGTTCTCGTAATAGGCGTGTCCGATCTCAGGGAAGCGCGTGGCCTCGGCCGCTACCATTCGATGGGTTGCAATTGTGTCCGGGGCGAGCAGCAAATCAAGAACCGCTCGAGCCAGGCGCGACAGTCGAGCGCGCAGATTGCCTGCGGTCCCGAACTTCTCGAGCCAGCCACTCGAGCGCTCGGCGTCCTCGGAGCTCACGATTGCCTCAAACAGTTCCTGTTTATCAGCAAAGTGAGCGTAGACCGTGGCCTTGCTGACACCGGCTGTCAGTGCCACCGCATCCATGCTGGTCGCACCGTAGCCATGTTCCCGGAAAAGCCGCGCGGCAGCGGTGAGAATTTGCGCATTCTTTTGGCTCGATCGCGGACGCGTTGACGCCTCGGTGTGGGGTGTCTTAAGCATGCTCGAGCGACTTCTGATTGATCCAGGTGCCATGAAAGCCCTCATGCAACCGGCATGGCATGCGGATGGTGGCTACGGGACCCGCGGCAATATCGCGGGCATCGAGGACCACCAAATCCGTGCGGTTATCGGCCCGCCGCCCAACCATACTCAACAGCCATCCGTGACCTTCAGGACCATCGGGATGTTCCGGGACAAACAGCGGCTCCTCGGGTGCGGATTGAGCCCCCGAATAGTAGAACGACAGCCGGCCACGCGATTCATCGTAGTGCCCAAGGCAGGTAAAGGGAGGCCCCTTGGGGCCCCACTCCAGCATCGGTCCCAGATCGGTGTTGTGGGTTCCAAAGTAGAAGTGCCGGGCTCGCCGCATCAGAAAGCGCTGATCGATCATCGGCATCTCGCCAATGTGCGGAAAGATTCGCGTCCTAGAAAAAACATCCGCGGGATTGTCGAGATCGAACGTCCAGCGTTCGGCATAGGGTGGCAACTCTTTGCCATCTGCATTGCGAATATCAGGAAACTGCGATAACCAACCCGAGGCAGTGAAAAACTGTTCCAGATGCAGGCGACTGCCCTCCTCCCAGGCGTTGAAGGAATGCGTGGCCATTCCTGTAACCGGACTGGTAAACCAGCGGATGCCAGCCACGCCCCGCTGACGTGGAATAACGGCAATCACCGTATTAAGAGTCGAGTCCCAATGAAAGAACGGCAGCCCCTGTTTAACACGCTCCCAGTCATTGACCATTGGATACAGAACGAACGCGAGATGGTTCTCCGACACATGCCAGTCGTGGACCATAGAGGCGTAAGGCGCTTCGAAGCGCTCGGTACGCATAATCTGCCCATCGTTCGAAATCCAATAGATCTCGATCTCTTTACTCGTCTGTCCCGGCGTGTTGTAAGCGAACGCCATCATCTCGCCACTGACAGGGTCGATCTTGGGGTGCGCGGTGAACGTTTTGCTCAATAGGCGCCCATCGAAATCGCAGGGCCCGCGCGTCTCCAGCGTGACGGGATCCAACACCATCGGTTGGGAGTCCTCTTTGAGCGCCAGCAGCCGCCCCGCATGCCAGCACATCGAGGTATTGGCGGTGCCGCGGTTTTTTCCCTGGACACTGGGATCGTCGGTGAAAGGGTTTCGGTAAGCCCCAAACAACGCGCGTCGGGCGGCGCGCTCAAGCTTGAATTTCTCGGTCCGCACGTAGCGCATTTTCAGATCCGCGTGACCGTTGCTGATACGGACCATATGGGCCATGCCATCGCCGTTCAGGAAAATGTCGGAGCCGAGAAGCGGAGGATACTGCGGGTCGGCACTCGCCCGAACGTACGCCCCATCGAGTGATGCCGGAATTTCCCCATCCACCTCGAGGTCGTATATATCCCCTTCGATTCGAACCGGAGCAGCGTAGCCGCGGTAGATCAGCAGATCCGGGAAACGCGGTGCGGCAGACAGCGAGGACATGAGTCACCTTATTGAACTGTACGGTACAGTACAGCTTCTATGCTAGTGCCGTCAACTTATTGGCAAGAGCCCCACAGGATTGGGGCGCCCCGACGCGCATGGATCAGCTTGTATCTGACCAATAAGGAGCGGCAGCCGCTCGATTCGTTCTTACTTGACGCCGTTCCCTACAGGACTACCTGCTCGTCTGGCCATTGCTGTTTGATATTTCGTCCAAGGCTGCCAAAGCGGAAGGCTAAAGCGGCGGGCGCCTACTTGCCAATCGGGCGATTGTTGGTTGGTGGGTCGTCACGGCACTGCTAGTGCGGTGCGTTAGCCGGATGTTCGGCGATGCATGCAGCATGCGATGCCGCAGCGAGTTTCGTAACAGAGCCGTGTTTCGAAGATGAAAATCCATGAATTGAAAAAAACTACTTGTAAATCTGATCCGTCAACGGCGCCTTTATCATAAAGGGCAACACTTATGGCGCTGGCCTATTGGTCTCGTGTGGGATCGGTATCTTGGGCGAAAGGATGTTTGTGTCGAATCGAGTGTCTGAGCAAGTGATGCCTTATAGTAACGAATTCCCTTTGGTCGAGTTGCGTGGGCATCGAGTCGGCGCGGAGCTCGCGCGATATGCAGGGCCACGCGCCACCGCCGGGATAGGCTTTGCGGCGGTGCTCGACGATGTCCGGCGCGCGCGCGCCGAGGCGATGTTAGCCAACGGTGAGCTGGACCTCGCCGAGATTGCTTTCGAGCTCGGCTATTCCGAGCACAGCGCCTTTATGAGAGCTGCGAGCGCAAGCGATCGCTGCCAGATCGCTTCCACGGCTTCCACAATCTCAGATGGCAATCGGGTGAGGGCGGCCGGATCGCCGCTTGCGCGAATCCCAGATCGCGCCAGAACCGTTGTCGGTTTCAATAAATCACTGCACTTTCGCCAGCTAAACACTGCACACAGTGGGCCATCGCCAGCGGCCTTCAGCGATTTACAAGTGACTGATTCCAAGAGTATAAGGTCCAAAACGCGGCCTTGGGAGACCTATCGCATTCGCGTCAGCGCACCAACTACGATTTGGGTCTGAGCCTATGCAGCAGGTGTTCCTACCGCCGGTCAGTCACTGAGCGGCCGCGCCGCCGTCCACCGTGATGTTGGTTCCTGTGACCCAACTGGCTTCATTCGATGCCAGAAACAGGGCGCAGTAGGCGATATCTTCCGGCTGGCCGATGCGCCGAAGCGGGATGCCTGCGGCGATTCGATCCCGCTTCACTCCTTCGGTGAGTCCCTGCGAAGCGGTTGCCATGGTAGCCACTAGACCGGGGGCTATGGAGTTGGCACGAATACCGTGCGGGCCACCCTCTACCGCGAGCTGACGCGTCATCGCCAGCACCGCGCCCTTGCCGGCGCAATGGGCCAGCATGCCGCCGATCTCGGTGCCGCGCAGTGCGGCCAGCGATGCAAAGTTTATGATCGACCCTCCGCCCGCGGCCAGCAGGTGCGGCCAGACCGCCTTGCACATCAGAAACACGATGTCCACCTCACCGATCATGGTCGGCACCCACAGCCGCTCGTAGCTCATCTGCGCTATCGGGGCAAACTGTGGATTGATTGCCGCGGCGTTGACCAGCACATCGATGCGACCGTGACGCTCGATGACCTGCTGCACGCAGCGCTGCACATCGTCCGGTACGGTCAGATCGACCGGATGCATGCTTTCCATGGCAAGACCAGACGTGTGCGCGGCCGCTACGCTCGCCATCGCCCCGTCGGAATTTATGTCACAGCCAAATACTGTGGCGCCTTCCTGGGCAAACAGCATGGCGCAGCTCCTGCCGATTCCGGCCCCGATACCGGTCACCAGCGCTACCTTGCCGGCCAGACGCTCGGTCATGTTCGAGGCTGCGAGCCATTGTGCATGACCGGACTTACTGGGACACCCACGGTGAAACTGAACCCGGGGCTCCCAGGTTTACCAGTAGATGCAGCCCCTGAAGCTTGCCGTCAAAAACGCGGTGAAGCTCTGCCACCGCGGCCGTTGCGGGCATCTGCCGCAACGCCGGGGCGTGGAATCGCCCGGAGTCCTGCTGCGCCTTGAGCATGTGCGCGTACGGCCGCAGCAGTGCGTTGGGCACGAAGGCCGAAACCGTAGGATTGGTAACCAGGTAGGGTTCCACGACGCCGTGCACCACCGCCAGGCTGACCACGACGCCCTGTTCCTCATCTACGATGTTGGTGCGTGCGTGTTTATCGGTGGGGCGATCGGGCGGGTTGCCGCACGGGACCGGAACCGTGCCGTCGGGATTGGCGCCTAAGTCAACCTTCTTTTCGGCCGGTTGATGCTTCGGGGTAGGCCCGATGGACTTCAGCACCTCGGGATCCTCGGCCACGACCTTTCCGTTCTCCATGATCACGCAGGTGCTCGAGACCTCGGGCGCTTTGACGCTGGTATCGAATATGCTGCGGCCGACCTCGAGCAGTTGTGCCCGCGAGGCTCTGCGCTCGGGAGCGACCGCGACTGTCCAGGCCGGCGGAAAATGTGAGGGTCCGTCGGGATCGAATTGGAATCCACCCTGGCCTCTAGAGCGATTCGTGTACAGCTCGACCTCTGTGATCAGATCTTTCTGAATCCTCAGGCG
>Ga0302326_10016126_pt1 | contig 15657 bp, 14 predicted proteins | sample Palsa_T0_3_FD_202264 | JGI IMG/M metagenome (GOLD analysis project Ga0302326, IMG submission 202264) | Peat permafrost microbial communities from Stordalen Mire near Abisko, Sweden - Palsa_T0_3 | ecosystem: Environmental > Terrestrial > Soil > Palsa > Peat permafrost | place: Sweden: Abisko...
GAACAGTTCGTGCCCCGGCTGTTCGCCGGATTCCCCGTGCCGATCAAGTCGGTCAGCGTGTCCCGCCCCTCGCTGGACGACGTCTTCATGTCCTACACGGGCACCACGATCCGCGACGCGGAGGCATCGGGCAGCGATGCGATGCGCCAGATGGCCGCGCGATTCAGGGGAGGGAGATAGATATGACGACGGACGTAGCCGCGACGCCGGGCACCGGCGGGCCTGGAACCGGCATGCTTGCCGACCAGATCAGGGTCGCCGTACCGGACCGCGGCATCCGGCATGACCTGCGGGCTGTCAGCATCGTGTGGCGCCGGGAGCTGATCAGGTTCCGCACGGACCGGCTGCGCGCGATCACGGCGCTCATCCAGCCGATTCTGTTCCTTTTCGTGCTCGGCACCGGCCTGTCGTCACTGGCAGGCGCCGGCATGCCGCCGGGAGTGAGCTTCAAGACCTTTATCTATCCGGGCGTCCTGGCGATGTCGGTGCTGTTCACCGCGATATTCTCGGCCGCTTCCATCGTTTGGGACAGGGAGTTCGGATTCCTGCGCGAGATCCTGGTCGCACCAGTGAGCAGGGCCTCGATCGTGATTGGCAAGTGCCTCGGCGGCGCCACGATTGCGACATTCCAGGGCATTGTATTCCTTATCCTGGCAGGCTTCGCCGACGTGCCGTACAACCCGGTACTGATTCTGACGCTCATCGGGGAGCTGCTCCTGCTGTCATTCACGCTCACCGCCTTCGGGGTGATGATGGCGGCGCGAATCAAGCAGTTCCAGGCGTTCATGGCGCTCACCCAGATGCTGGTGATGCCGCTGTTCTTCCTGTCCGGTGCGCTGTATCCGCTGAGCGGCCTGCCCGCCTGGCTGAGCGTGCTGACCCGCATTGACCCGCTGACCTACATTGTCGGGCCGATGCGGCACGCGGTCTTCAGCCACCTCAGCATCTCCCCGCTGTTCAGGCAGCATCTCGCGCCAGGCATCACCTGGGGCGGCTGGCTCGTGCCGCTCTGGCTGTCCGTCGGGATCGTGGCCATCATGGGCCTGGCCATGATGGCCGTGGCGATCGCGGAGTTCCGCAAGACCGAGTAATCGGCTGGCGGAAAAGATAGAGCGACGCCGGGTGGCTACGGGGGCAAACCACCCGGCGTCGCATTCATCGGCGCTCCGACGGGGGCCCGGAACGCCGGCACAGGTGCCCCGGCGGGGGACCAGAGCACCGCTAAGCATGTTACACCGAAACCCCCCCTAGCGCGTCAAGACCGGATTACGAATGATCTCGTCATCAGCACCCGATCAACGGCGCAGATCGGCCGTTTCCTGACGCGCCTGATGAGGCGTTTGTGCTATCGCGTTAATTACGCGCAGCGGCGGAATCAGGGGGTGCGGAATCCAGCCCGATGGCCGCGGGCCCGGCCGCCGGCCCGGCCGCAGCGGGGGAGCCCGAGGGGCCAGCAGTGCCGGAGCGGTCGCCTCGCGGAGCCGGATCATATTCCTGGAATCCGCGCACGCTCGTCGGCTCCCGGCCGCCGTTGGCGAAGACGACAGCGAAGTAAGGAATGATGATCGCGCCCACCGCCGGAATGGCGGTCAGCCAGCCGGCGCCGGTTGCATACAGGACAACCGCGACGATAAAGCAGACCAGCCGGATGCCCATCATGATCAGGTACCGGCGCTGGCGGTAGGCGATGTCCTCCGACATCGGCCGCCGTGCCTCGGTGACCAGATAGGCCTGATCGCGGCGGTTGCCGCTGCTGACTCTCACTCCTCCACGGTATGCCTGCCCGCCGGCCACTGCTACAGCCGCATGCCCGCGACCGCCGCCGCAGCGGCTAATCACCCGGGCCAGGGGCGCCGGCAGGCGGGCCCGGGGCGTCCGCTGGCAAGCCTGGGGCGTCCGCTGGCGAGCCTGGGGCGTCCGCTGGCAGGGCCGCGGCGGGCACCTCGGCCACCGACGCGGCCCCCGCGAGGGCCATCACGTGGGCAAGATCGGCGGTCAGCCCGGTGAGCAGGTCCCGGACGCCTTCCGCGCCGCCGCAGGCGAGCGCCCAGATCACCGGCCGGCCGACGAACACGGCCCGGGCCCCGAGAGCGAGCGCCGCGAGCACGTCAAGCCCGGACCGGATCCCGCCATCGACGTAGACCGGCAGGCCGACGTGGCTGGCCCGGACGGCCGCCACTACGCCCGGCAGCGCCCAGGCCGTCGGGATCGCGCTGTCAAGCTGCCGGCCGCCGTGGTTGGACACGATGATCGCGGCGGCCCCGGCCGCGGCGCAGGCCAGCGCGTCGTCGGGCCGCAGCACTCCCTTCACGACGACCGGCAGGCCGCTGATGTCCGCGAGCCAGCCGATGTCGGCGGCGGTGACGTCGGCCGCCTGCTCGGCCCGGCCCCGGTCCGCCAGCGGTCCTAGGTTGACCAGGAAGTCCGCCTCGCCGACTACCGCCCGGCCGAGACCGGCCCGCCGCTTGCGGCCGACGACTGGTGTGTCGGCGGTGAGCACGAGCGCCGCCGCGCCCGCCGCGGCGGCGCGGCGCACCAGGCCGACGGTCAGCTCCCGGTCGCGCATCACGTACACCTGGAACCACCAGGCCCCGCCGCCGGCCGCGACGACCCCGGCGACGTCCTCGATCCGCCGGGCGCTGCGCGTGCTCAGCACGAAAAGCGCGCCCGCCCGGGCGGCGCCCGCGGCCGTGGCCAGCTCGGCCTCGTCGTGGGCCATGTGGTGGTAGGCGGTCGGCGCCACGCCGACCGGCGTCGCCACCGCGGTGCCGAGCAGCGACACCGCGGTATCCACTACCGACACGTCGCGCAGCACCCGGGGCGCCAGCCAGACCCGCCGCCAGGCCTTAAGGTTGGCGCGCAGTGTCACCTCGCGGCCCGACCCGCCCGCGTAATAGTCGTAGACCTCCGGAGGCAGCAGCTTCCTGGCACGGCCTTGCAGCGACGCGGCGTCGGGGACCATATCTCTATCCTGGAGGGAAGATGACCGAGCGCACCTATCGTGTCACCGAGATCGTGGGTACCTCCCCGGATGGCATCGAGCCGGCCATCCGGGGCGCCCTGCAGCGGGCCGCCCAGACCCTGCGGCACCTGGACTGGTTCGAGGTCACCCAGATCCGCGGCCAGATCGTCGACGGGGACGTGGCGCACTTCCAGGTCGGGCTCAAGCTCGGCTTCCGCCTGGAGGACAGCTAGCTGGCCCTCATTAGCTGGCCTGGCTGACCGACGACATGTTGAAGCCGTCCACGCGCAGCGGCGGCATCGCGGCGCGGGTGAAGTAGTCGCCCCACTCGCGCGGCAGCGTCGCCGTCGTCGCGCCCGCCTCGGCGATCCGGCCGAGCAGGGCGACCGGGCTCTCGTTGAACCGGAAGTTGTTCACCGCCGCGGTCACCTCGCCGTTCTCGACGAGGTACACCCCGTCCCTGGTCAGGCCAGTCAGCAGCAGGGATTGCGGGTCCACGGCGCGGATGTACCACAGGCAGGTCAGCAGCAGGCCGCGGCCGGTGCCCGCGATCATGTCGTCGAGCGACGCGGCGCCGCCGGGCGCCTGCAGCGTCAGGTTGCCGATCTCCGGCGTGACCGCCATCCCGGACAGCCCGGCCGAGTAGCGGGTCTGGGTGAGTGCCGCCAGCTCTCCGGCCCGGATCCAGTCGGTCGGCGCCAGCGCGAGCCCGTTGTCGAAGACGGAGGAGTCCCGGCTGGAGGCACGCGAGATCACGAACGGCGCGCTCTCCAGGCCCGGCGCCGCCGGATCGCTCCGCAGCGTCAGCGGGACGCTGGCCAGCCGGTCGCCGACCCGGGTGCCGCCACCGGGCTTGCTGAACACGCTCCGTCCGTCCAGCGCATCCCTCGCCCCGGCCGACCAGTACAGGTAGATCATCAGGTCGGCCACGGCGGAGGGCGGCAGCACCACCTCGTAACGGCCGGCCGGCAGCTCGGTGCGGCGCGTCGCCCAGTCCAGCCTGCGGGCCAGCCCGGCCTCAAGCCCGGTCACGTCGACATCGGCGAAATCCCTGGTCGCTGTGCCCGCCCAGGCGGATCTGGCCAGGTCAGCGGACTTCGCGTTGATCTCCAGATAGCCGGCCGGCTGGTCGTGCCGCAGCCGCAGCCCGCTGGAACTGCCGAGGAAGGCGGACGTCAGCGAGTGCTCAGCGAAGCCATACAGCTTCCTGCCTCCGGCCGCTGCCATGCTGAACGCATCGCCGAGTGCCGGTGCCAGGGATCCGAAGACTCCGATCCCGGTGCTGGTCACCGGATCGTCCCAGCCGTTGCTCGCTGCCGCCAGGCCGTCGCCCGGCGCCAGCAGCGGCCGCGCGTCCTGGGCCGGCGATCCGCCGGCGGCGGCTTGCTCGGCCGCGCGCACCACGCCGGCGACCTGATCGTCGCGGACTCCTGCCCGGGACATCACGCCGACGGTCGCCTCGTCGCCGTCGCGGCGGATCGCGATGACCGTGAGCTGACGGGACCGGGAGACTCCGTTCGTGGTCAGCGTGTTGCCCGCCCAGCGCAGGTTGGCCGACGAGCTTTCCTCCGCGATTACTACGCAGTCGTCGCAGCGCGCGGCCGCCAGCGCCCGCTCGACGACCTCCTGCGGGGCCTGGCCAGTGACGGCCGCTCCCGGGGACTGGCCGGTCATGACGCCTCCGCCGCGGTATTGAGTACCCGCACCCCGCGGAACACCGCGGCCGGGCAGCCGTGGCTGACCGGCGCCACCTGGCCGGGTTGGCCCTTACCGCAGTTGAACGCCCCGCCGAGCAGATAGGTCTGCGGACCGCCGGTCGCCTCCATCGAGTTCCAGAAGTCGGTCGTCGTGGCCTGGTACGCGACATCGCGGAGCTGGCCGCCGAGCCGCCCGTGGGAGATCGCGAAGAACCGCTGCCCGGTGAACTGGAAGTTGTACCGCTGCATGTCGATCGACCAGCTCTTGTCGCCGACGACGTAGATCCCGCGGGTCACCCCGGCGATCAGCTCCTCGGTGGACGGGCCGCCGGCCGCGGGCTGCAGCGAGACGTTGGCCATCCGCTGGATCGGCATGTGCCCCGGCGAGTCGGCGAACGCGCAGCCGTTCGAGCTGCCGAAGCCGCTGAGCCTGGCCATCCGCCGGTCCAGCTGGTAACCGGTCAGCACCCCGCCGGTGATCAGATCCCAGGACCGCGCCGCCACGCCCTCGTCGTCATACCCGATCGTGGCCAGCCCGTGCTCGGCGGTCCGGTCTCCGGTGACGTGCATGCCGGGCGAGCCGTACTGCAGGCTGCCCAGCTTGTCCGGGGTGGCGAACGAGGTGCCGGCGTACGCGGCCTCGTAGCCGAGCGCCCGGTCAAGCTCGGTCGCGTGCCCGATCGACTCGTGGATGGTGAGGAACAGGTTCGAGGGGTCGATCACCAGGTCATAACGGCCCGCCTCGACGGCCGGCGCCGCCAGCCTGCCCGCCAGCAGCTCCGGCAGCTCACTGAGCTCGGCCGGGAAGTCCCAGCCGGTGCCGGTCAGGTACTCGTAGCCGCGGCCGGCCGGCGGGGCGAGCGTGCGCATGGTCTCGAACCGGCCGCCCGCCGGGGTGGCGACCGCGGTCAGCACCGGGTACACCCGGACCCGCTGCTGGGTCGCGGTGGTGGCCCCGTCGCTGTAGAACTTGCACTCCCGCACCTGCAGCAGGGCGGCGTCCACGTGATCGACCCGGTCATCGGCGAGCAGCCCGGAACTCCAGCCGGCCAGCAGCCCGATCTTCTCGGCGACGCTGACGGTAAAGGGATCTACCTGGTAGGCCGAGACCCAGCTGACATCGCCGTAGGCGGCCTCGGCGGCGAGCTCGATCCGCTCCGTGTTGATCGCCGCCGCGACCCGCGCGACGTCCACGGCGTCGGCTGCCGCACGGACTGCGGCCTCGGCGGTAAGGTCGACGGCCGAGGCGAAGCCCCAGGTCCCGTCGACCACCACCCGGACGGCGAGGCCCAGGTCCTCGGTGTCGTACAGGGTCTCCAGGTGCCCGTCGGACAGCCCGATCCGCTGCCGGACGACGCGCTCGGCCCGGAAGTCGGCGTGGGCGGCACCGAGGTCGGCAGCGCGCTGCTGCGCGGCGGCGGCCAGCTCGCGGAGCGGGTGGGCGGTGAACTCCGGGTCGATCCGGGCCGCGGCCGCACTCTGATTCACCCGGGCAACCTATCCCATGCCCCGCAGGGGCAGGCCAGGTACGCTCGCCAGGATCACTCTCATGATCGGACTGCCGGAGGTGTCACCGCGGATGAGCCGATCTGTCCTGGTTACCGGAGGCAACCGGGGAATCGGGCTGGCGATAGCGCGCAGGCTCGCGGCGGCCGGCGACGCCGTCACCGTGACCTCCCGCTCCGGCGACGCCGTGCCCGGCCTGACGGTCGCGGCCTGCGACGTGCGCGACGCGGCGGCGGTGGACGCGGCGTTCGCGCTGGCCGAGACCGAGCACGGCCCTGTCGAGGTGGTGGTGGCCAACGCGGGGATCGCCCGTGACCAGCTGCTCGCGCTGATGAGCGAGGACGACTTCGGCGCGGTGCTCGACACCAACCTGACCGGCGCCTACCGGGTCGCCCGGCGGGCGGTCCGGCCGATGATCAGGATGCGCCGGGGCCGGATCATCTTCATCTCCTCGGTCGTCGGCCTGCTCGGCTCCGGCGGCCAGGCGAACTACGCCGCGTCCAAGGCCGGCCTGATCGGCCTGGCCCGCTCGCTGGCCCGCGAGCTCGGGACGCGAAACATCACGGTCAACGTCGTCGCGCCGGGATTCGTCGACACGGACATGACTGCCGCGCTGGCCGCGGACAGGAAGGCCGCGATCCTGGCGGCGGTGCCGCTCGGCAGGTACGCCGCGGCCGACGAGGTGGCCGCGGCCGTGGCGTTCCTCGCCTCCGACGACGCGGCCTACATCACCGGCGCGGTGCTGCCCGTGGACGGCGGCCTGGGCATGGGCCACTAAGGAAGGACAGGGCGATGGGAATCCTGGACGGCAAGCGGATCCTGGTCACCGGGGTACTGACCGACTCCTCGATCGCGTTCCACGTGGCGCGCGTCGCGCAGCAGGAGGGCGCCACCGTCGTGCTCACCGGGTTCGGCCGGCTCAGCCTGGTCGAGCGGATCGCCCGGCGGCTCCCGTCCCCGCCCCCCGTCCTTGAGCTGGACGTGACCGATGCGGGCCAGCTCGCGTCGCTCGCCGGGCGGGTGTCGGAGCACGTCGACCGGCTGGACGGCGTGGTGCACGGGATCGCGTTCGCGCCGGCGGCCGCGCTGGGCGGCAACTTCCTGAACACGACCTGGGAGGACGCCGCGACCGCCGTGCATGTCTCCGCCTACTCGCTCAAGGCGCTCGCGATGGCCGCGCTGCCGCTGATGGGCGCCGGGGGAGCGGTCGTCGGCATGGACTTCGACGCGAGCCGGGCCTGGCCGGCCTACGACTGGATGGGCGTGGCGAAGGCGGCCCTGGAGTCCTGCGCTCGCTATCTGGCCCGCGATCTCGGGCCGCGCGGCATCCGGGTGAACCTGATGTCCGCCGGCCCGCTGACGACCATGGCGGCGAGAAGCATCCCCGGCTTCGAGGCCTTCGAGGGGATGTGGAACCAGCGCGCGCCGCTCGGCTGGGACCTGGCCAACCCCGAGCCGGCCGCCCGCGGCTGCGTGGCGCTGCTGTCCGACTGGTTCCCCGCGACCACCGGGGAGATCGTGCACGTCGACGGCGGCGCGCACGCCATCGGCGGCTGACGGGCAGGCGGGCGGGCATGGCGCGCAGCGCTGGCGGCCCCGCGCGGCCGTCGTCTGGCCGCCCGAGATCCGCTGTCTGGAGCGCTTTCGTGAAAGATCGATAACAACTTGTGACGTTTTCGCCCTGGGATCGCTATGTGGTGACCCTACGCTCGGGACAACCTACTTGCTGGCCAGGGCGATTCCGCGATGGCGGGTTACGCCCGGCGGCGGGCGATGACAGAAAGGCGGCGAGCGATGACTCGACTGCACACAGCTGGGCGCGAAGGCGGGATCCCGGCTAACCGGGCTTCGAGCGCGCGCCATGAGAGCGAGGGGACGCGATGAAATTCGCCAGTCCGGCAACGAAGTTCGCGGTGCTCGCGATCGCCGGGGCCACCGTGCTTGCCGCCTGCGGCAAGAGCAGCACCACCAGCGGGGGATCGACACCCGCCGGCGTGTCCGGCGCGTTCGGCTCGGCGCCGGCGGCCAGCGGCACGCCGCACGGCGGCACGGTCACCGTCGCCGAGCCGCCCGGTGCCACCCCGAACTGGATCCTGCCGATCATCACGGCCGCCAACGACTCGGTGTACACGGTGTACTCCTTCGATTACGAGATGTGGCGTCCGCTGTGGTGGTACGTCAACGGCGTCCAGCCCAAGGAGACGCCGGCGATGAGCCTGGCGAACGAGCCGAAGTGGAGCAACGGCGACAAGACCGTCACCATTACGCTGAAGAGCAACTACAAGTGGTCCGACGGCAAGCCGCTCACCTCAAATGACGTCCTTTTCGCGATCGACGAGATCAAGGCGGCGATCAAGGAGAGCCCGGCCAACTACGCGTACTACACGCCGGCGACCGGGTTCCCCGACGAGGTCGCTAGCGCCACCGCGCCTAACGCCAGCACGATCGTGATCAACATGAAGAAGGCGTACAACCCGTCGTGGCTCGTCGAGGACCAGCTCGCCGCTATCCAGCCGATGCCCGCCCATGCGTGGGCGAAGGCCTCGGCCAGCGGCCCGATCCTGAACTTCACCAACCCGGCGAACGCGACGAAGATCTACAACTTCCTCGCCGCACAGTCCAAGCTGGTGTCGACCTACGCCACCAACCCGCTGTGGCAGGTGGTCGACGGGCCGTACAAGCTGACCACGTTCAACAGCACCACCGAAGGGTTCACGATGACGCCCAACGCGAGCTACGGCGGGCCGAAGTCGACGACGCAGCTGAGCCTGACCGGGGTGCCGTTCACCTCCGACACCGCCGAGTACAACGCGGTCAAGTCGGGCAGCATCGACGTCGGCTACGTGCCGCTGGCGAACGTGCCGCAGATCAAGTCGATAGCCTCCACCTACAACGCCTTCGGCTACCCCGACTTCGGCTGGAGCTACATGGCGTACAACTTCAAGGACACGACCGGTGACTTCAACCACATCATCGGCCAGCTCTACATCCGCCAAGCGATCGCGCACCTGGAGGACGAGGCCGGCATCGTGCACGCGTTCTTCAACGGCGCCGGCGGCCTGGCGTACGGGCCCGTGCCGTCGATCCCGGTCAGCCCGTTCACCCCGTCGAACGCGAAGGTGGACCCGTATCCGTTCAGCGTCAGCGACGCGATCTCGCTGCTGAAGTCGCACGGCTGGACCGTCACGCCGAACGGCACCGACGTGTGCAACAGCGCGGGCACCGGGGCGACCCAGTGCGGCGCCGGCATCCCGGCCGGCACCAAGCTCGCGTTCCCGCTGGTCTCCAACACCTCGCCGGCCATCATCGGCGAGCAGACCACCGACCTCGCCTCGGAGGCGAAGAAGGCCGGGATCACGATCAACCTGTCGTCGGACAACTTCAACCACATGATCTCCACCTACAACGACCCGGCGTCGCCCAAGACCATCAACAAGTGGGCGGTCGAGGACTTCGGCGGCTTCAGCAACTCGACCTACCCGACCACGCTCGGCGTGTTCAACAGCACCGGGTCGAGCAACCTGGGCGGCTACGACGACCCGAAGGCCGACACGCTGATCAATGCGTCGATCACCAGCAGCAATCCCGCTGCGGTGACGGCCGAGGCGTCCTACCTCACGGCGCAGCAGCCGGGCCTGTTCCAGCCGAACCCCGACCTGGTCCAGGTGTGGAAGAAGACCCTGTCCGGGGCGCCTTCCTCCTTCGAGTCGCTGACCCAGTACCAGCTCAACCCGGAGTACTGGTACTTCACCAAGTAATCGCGCCATCAGCCGGGGCGGCCTGACCGTCGCCGGCGAAGGGAGCCGCTAGACGCCCCTGTCTCCGGTCGTACACACTGGAGGCAGGGGCGCTGGCGATGTCAGCACGGCGCACGGTCGCTGTCAGGATCACAGGAGGCACCAGTGACCAACATGGCACCATCGCTCCCGCCGCTTGACGTGACCCGGGCACCCGAGGGCGGTGAAGTCGGGCCGGTCCAGAGCGGCTGGCGGCTCGCCGCGCGGGAGTTCGCCCGCAGCAAGCTCGCCGTCGTCGGGCTGGGCATCCTCGTCTTCTTCATCGTGTTCAGCTTCGGCGGGCCGCTCGTCTATCACGGCGACCTGCTCAACGCCAACCTGACGTCGGTCAACCTGCCGCCGGGGGCCGGCCATCCGCTGGGGACCGACAACCTGGGCTTCGACGTGCTGGCCGAGTTGATGAAGGGCGGCCAGGCGTCGCTGGAGGTAGGGTTCTTCGCGGCAGGCATCGGGATCGTGATCGGCGCGCTCTATGGGGCGGTCTCCGGGCTGATCGGCGGGATCTTCGACTCCACCATGATGCGGATCGTCGACGTCCTGCTCTCCATCCCGTTCTTGTTCATCGTGCTGATCGTCGCCGTCAGGTACGGCGCCTCGGTGCTCAGCCTCAGCCTGATCATCGGGGCGTTCACCTGGCTGGTGCCCGCCCGGCTGGTCCGCGGCGAGGTACTCACGCTGCGGGTGCGCGACTTCGTCTCGGCGGCCCGGGCCGCGGGATCCGGCCGGTGGCGGCTAATCAGCCGGCACCTGATCCCGAACGCGCTCAGCGTGATCATCGTCAACGTCACCTTCAACGTCGCCGACGCGATCCTGGCCGTGGCCACCCTCGGGTTCCTCGGCTTCGGCCTGCATTACCCCACCTTCGACTGGGGTGACCTGCTCTCCAACGGGACCAACTACCTGCAGTCCGGGTTCTGGTGGCAGATCTACCCGGCAGGCGCGTGCATCATCCTCGTCGTGATGGCCTGCAACCTCATCGGCGACGCGCTGCGCGACTCGCTGGACGTGCGGCTGCGCAAGCGCTGACCCGGCGACTGCCGAGCACGCCATGGCCTTCACCCACTGAGCTGAGGAGTACCCGCGGATGGCCCCTGTCCTGGAGATTGACGACCTTTCCACGCATATCCAGCTGACCAAGTCGGTGGTGCAAGCCGTCGGAAACATCGACCTGCGCATCGAGCCGGGGGAAACCGTGGGGCTGGTCGGCGAGTCCGGCTGCGGCAAGTCGATGACCGGGCTGTCCATCCTCGGGTTGCTGCCGCCCGGCGGCCAGATCGTCAACGGCTCGATCAAGCTGGAGGGCAAGGAACTCGTCGGCCTGCCCAAGGAAGATCTGCAGCACATTCGCGGCAACGAGATCGCGATGATCTTCCAGGATCCGCTGACCTCGCTCGACCCGACGAAGTCCATCGGCTACCAGGTGGCCGAGCCGGTCCGGCTGCACCGCGGCGCGAGCAAGGACGAGGCTATGGAACGGGCCGCCGAGGTCCTCGGCCTGGTCGGGCTGCCCAAGCCGCGGGAGCGGCTCAGCGACTTCCCGCACCAGCTATCCGGCGGGCTCCGCCAGCGTGTGATGATCGCGATGGCCCTCACCTGCGAGCCGAAGCTGCTGATCGCCGACGAGCCGACCACGGCGCTTGACGTCACCATCCAGGCCCAGATCCTGGCGCTCCTTGACGACCTCAAGGAGCGGACCGGAATGGCCATGCTGCTGATCACCCACGACATGGGCGTGATCGCCGGGCACGCCGACCGGATCCACGTGATGTACGCGGGCCGGATGGTGGAGAGCACCAACACAAGCCTGCTGTTCAGCCACATGCGTCACCCCTACACCCAGTCGCTGCTCGCCTCGATCCCGCGGCTGAGCCAGGACAACACGCAGCGGCTGCTGAACATCCCCGGCATCCCGCCGGACCTGTCGAATCCCCCGGACGGCTGCCGGTTCGCCGCGCGGTGCAGCCGCGCCACGGACAAATGCCGGGTTGACGAGCCCCCGCTGACCGGCGAGAGCGCCGACCACCTGTTCTCCTGCTGGCACCCGGTGAACGGCCCGCTCGCGCTGAACGCGGAGAAGCCGGCCAGCCCGGCCGTCAGCGCGGTGGCGGTGGCCGAGCGCGACGCCGATGACGCCGTGGATCCAGCGGCCAACGGGACGCCGCTCCTCGAGGTGCGCAACCTGGTCAAGGAATTCCCGATCACCTCGGGAGCGATCTTGCAGCGCAAGGTCGGCAGCGTCAAAGCGGTGTCCGACGTCTCCTTCACGGTGCACGCGGGGGAGACGTTTGGCCTGGTCGGCGAGTCCGGCTGCGGCAAGACCACGATCGGCCGCATGGTCGTGGCGCTGGAGCAGCCTAGTTCCGGTCAGGTCAGCCTGCGCGGAGTGAACGTCAGCGCCCTGTCCGGCGGTGCGCTCCGCAAGACGCGCCGTGACCTGCAGTTGATGTTCCAGGATCCGTACTCCTCCCTCGACCCGAGGATGCGGGTGGGGGCGATCATCGGTGAGCCGCTGGCGATCCAGCACGTCGGCACCCGGCAGGAGCAGCGGGCGCGGGTCTACGAGTTGCTCGACGAGGTCGGGCTGCCGCGCAACGCGGTCGAGCGCTATCCGCACGAGTTCTCCGGCGGCCAGCGGCAGCGGATCGGGCTCGCCCGCGCGCTCACCCTGAACCCGCGGGTGATCGTCGCCGACGAGCCCGTCAGCGCCCTGGACGTGTCGATCAGGGCGCAGGTACTCAACCTGATGAAGCGGCTGCAGGCCGACTATGACCTGACCTTCATCGTCATCTCCCACGACCTCGCGGTGGTCAAGTACATGGCGAACCGGATTGGCGTCATGTACCTGGGCAAGCTGGTCGAGCTTGGCTCGGGCGAGGACATCTATCACCGCGCCGCGCATCCCTACACCGCAGGGCTCATCGCCACCATCCCGGTGCCCGAGCCGGTGGAGGCACGGGCGACCGCCAAGGTCGGGATCAAGGGGGAGCTGCCGAGCCCGGTGAACCCGCCGTCCGGCTGCAGGTTCCGCACCCGGTGCCCGTTCGCCCAGGACCTCTGCGCCCAGGAGGAGCCGCCGCTGCGGTCGTTCGGCCCCGGGCACATGGCGGCCTGCCACTTCCCGCTGCAGAACTACGCGCCCGGCGCGGGCATCGTCGCGGCCGCCGACACGCTGACGGCGTAACCAGAAGGGCCAGGAGGCTGACGAAATGAGCGCTTACCTGCTCCGCAGGCTGGGCACGTCGATCGTGATCCTGATCGGCATCTCGATCTTCATTTTCGGGATGCTGCACATCATCTTCCCCAGCCCCGCCATCATCGCGCTCGGACCGCGGGCAAACTCGGTGCTGATCAAGGCGTGGAACCGCGAGCACGGCTACGACAAGCCCGCCATCGTGCAGTACCTGGATTACATGAAGGGCCTGGTGTTCCATCACTATCTCGGCTACTCCTACAAGCTGAACCAGAGCGTCGCTGCGCTGTTCCAGGAAAGGTGGGCGCGCAGCGCTTACCTGTCCGGCACGGCCCTGGTGCTCTCGGTACTGATCGCCGTCCCGCTCGGCATCTACCAGGCGGTCAAGCGGAACACTCTCGGGGACAACGCCGCGACCACCGTGGCGTTCGTGCTCTACGCGATGCCCGACTTCTTCCTCTACCTGATCGCCATCGCAGTGTTCGCGCTGACCTTCCACCTCTTCAGCTACGAGGCCAGCCAGTCCACCTCGGTCGTGACGGTGGTGCTCGACGTGCGTGCCATGGCCCTGCCCATCCTGTCCCTGACCGCGCTCCAGGTGGCCGGGTACTCCCGGTACATGCGATCCAGCGCGATGGACTCGCTGGCGCAGGACTACATCAAGGCGGCCAGGGCCAAGGGCCTGCCCGAGCGGCTGGTGCTGCTGCGGCACCTGGTGCGCAATGCCTGCCTGCCGATGGTCACGCTGATCGGATTGTCCATACCGGCGCTGCTATCGGGGAACCTGATCGCCGAGGTGGTCTTCAACTACCAGGGCCTCGGCCTGCTGTTCTATGACAGCCTGCAGAACGAGGACTACACCGTGCTGCTGGCCTACACGCTGCTCGGCGCCCTGCTCACAGTGGCCGGCAACCTCGTGGCTGACGTCGCGCTGACCGTGGCCGATCCGCGCATCCGGCTGAGCTGACCGGCCCGCTGCGCGCCGCCGACGCCGAGCGTGCGGCGGGCTGGCTGCTGCAGGATCTCGGGTCCACCAACGGCACCCGGCTGAACGGCTGGCGGGTGAGCAGCCTGGTGCCGGTGCGGGCCGGGGACCAGGTCAGCTTCGGCGCGGCCGGCTTCGTGCTCGCCGACGGCCGGTAGGCCCGGCCGCGGCCAGGGCCGGGCAGCCCTTAGAGTCATGGGGTGACCTTGGTCCTCCTGGTGCGGCATGGCCTGACCGCGACCACCGGAACGGTGCTCACCGGCCGGACGCCGGGCATCCCGCTGGATGACCGCGGCCGCGCTCAGGCGGCAGCGCTGGCCGCCCGGCTTGCCCCCGTGCCGCTGGACGCGATCATCACCAGCCCGCTGGAGCGCTGCCGGCAGACCGCGGAGGCGCTGGCCGTCGCGCGCGACGGCTCGCCGGTCGCCGTCACCGACGACGAGCAGCTGAGCGAGTGCAAGTACGGCGACTGGACCGGGAAGCCGCTCAAGGTGCTGGCCAGGGATCCGCTGTGGCGCGTCGTGCAGGCGCACCCGAGCGCGGTCACCTTTCCCGGCGCGGACGGCGAGTCGATGCTGGACATGCAGCACCGGGCCGTCAGCGCCGTGCGCGGCTGGAACGGGCGGCTCGGCCGCGACGCGACTTACGTCGTGTGCTCACACGGCGACGTGATCAAGGCCATCATCGCGGACAGCCTCGGGCTGCACCTCGACCTGTCCCAGCGGATCCAGGTCGACCCGTGCTCGCTGAGCGTGATCCGGTACACCCCGCTGCGGCCGTTCCTGATCAGGATGAACGACACGGGCGGCGGCACCGCCGATCTCGCCCGGCGCCCGGCCGCGGCCAAGGCGGCTGGGCGCCCGGCCGCCGCCGGCGAGGGCGACGCGATGGTCGGCGGCGGGGCGGGAGGATAGGGAGCATGCCGGTTTATTCATACGACCCGCCCGACCGGTTCGTGGCCGGGACCGTCGGCCAGCCTGGGGAGCGCACTTTTTACCTGCAGGCCAGCGCGAGCGGCAGGACGACCAGCGTGTCGCTTGAGAAGGTCCAGGTGAGCCTGCTGGCCGAGCGGCTCGACGAGTTGCTCGACGAGGTGCTGCGGCGCGGCGGCGGGGATGCCGCCGGGCCGGCCGCGGCGCCGGCCGGCCGCGCCGACGACGGCCCGCTGGACCTGCCGCTGAACGAGGACTTCCGGGTCGGCGCCATCGCGCTGGCCTGGGACCGCGACGACGAGCGGATCGTCATCGAGGCGCAGGAGGAGACGGACACGCCGGTCGAGCCGCTGACCGAGGAGGTGCCCGAAGACGGGCCCGGGGTGCTGCGGGTGCGGATGACGGCCGCGATGGCACGGGCGTTCTCGCAGCGGGCGATGCGGATCGTCCGGCAGGGCCGGCCGCCGTGCCCGCTGTGCGGGCTGCCGCTCGACTCCGAGGGGCACATCTGCCCGCGGCAGAACGGCCACCGGACCGTCCGTGCCTGACCGGCCGCCAGGCCGGCGCGCCCAGCGGGCGCGCCCGGCG
>Ga0302326_10016127_pt1 | contig 15656 bp, 11 predicted proteins | sample Palsa_T0_3_FD_202264 | JGI IMG/M metagenome (GOLD analysis project Ga0302326, IMG submission 202264) | Peat permafrost microbial communities from Stordalen Mire near Abisko, Sweden - Palsa_T0_3 | ecosystem: Environmental > Terrestrial > Soil > Palsa > Peat permafrost | place: Sweden: Abisko...
GCGATCGACAACCTGGTCAAGGGCACCGGTGGCGCGGCCATCCAGTCGATGAACCTGGCGCTGGGTTGGCCCGAATCCGAAGGCCTTTCGGTGGTCGGGTTGGCGCCGTGACCGATCTTGCCAACGTCGCGCCGCTGGTACGCGCGCAGGGGGTGACGGCCGCGGCCGGTTTCCGCGCCGCCGGGATCGCCGCCGGCATCAAAGCTTCGGGCGGATTGGACTTGGCGCTGGTGTTCAACGAGGGCCCCGATCACGCGGCCGCAGGAGTGTTCACCCGCAACAAGGTCAAAGCGGCACCCGTGCTGTGGACCCGCCAGGCCCTGACCACCGGCCGACTGCGTGCGGTGATCCTCAACTCCGGGGGCGCCAACGCCTGCACCGGGCCGGGCGGCTTTCAGGACACGCACGCCACTGCCGAAGCGGTCGCCGCCGCGTTGTCCGACTGGGGCACCGAGACCGGTGCGATCGAAGTCGGCGTCTGCTCAACCGGATTGATCGGCGACCGGCTGCCGATGGATAAAGTGATCGCCGGTGTCGGTCATGTCGTGCACGAGATGGCCGGCGGACTCACCGGCGGTGACGAGGCTGCGCGGGCGATCATGACGACGGACACTGTGCCCAAACAGGTTGCGTTGCATCACCGGGAGAACTGGACGATCGGCGGAATGGTCAAGGGCGCGGGGATGCTGGCGCCGTCGCTGGCCACCATGCTGTGCGTGCTGACCACCGACGCCGTCGCCGACGCATCCGCGCTCGAGCAGGCGCTGCGTCGCGCCGTGTCGCGGACCTTCGACCGGCTGGACATCGACGGCAGCTGCTCGACGAACGACACCGTACTGCTGTTGGCCTCGGGCGCAAGCGAAATAACCCCCAGCCAAGCCGATCTCGACGACGCTGTGCTGCGGGTCTGCGACGACCTGTGCGTTCAACTGCAGGCCGACGCCGAAGGCGTCACCAAGCGCATCACCGTCACTGTCACCGGCGCTGTCAACGAAGACGACGCCGTCACCGCGGCCCGGGTGATCGCGCGGGACAGCCTGGTGAAGACCGCGCTGTTCGGCTCCGACCCGAACTGGGGCCGGGTGCTCGCCGCTGTCGGCATGGCACCGGTCCAACTCGATCCCGACCGGATCACCGTGTCGTTCAACGGCTCAGCGGTCTTCGTCGACGGCGCCGGCGCACCGGGGGCGCGCGAGGTGGATCTGTCGGTCACCGACATCGACGTGGTGGTCGACTTGGGGGTGGGCACCGCGCACGCCGCCATCCGGACCACCGACTTGTCGCACGCTTATGTCGAAGAGAATTCGGCGTACAGCTCATGACCGCCGCCCTGCCTACTCGGGTCAAAGCACAGGTTCTGGCTGAGGCCTTGCCGTGGCTGACCCGGTTGCACGGCAAAATCGTGGTCGTCAAATATGGCGGCAACGCCATGACCAATGACACGTTGCGGCGTGAATTCGCCGCCGACATGGCGTTTCTGCGCAACTGCGGGATTCATCCGGTGGTGGTGCACGGCGGCGGCCCGCAGATCAGCGCCATGCTCAAGCGATTGGGCATCGCCGGCGACTTCAAGGGCGGATTCCGGGTCACCACCCCCGAGGTGCTCGACGTGGCGCGGATGGTGTTGTTCGGGCAGGTCGGCCGTGAGCTGGTCAACCTGATCAACGTCCACGGTCCGTACGCGGTCGGTGTCACCGGAGAAGACGCACATCTGTTCACCGCGGTGCGGCGCAGCGTCAGCGTCGACGGCGTCGACACCGACATCGGCCTGGTGGGCAACATTGCTCAGGTGAACCCCGCGGTTGTGCTGGATTTGCTTGCCGCCAATCGGATTCCGGTTGTATCGACGTTGGCCCCCGACATCGACGGCGTGGTCTACAACATCAACGCCGACACCGCCGCGGGCGCGTTGGCCGAAGCACTGGAAGCCGAGAAGCTGTTGATGCTCACCGACGTCGAAGGCCTCTACACCCGCTGGCCGGACCGGGATTCACTGGCCAGCGAAATCGACACCGGCACTTTGGCGCAACTGTTGCCGACGCTGGAGACCGGCATGATCCCGAAGGTCGAGGCATGCCTGCATGCGGTGCGCGCCGGCGTGCCCAGCGCACACGTGATCGACGGCCGCGTCGAGCATTGCGTGCTGGTCGAGCTGCTCACCGACCAGGGCAGCGGCACGAAGGTGGTAAGCGCATGACCCACACGGAAGCGATGCAGCAGCGGTGGTCCGCGGTGATGATGAACAACTACGGCGTCCCGCCAGTGGCCCTGGCCAGTGGGGACGGCGCCGTGGTCACCGACGTAGACGGCAAGTCCTACCTGGACCTGCTCGGCGGCATAGCCGTCAACGTGTTGGGGCATGGGCACCCCGCTGTGCTCGACGCTGTCACGCGACAGATGTCGACGCTGGGACACACCTCCAACCTGTTTGTCGCCGAACCCGGCATCGCGCTGGCCGAGGCGCTGGTCGGACTGCTCGGCGCCGACGCGGAGACGCGGGTCTTCTTCTGCAATTCCGGCACCGAGGCCAACGAGTTGGCCTTCAAACTGTCGCGTCTCACCGGCCGCACGAAACTGGTTGCCGCGCAAGAAGGTTTTCACGGCCGGACGATGGGTTCGCTGGCTCTGACCGGCCAACCGAGCAAGCAGGCGCCGTTTGCGCCGCTGCCCGGCGACGTCACCCATGTGCCATACGGCGACGCCGACGCCCTGGCCGGCGCGGTGGGTGACGACACCGCCGCGGTGTTCCTGGAGCCGATCATGGGGGAGAGCGGCGTCGTCGTGCCACCGGATGGCTATCTCGCAGCCGCGCGCGACATCACCGCCCGTCACGGTGCGCTGCTGGTTCTCGACGAGGTACAGACCGGAATGGGTCGTACCGGAACGTTTTTCGCCCACCAGCACGACAGCATCACCCCCGATGTCGTGACGCTGGCCAAGGGGCTCGGCGGGGGGCTGCCGATCGGCGCATGCCTGGCGGTCGGCCCGGCCGCCACGCTGCTCACCCCCGGTCTGCATGGCAGCACCTTCGGTGGCAACCCGGTCTGTGCGGCAGCGGCTTTGGCGGTGCTGCGGACTTTGGCCGGCGACGACCTGATTCGACGGGCCGGCGTCCTCGGAAAGACGTTGCACCAGAACATCGAATCGCTTGATCACGCGTCGATCAGCCATGTCCGCGGTCGTGGCCTGTTGTGCGGGGTGGTACTCACCGCTCCCGTTGCGAAGGAGGCCGAGGCGGCCGCCCGGGCCGCCGGATTCCTGGTCAACGCCGCCGCACCCGACGTCATCCGGTTGGCGCCGCCGTTGATCATCACCGAGCATCAGCTCGACACCTTCGTCAACGCGTTGCCGGGCATCTTGGACACCGTCGAGGGGGACCGATGACCCGACACTTCCTGCGCGACGACGACCTGACGCCCGACGAGCAGGCCGAGGTGCTGGCGCTGGCCGCCGAAGTGAAAAAGGATCCGCTGAGCCGCCGTCCGCTCGAGGGGCCGCGCGGCGTCGCCGTCATCTTCGACAAGAACTCAACTCGAACCCGGTTTTCGTTCGAGGTGGGTATCGCCCAACTCGGCGGACATGCCGTGGTGGTCGACGGCCGCAACACCCAGCTGGGCCGGGAGGAAACACTGCAGGACACCGCAAAAGTGTTGTCCCGCTACGTCGATGCCATCGTCTGGCGGACGTTCGGACAGGCCCGTCTGGCTGCGATGGCCGAAACCGCCACGGTGCCGATCGTCAATGCGCTCTCCGATGAATTCCACCCCTGTCAGGTGCTTGCGGATCTGCAGACCGTCGCCGAACGCACCGGATCGCTGCGGGGTCTACGGATCTCGTACTTCGGTGACGGCGCCAACAACATGGCGCACTCGCTGCTGCTCGGCGGGGTCACCGCGGGCATGCACGTGACGATCGCGGCTCCCAACGGATTTGCGCCTGATGCCTCGGTGGTCGCCGCCGCCGAACGGCGCGCCGCGGACACCGGAGCAACGGTGACGATCACGGCGGATCCCGCCGCTGCCGCGTCGGGCGCCGACGTGCTTGCGACCGACACCTGGACGTCGATGGGCCAGGAGGATGACGGACTGGACCGAGTTCGGCCGTTCCGGCCGTTTCAGCTCAACGCCGATCTGCTGGCCCTGGCCGACTCGGAAGCCGTTGTGCTGCATTGCCTTCCGGCTCATCGTGGGCACGAGATCACCGACGACGTGCTCGATGGCCCACACAGCGCGGTGTGGGACGAGGCCGAGAACCGGCTGCACGCGCAGAAGGCGCTGTTGGTGTGGCTGCTGGAGCGGTCGGCATGACACGCAGCGGTTCGAAGACCACGCCCGACATCACCCGCGCCGGCCGGCAAGCCCGCATCGTGGCTATCCTGTCGTCAGCCGAGGTGCGCAGCCAGGGCGAGCTGGCCGCGCTGCTGTCCGCCGACGGTGTCGAGGTCACCCAGGCAACGCTGTCGCGAGACCTCGAGGAGCTCGGCGCGGTGAAGTTGCGCGGCGCCGACGGCGGCGTCGGTGTTTACGTCGTTCCCGAGGACGGCAGCCCGCTGCGGGGGGTGTCCGGTGGTACCGCCCGGCTGTCTAGGCTGCTGAGCGAAGTGCTGGTGTCCACCGACGCCAGCGGAAACCTGGCGGTGCTGCGCACCCCGCCAGGCGCGGCCGACTATTTGGCCAGCGCCATCGACCGGGCAGCGCTGCCCTACGTCGTCGGGACCATCGCCGGAGATGACACCATCTTCGTCGCGGCGCGCGAACCGATGACCGGTGCAGAACTCGCAAGCCTGATCCAAGACCTGACCTAAACCGCACAACCGAAGGAGATCAGTTCATGTCCGAGCGCGTCATCTTGGCGTATTCCGGCGGTTTGGACACCTCGGTGGCGATCAGCTGGATCGGCAAGGAGACCGGCCGGGAAGTCGTCGCGGTCGCGATCGACCTGGGCCAGGGCGGCGAGGACATGGAGGTCATTCGCCAGCGAGCGCTGGACTGTGGCGCGGTCGAGGCGGTCGTGGTCGACGCCCGTGACGAATTCGCGGAGGGTTACTGCCTGCCCACCATCGTCAACAACGCGCTCTACATGGACCGCTACCCGCTGGTGTCGGCAATCAGCCGGCCGTTGATCGTCAAGCACCTGGTCGCGGCGGCCCGCGAGCACGGCGGCGGCATCGTCGCACACGGCTGCACCGGCAAGGGCAACGACCAAGTCCGCTTCGAGGTCGGATTCGCCTCGCTTGCACCGGATCTGGAGGTGCTGGCGCCGGTGCGCGACTACGCGTGGACGCGGGAGAAGGCCATCGCTTTCGCCGAAGAGAACGCGATCCCGATCAACGTCACCAAGCGCTCGCCGTTCTCGATCGACCAGAACGTGTGGGGCCGCGCCGTGGAAACCGGCTTCCTGGAACACCTGTGGAATGCGCCCACCAAGGACGTCTACGACTACACCGAAGACCCCACCGTCAACTGGAACACCCCCGATGAGGTGATCGTCGGTTTCGACAAGGGCGTGCCGGTATCAATCGACGGCAACCCGGTGTCGGTGCTGCAGGCCATCGAGCAACTCAACCGCCGAGCCGGCGCGCAGGGCGTCGGGCGTCTCGATGTCGTCGAGGACCGGCTGGTGGGCATCAAGAGTCGCGAGATCTACGAAGCCCCCGGCGCGATGGTGCTGATCACCGCGCACGCCGAACTCGAACATGTCACGCTGGAACGCGAGCTGGCTCGGTTCAAGCGTCACACCGATCAGCGCTGGGCCGAACTGGTGTACGACGGGCTGTGGTACTCCCCGCTCAAGGTCGCGCTGGAGAGCTTCGTCGCCAAGACCCAGGAGCACGTATCCGGCGAAATCCGAATGGTGTTGCATGGCGGTCACATAGCGGTGAACGGCCGGCGGAGTGCCGAGTCGCTCTACGACTTCAATCTGGCTACCTACGACGAAGGCGACACCTTCGATCAGTCGATGTCGAAGGGCTTCGTCTACGTGCACGGGCTGTCGTCCAAGCTTGCCGCCCTCCGGGACCTGGCGACCGGCGAAACGTGAGCACCAACGAAGGATCGCTGTGGGGTGGGCGGTTCGTCGACGGCCCGTCCGACGCGCTTGCCGCGCTGAGCAGGTCCACCCACTTCGACTGGGTGCTGGCGCCCTACGACGTCACCGCGTCCAAGGCGCATGCCCGGGTACTTTGCAGCGCCGGATTGCTCACCGAAGATCAGCGCGACGGATTGCTGGCCGGTCTGGACAGCCTGGCAGCGGACCTCGCCGACGGGAGTTTCGGGCCGCTGGTCACCGACGAGGACGTGCACGCCGCGTTGGAGCGCGGCCTGATCGACCGGGTCGGGCCAGAGCTGGGTGGTCGACTGCGGGCCGGCCGTTCGCGAAATGACCAGGTGGCCACACTGTTTCGGATGTGGTTGCGAGACGCGATTCGGCGAGTGGCCGCGGGCGTGTTGGATCTGGTCGGCGCATTGGTTGGCCAGGCAGCCGCTCACCCGAGTGCCATCATGCCGGGCAAGACGCACCTGCAGTCGGCTCAGCCGATCCTGCTGGCCCACCATCTGCTTGCGCATGCCCACCCGCTGCTGCGCGACGTCGACCGGATCGTCGACCTTGATGGGCGCACCGCGTTGTCGCCCTACGGTTCTGGGGCACTGGCCGGCTCGTCGCTGGGGCTGGATCCCGACGCGATCGCCGAACAGCTGGGCTTCACAGCGGCCGCCGACAACTCTATCGACGCAACTGCGTCACGGGATTTCGCCGCGGAGGCGGCGTTCGTTTTCGCGATGATCGGCGTCGACCTGTCGCGGCTTGCCGAGGACATCATCATCTGGAGCTCAACCGAATTCGGCTACGTCAGCTTGCACGATTCGTGGTCGACCGGGAGCTCGATCATGCCGCAGAAGAAGAACCCCGACATCGCCGAGCTGGCTCGGGGCAAGTCCGGTCGGTTGATCGGAAACCTGGCCGGCCTGCTGGCGACGTTGAAGGCGCAACCGCTGGCCTACAACCGCGACTTGCAGGAGGACAAAGAGCCGGTGTTCGACTCGGTAGCGCAGCTGGAGTTGCTGCTGCCCGCGATGGCCGGATTGGTGAGCAGCCTGACATTCAATGTCGATCGGATGGCGGCGCTGGCCCCTGCCGGTTACACCCTTGCCACCGATATCGCCGAGTGGCTTGTGCGTGAGGGTGTTCCGTTCCGGGATGCCCATGAGGCCGCGGGCGCGGCCGTGCGGGTCGCTGAAAAGCTCGGCGTCGGGCTCGAGGAACTGGCCGACGACCAGTTGGCTGCCCTCAGCAGCGCCCTGACCCCCCGGGTTCGAGAAGTGCTCACCATCGAGGGGTCGGTGTCGTCACGCGACGCGCGCGGTGGCACCGCGCCTACCCAGGTTGCCCTGCAACTTGACTCAGTCCGTGCCACCGCCGAGCAGCTCCGAGAACAGCTGACCCGCTAGGGCCTTCCCAGACGAGTCCGTCGGTCAACTGCCGATTTTCCGCAGGGGACTTGACCGGATGAGGGGAATCTCGCCGGCGGGCAAGGGGACGCAAAAGTAATTGCCCTGCGCAACATCGCAGCCAAATTTCTTGAGCCACAGCGCCGTTTCCTCGTTTTCGACCCCTTCGGCGACACTGGCGATACCGAATTCCTCGGCCAGCTCGATGACGGACCGTGCGATCGTGGCGGCGCGTTGGTCATAAAGGATCGGTGCGATGAGCTGGCGGTCGAGTTTGACTTCGTCGATCGGCAGCTCCCGCAGATACGTGAGAGTGGAGTAGCCGCTGCCGAAGTCGTCGATGGCCACCCGGATGCCGGCCTGTCGCAGACGATTGAGCACGGCTCGGCCCTTGGCGAAGTCGGCCACCACCAGTTCCTCGGTGATCTCCACCGTTAATAGGCTGGGTGACATGCCGTGCGCTTTCAACACGGACATGATGCGGTCCGGCAAGGTGTCGTCGTCGAGGTTGGGCGCCCACAAATTGATGGCGACCCGGATCGCGCTGCCTCCCTCGTGCCAGCGCGAGGCGTCGGCGACCGCCCGCGACAGCACCAGATCGGTCATGGCATCCATCAATCCATGCTCGCGGACCAAAGGTAAGAATCGGCCGGGCTCTAAAGTGCCCAAAGTGGGATGTTCCCATCGCAATAACGCCTCGGCACCGCAGACTGCGCCACTCAGCATCTCGAATTGGGGTTGGTACACCAGAGTGAGCAAGCGGTCGTCAATGGCGTGTCGGAGATCCGACAGCAGCTGAAGTCGGGCGACGCCGGCGCGGAACGCCTGGCCTCTTCCGAGATGTGAGTCTTTCTCGGGGGTAAATGTCTGCACGTCAGTGGCGCTGCTGTGTTCGGCGCGGGACCGCGCGGCTTCGGCCTGCTCGAGGAGATCGTGTGCGCTAACCGAGGCGAAGCGGTCTGATCCTGCCGACGTCACGCCAATGCTCAAGTGTAGGAAGATCTTGTGATCCGCGATTTCTAGTGCACTGTCGAAGGATCGGGCCAGCTTTTCGGCAACCTGCGCTGCCACCTCGGGGCGGTCTGCGACCAGGACGGCGAATTCGTCCCCGCCCATTCGCGCGACGGTGTCACCTGCGCGGACACTTTCTTGGATCCGCTCGCCAACGGTGCGCAATAGGTCGTCGCTGACGGCATAGCCCAGCGTGTCGTTGACGAGGGTGAATTCGTCGACTCGGATACTGAGCAAGCTGATTGGGACGGCCAGGCGCAGATGCAACTGCACCGCATGGGCTAGCCGTTCATCGAATGATCTCCGATTTGCCAAGCCGGTCACCGTATCCCGCAGGGCGGCGTCGCTCATCGCCACGAGCAGACGTCGTTTCCGCTCGAGCGCCAGCAAATGGCGTATGAGCACGCCGGCGACGAGGACCAGACCTGCTGAGTAGACGAACGCATCGCCCCGATCTGCGGGCCAGAAATGCACGGCACCGACGGTGACCGCGAACGACAACGGCAGATACGGCAGCCAAATTGACAACAGCTCCGACCATCGCCGCGGCGTACTGGTGTCGAGCCCGGGTCCAGGCCGGGAGGCGATTGCCGAGAGCGCGAGAAGGTATGTACCGCTGACCCACCCGAGAGTGACGACGACATCTGGGACCTGGTGGGGCCGCTGCGCCCAGATGTGTATCGCACCGGCCGCACCGACGGCTGCCAACCCCGCCGACATCAGCCCCGGTGAAATCCTGCGGCCCGGTTCGGCTTTCCGCACGACGATCAGTCCCATCACGACAAGCCCTAGGTAGAACGCTGAGATGACGGCCAACATGATCTGCGGGAAACTCAGTGTGTCCGCCGGCCCCAGCATCAGACTGCCCAAAGCCAGCAACAACGAAGCGGCAACGATAACCCCGTCGATCACTAGACCGATGCCGAACCGGGAGTCATCGCGAGTGGGAACCAGAAGCGCAGCAGCCAAGGCGCACAACGGCAACACCGCATAGCCAAGCTCGGCAGCCGAGGAAGCCGAGATCGGTGCAATGCCGCCCAGGGCGATGTAGGACCACACGCCCGTGCCGGCTGTCCAGCCACCTAACCCGATAGCCAAGGCAATCCATGCGCGACGCTGACCGCCGTGTGCAGCCGAGGCGGCGCCGGCCGCGCAACCGGTGGCAAATAGTGCCATGGTCACAGCACCCAGCGGGCCGATGACGGCGACTCCTGTAGGACCACCACCGCGGCCGCTCAATAGCATTCCCGCAAAAAAGAGCAGGCCGACTGTCGCTGACGCAGCTAGCGCGAATCGACGTGGCATCATTGCGGATATCTCTCGATCTATCAGAGGCGGCGAATAAGTTCCGGGCAAGCAACGTTTGCTCGTCGGGAATATTAGATGACGCTGACCGGCGCTGCGCGGCAATTGCGGCGTTGCTGGAGAACGTAATTCCAGCGTCACAGTGTGCGCGGATAGTCCAAAGTTTTGGAGTGTTTTACGACAGTCGACTTTCGAGCTCACTCAAGAACTTCAGAAACTTCCAGCCACCTATTCTCCAGATCGGCAACGGCTTCTTCCAGGGCACGTAATTGCTTGGTGACACCCGCAATTCCGACGTGGTCGGATTGGTCATGCTCGGCGAGTTCGCGATGCTTGGCCGCGATCTGGTCGGCCAGCCGCGCCAGCCTGCGGTCGATTGCGCCGATCTCCTTCTGTGCAGTTCGTAATTCGGCCCCGGACATCGCCTGGGGCTCAACTGGCCTGCCGGCTGACAGCGCAGCACGGTCAGCGGTCGCTTCCGCGGCCAGCCGCAGATACTCGTCGATGCCGCCGGGCAGGTGTCGCAGCCGGCCGGCCAGGATCGCGTACTGCTGATCGGTAACCCGCTCCAACAAATAGCGGTCATGTGAGACGACGATCAGTGTGCCCGGCCAGGAATCGAGCAGGTCTTCGGTGGCAGCCAACATGTCGGTGTCGACGTCATTGGTGGGTTCGTCGAGCAGCAGCACGTTGGGTTCTGCCAACAGCGTGAGCATGATCTGCAATCGGCGGCGTTGCCCGCCGGACAGCTCGCCGATGCGCGCCGATAACTGGCCGCCGGCGAATCCGAGCCGTTCCAACAACTGGGCCGGCGTGAGCTCGCGGCCGTCGACTTGGTAGTCGCTGCGCAGCCGACCCAGGACGTGAGCGACCCGTTCGCCCGTCAACGGCGCCAACTCGGCACCGCTCTGGTCGAGCATTGCCAACCGAACCGACTTGCCGCGCTTGACTTTTCCGCTTTCAGGTTGGACAGCGCCGGTGATCAGCCCCAGCAGCGTCGACTTGCCTGCTCCATTGGCCCCGACGATGCCGGTGCGTTCACCGGGGGCTATTCGCCATTCGACATCGCGCAGCACGGGTTGGCCGGCGAATGAGACCGACACGTCAAGCAGATCGACGACGTCTTTGCCCAGCCGCGCAGTGGCGAGTTTGGCCAATTCGACGGTGTTGCGCAGCGGCGGCACATCGGCAATCAGCTGGTTAGCCGCGTCGATGCGGAATTTCGGTTTCGACGTGCGGGCCGGGGGGCCGCGGCGCAACCAGGCCAACTCCTTGCGCATCAGGTTCTGCCGCTTGGCCTCGACGACCGCGTTCTGCCGGTCCCGTTCGAGCCGCTGCAGCACGTACGCGGCGTAGCCGCCCTCGAAGGGCTCGACGATTCCGTCGTGCACCTCCCACGTCGAGGTCGCCACCTCGTCGAGGAACCAGCGGTCGTGGGTCACCAGCAGCAGTCCGCCGGTGTTGCGGGCCCAACGCTGACGCAAGTGGGCGGCCAGCCAGGTGATGCCCTGGATGTCGAGGTGGTTGGTCGGCTCGTCCAGCGCGATGACATCCCACTCGCCGACCAGCAGCATGGCCAGTTGAATTCGTCGCCGCTGGCCGCCGCTGAGCGTGCCGATCGGGGCGTCCCAGCCGATGTCGGCCACCAGACCACCGACGACATCGCGGATGCGCGGCTCGCCGGCCCACTCGTGATCGGGCCGGTCACCGACCAGCGCCCACCCGACCGTGCTGTGCGGGTCGAGGGTCTCGGCCTGGCTCAGCGCCCCGACACGCAGTCCGCTGCGCTGCGTGACTCGGCCGAGGTGCGGACGCACCTGACCCGTGAGCAGCCCCAGCAAACTTGATTTCCCGTCGCCGTTGCGTCCCACGATGCCGATGCGGTCGCCGTCGCTGACCCCGACGGTCACCGACTCCAGGACGACCTTGGTCGGGTACTCCAGGTGCACTGCCTCGGCCCCCAGCAGGTGTGCCACCGTGCTGACCTTAGCCCGCCGACAATGCGCGCTGTGGAGCAGCGTGAGGAGGAGGTGGGCAGTACGCCTAGCCCGCCGCCGTGCGACGGTGGCCCGCGAGGCTGAAAGACTAGGCTGGTCGAACGGCCCGGCACCGTGTTCAAAGCAACGGGCTCACCTCCTGCGATGTGCCATGATGTGCACGCTGTCAAGCCCACGCGCAGGACAGCACGGTCTTCGTTTCGAGGGGGCGGCGGCATGGATCTGAAGTTTTCCGCGTTCACGCGACCGGTTGAGCGGCTCATCGCGACCGCGCAGAACGGCCTGGAAGTCCTGCGACTGGGCGGCCTAGAGACCGGTAACTCTCCCTCGCCGTCGCAGGTCGTGGAGAGCGTGTCGATGTACAAGCTCCGGCGGTATTACCCGCCGGACAGCCGGCCGGGTCGTCCGCCGGCGGGCGCGCCGGTGCTGCTGGTGCACCCGATGATGATGTCGGCGTCGATGTTCGACGTCACCCGGGAAGAGGGTGCGGTGGGCATCTTGCATGCCGCCGGGCTGGACCCCTGGGTGATCGACTTCGGCTCACCCGACGAGGTCGAGGGCGGGATGCGCCGTACTCTGGCCGACCACATCGTCGCGCTGAGCGAAGCGCTGGACGCCATCACCGACATCACCGGTCAGGACGTACACCTTGCCGGCTATTCGCAGGGCGGGATGTTCTGCTACCAGGCAGCGGCCTACCGGCGCTCGAAAAGCATCGCCAGTATCGTCACGTTCGGTGCCCCGGTCGACACCCTGGCCGCGCTGCCGATGGGGCTTCCGCCCAACTTGGCGCCCGGCGTCGCCACTTTCATGGCCGATCATGTCTTCAACCGATTGGATATCCCAAGTTGGCTGGCGCGCACCGGTTTTCAGCTGCTCGACCCACTCAAGACCGCAAAAGCACGGATTGATTTCGTCCGCCAGCTCCACGATCGTGAGGCGCTGCTGCCGCGGGAAGCCCAGCGCCGATTCCTGGAGTCGGAGGGTTGGATCGCCTGGTCCGGCCCGGCGGTCTCCGAGCTGCTCAAGCAGTTTGTCGCGCACAACCGGATGATGTCCGGCGGCTTCGCCATCAACGGCCAGCTGGTGACCCTGACCGATATCACCTGTCCTGTACTGGCTTTCGTCGGCGAGGTGGACGACATCGGTCAGCCGGCCGCGGTTCGCGGTATCCGGCGCGCCGCGCCCAACGCCGAGGTCTACGAATACTCGCTGCGCACGGGTCACTTCGGTCTGGTCGTCGGATCTAGAGCGGCACAAGAGACATGGCCGACAGTCGCTGATTGGGTGCTGTGGATCTCCGGGCACGGAGACAAACCCACGGACATCTTCCCGATGGCGGATCAGCCAAACCAACCAGATGACCGCGGTGTCGCGCTCAGTTCCCGGATGATGCACGGCCTGGGGGAGGCATCCGAGGTGGTGTTGACGCTGGCCCGCGGTGCGACTGACGCGGTCTTTGCGGCGAACAGGTCAATGCGCACCTTGGCCGTCGAAACCGTCCGGACACTGCCTCGACTGGCCCGGCTGGGCCAGATCAACGACCACACCCGCATCTCGCTCGGTCGGATCATCGGCGAGCAGGCGCACGATGCCCCCAACGGCGAATTCCTGCTCTTCGACGGACGCGTCCACACCTACCAGGCGGTGAACCGGCGCATCGACAACGTGGTGCGCGGCCTGATCGCGGTCGGGGTGCGCCAGGGCGAACACGTCGGCGTGCTGATGGAAACCCGGCCGAGCGCACTCGTCGCCATCGCCGCATTGTCGCGGTTGGGTGCCGTCGCGGTCTTGTTGCAACCCGACGCCGACCTGGTTGCAGAGGTCCGGCTTGGGGGAGTGAGCGAAATCATCACCGACCCCACCAACCTCGAGACTGCCCGCCAACTCCCTGTTCAGATCCTGGTCCTCGGTGGCGGTGAATCCCGCGATCTGCACCTGTCCGATGACGCCGGCGTCGTCGACATGGAACAGATCGATCCCGACGCCGTCGATCTCCCGGCCTGGTACCGGCCAAACCCGGGTTATGCGCGGGATCTCGCGTTCATCGGGTTCAGCACCGCCAGCGGGCAGCTTGTGGCCAAGCAGATCACCAATTACCGCTGGGCGTTGTCGGCCTTTGGAACGGCCTCGGCGGCCGCGTTGGGGCGCACGGACACCGTGTACTGCCTCACGCCGTTACACCACGAGTCCGGGTTGCTGGTCAGCCTTGGCGGCGCAGTGGTCGGCGGCACCCGTATCGCGCTGTCCCGTGGGCTGAAACCCGAACGATTCGTTGCCGAGCTGCACCAGTACGGCGTCACCGTCGTCTCCTACACATGGGCGCTGCTTCGCGAAGTCATCGACGATCCGGCGTTTGCGCTACACGGCGATCACCCCGTGCGGTTGTTCATCGGCTCGGGTATGCCGACCGGTCTGTGGCAGCGGATTGTCGATGTGTTCGCGCCCGCACATATCGTCGAGTTCTTTGCGACCACCGACGGGCATGCGGTGCTGGCCAATGTGTCCGGCGCAAAGATCGGCAGCAAGGGCCGGCCGTTGCCCGGAGCAGGACGGGTCGAACTGGGCGCCTATGACGCCGAGCATGATCTGATCCTGGAAAGCGACAGTGGGTTGGTCCGCGTCCCGGATACTGATGAAGTCGGGGTGCTGCTCGCGGAGCCACGCGGACCGATCGATCCGAGCGCGTCGGTCAAACGTGGTGTCTTCGGTCCCGCCGACACGTGGATCTCCACCGAGTACCTGTTCCGCCGCGACGCCGACGGCGACTTCTGGTTGGTCGGCAGGCGCGGCTCGACGGTGCCCACCGAGCGCGGCATCGTGTTTTGCGACCCCATCACCGATGCGCTCGGGCTGATTCCCGCGGTCGACCTCGCGGTCACCTACGGGGTGTCGATGGATGGTCACCAGGTCGCGGTGACTGCGGTGACGACGCGGCCGGGGGCGACGATCACCGCCGCGGATCTCACCGAAGCAGTGGCTGCTATGCCATTCGGGTTGGGACCAGACATCGTGCATGTCGTCCCGGAGCTCAAGCTGAGCGCGACCTATCGACCCACGGTGAGCGCGTTGCGGGCGGCCGGGATTCCCAAGGCGGGGAGGCATGCGTGGCTGTTCGACACCGAAGCGAATCAGTTCCGGCGGTTGACGGGCCCTGCGCGGGCCGAGTTATCTGGCGCACAATGACATCGGAGCGACGGTGATCGACGAATCGTTACTGAGCATCCTGGTTTGTCCGGCCGACCGCGGCCCGCTGGTGTTGGCCGGCAACGAGAACGAAAAGCTGCTGTACAACCCGCGGCTGCGGCGCGCTTACCGCATCGACGACAACATCCCGGTGTTGCTGGTCGATGAGGCGACCGAGGTGAGCGACGAGGAGCATGTGCGCCTCATGGCGCAGGCAACTCCGGCAAGTCCCCAGTGAGGTAGCGCTGCAAGTTCGGCCCGATGGTGTCCGCGATCTGCTGAGCGGGAAGCGACGCGAACGGCTCCAACTTCAAGATGTATCGCGCCATGATGACGCCCACCAGCTGCGACGCGACGAACTGGATGCGGATGATGCCGCTGCCGGGCGGATTGTCGACACGCGGACCAACTTCGACCCCGATGACGTCCTGGATGAACGTTCGAAACAGGTTGACCTCCGAGCCCGCCAGGATCGACCGCAGCGTGGCGATGAAAGCCACACCGATCTCGGAGTCCCACAGCGGCAACAATATCGACGGAATTCGGTAGCCGAGTTCTTCGACGGGCACCTCGCGCAGCGGCCCGATGACCGCCATCGGATCGATCGGGATCTGAACGGCTGCGGCGAAAAGCTGTTCCTTGGTACCGAAGTAGTGATGCACCAATGCCGAATCCACGTCGGCGGCGGCGGCCACAGCGCGTATCGAGG
>Ga0302326_10016130_pt1 | contig 15653 bp, 10 predicted proteins | sample Palsa_T0_3_FD_202264 | JGI IMG/M metagenome (GOLD analysis project Ga0302326, IMG submission 202264) | Peat permafrost microbial communities from Stordalen Mire near Abisko, Sweden - Palsa_T0_3 | ecosystem: Environmental > Terrestrial > Soil > Palsa > Peat permafrost | place: Sweden: Abisko...
GCGGCACACCGCATCCGCGTACAAGCCGTAGCGATCGCGCGAAACCACACCCGTGTGGAAATTACAGTAGGTACACTTCGTCTGGCAGAACGGCACCTGGATGTAAACGCCGAGGCTCACACGATTCTCATCGCGGCAATATCTGCCCGGGGTTCCGAAGCGAACGAATTCTTCCTGAGAAATATGCGGCCACGCCACTTGTAATCGCCATCGTCGTAAACACCCTGCGGTGGAGCATTCATGAAAAACGCGGCTGAGAGAAGCAGGCTCGTAACGGCGACGAGCGAATAATGAAAAACCGACAGGCGGGTAATACTCCGCTTAGCAGATGGAGCTAGCTCGACTTCGGGTCGAAGGAGCGACAGCATAGTAACCAAAATGCTACCACAGGTGCTGGCACCGAAGCGCGATCGCACCAGAATGGGTGACGTTAATTCGCTGGGAGTGATTCAGTTGCGTATTCCGCGAACGCGGCTGCGATCGTTTCTGCCGCGCTGCATCGCTCCTCTGGACCGGCGCTCCCCGGAAGTGGCCGAACTGACACGGCAGGCCTTTTTGCAGGGCATTTCGACACGCCAGGTAGGACGCGTGGTGGCGGTAGTGACCGGCGGATCAGTCCAGTGCGCAGACCGTCTCGCAGCTGACGCGGGTGCTGGATCGGGCGGTCGAAGCTTTTCATCACCGTTCGCTGGGCGACGATTGGGCGTATCTGTTTCTCGACGGGGTGTGGCTGAAGGTGCTGCGAGCGACGGGGCCGCAGCGAGTGTTACTGCCGGTGGCTTACGGAGTCCGGCGCAATGGCACGCTGGAGCCGCTGGGTTTTACGCGGGCCAAAGCAGAGAGCCAAGCGGCTTGGGAGGGACTGTTGAACGATCTGTTCCGGCGCGGGCCGTACGAAGAATTTGCAGCTGGTGATCACCGACGGCTGTCTTGGGCTGGCGCGGGCGATCGAGACCGTCTATCCGTGTGCGCGGCACCAGCGCTGCTGGGTGCTCAAAATGAGGAATAGAGCGCCGCTCGACTTTACGCCCGGCGCTGCGTCCGGTAGAATCTTTCGTTTGTCCTACAGGATGAGGCCCAACTGAACATGCTGCGATTTGTCACTGCCGGGGAATCCCACGGGCAGGCCCTGCTGGCCTGGCTTTCCGGTCTGCCGGCGGGCGTCCCGGTCGATCTCGAATTCGTGGGGCGCGAGCTTCACCGCCGCCAGCTGGGGTTCGGGCGCGGAGGACGCCAGCGTATCGAGAAGGATCAGGCAGACTTCCTTGCCGGCGTGCGGCATGGCAAGACGATTGGGGCGCCCATCGCGATGCGTCTCGAGAATCGCGACTGGAAAAATTGGGAGAAAGCTCTCCCGGTGGAAGATAGCGATGGCGCCGACGATGCCCAGCGCCACCTGACCGCGCCCCGCCCCGGCCACGCCGATCTTCCGGGTGCGCAGAAATTCGATTTTCACGACGCGCGTTACGTGCTTGAGCGGGCCTCCGCCCGCGAAACGGCGGCGCGCGTGGCGGCAGGCGCGGTGGCGAAGTGCCTGCTGCGGGAATTCGGCATCGAGGTGCTCAGCCACACGGTGGCCGTGGGCCACGTGCGCCTCGAACGCGACGCACGATGGGACGAGATCGTCGCGGTTTGCGAGAACCTCGAGTCGCCGCTGCGCTGCATCGACCCGGACACCGAAGCGCGCATGAAAGCGGAAGTCGATCACGTGCTACGTGCGGGCGATTCGGTGGGCGGAATCTTCGAAGTGGTGGCGCGCGGCGTGCCCGTTGGCCTCGGCACGCACGCGCAGTGGGACGAGAAGCTCGACGCCCGCGTCGCGCGCGCTGTTATGTCCATTCAAGCGGTAAAGGCTGTCGAAATCGGCTCAGGAGTCGCCAACGCCGGAAGCTATGGCTCGGAAGTGCAGGACGAAATCCGCTACGATGATACGCGCAAGCGTTTTGACCGGTCTTCTAACCGTGCCGGCGGCCTGGAAGGCGGCATCACCAACGGGCAGGACGTGATTGTCCGCGGCTACCTGAAGCCCATCTCGACGCTGCGGCGGGCCCTGCTCACGGCGGACATGAACACCAAGGAAGCGGTGAAAGCGGCCTACGAGCGCTCGGATGTTTGCGTGGTGCCCGCCGGAGGCGTGGTCGGCGAGGCGATGGTCGCCTTTGAACTGGCGGCGGCGTTTCTTGAAAAGTTTGGCGGCGATTCCCTGGGCGAGACGCGCAGGAATTTCGACGGCTACCAGCGGCAACTCGATAATTTTTAGGCGGCAATTTCGGCGATTTCAGAGGAAGCCCAGGAACAAGGAAGCGATGATTCATCCGATCGTTAAATACGGCGACCCGGTGCTCGAAACACCGGCCAAAACGGTGGAAAAATTCGACGAGGAACTCCAGAAGCTCGTCGAGGACATGTTCGAGTCCATGTACGCCGCGCAGGGCGTAGGACTCGCCGCACCGCAGATCGGCATAGGGGTGCGGGTCGCCGTGATCGACGTAAGCAACGGCAAAAATCCCGAGGCCAAGCTCGTGCTCGCGAACCCGGAAATCACTCACTCCGAAGGGGCACAGCGCGAAGAAGAAGGCTGCCTTTCGGTTCCGGGATTTCGCGGCAACGTCGAGCGGCCGCAGTATGTGACCGTGCGCGCGCAGGACGCGGCCGGCAAAGAATTCGAAATGCGCGGCGAAGGCCTGCTGGCCCGCGCGTTCTGCCATGAAATCGACCATCTCCGGGGCGTTCTTTTCATCACCCACCTCAGCATGCTCAAGCGCGACATGATCAAGCGCAAAATCAAAAAGATGAAAAAAGCCGGCGAGTGGTAAATCGCCATGCCGCTGCGAATCGTCTTTTGCGGCACCCCCGCTTTTGCCGTGCCCGCCCTGCGTCAGCTGATCGCTCAGCCTGATTTTGAAATCGCGGGAGTGATCACGCAGCCGGATCGGCCGCGGGGCCGCGGAGGCGAAATATCGGTCTCCCCAGTAAAGAAGGTCGCGCTCGAAGCGGGAGTTCCCGTCTATCAGCCGGAGCGAGTCAAAGAGGAAGCCGCTCAGGAATATTTCAGAAACGTTGCGCCGGATGTGGTGGTGATTATCGCCTACGGGCAGATCGTCCCGACGCGGCTCATTGCGATGCCCCGACTGGGATGGATCAACCTCCACGGTTCCCTTCTGCCGAAATACCGCGGCGCGGCCCCCATCCACTGGGCTATAGCCAATGGCGAAACGCGCACGGGCCTCACGACCATGCAGATCAACGCGGGCCTCGACACCGGCCCGATGCTGCTGAAATACGAAACGGAAATTGCAGCAGATGAGACGTCTCCGGAACTCTATGCTCGCCTGGCGGAGGCCGGCGCACCTTTGATGGTGGAAACGCTGCGAGGGATCGCCGGCGGCGCGCTTGTTCCCGTCCCCCAAGACGACTCGCAAAAAACGTTCGCGCCGCCTCTGAAGAAAGAAGACGGCCGCATCGACTGGTCGCTCGATGCGCAGCACATTTACAACCGCATGCGCGGCTTTCAGCCCTGGCCCGGCGCGTTCACCGCATTTCGCGGCAAGACGTGCCAAGTGTGGGGAAAGCCTGCGAAAGAAGCGTCTGAAACCGCCGCTCCGGGCGCCCTGCTGATCAAAGGCAGTGAAGTGCAGGTCGCCGCGGGCAACAGCACATCGCTACAATTGGAATCCGTACAAATGGAAGGACGCAAGAAAGTAACCGCGCGCGAATTCGCAAACGGCGCGCGGCTCGTCCCCGGCGATAAATTTGGCAATTAGCACAGCGCGGAAAATTGCGTTCGAGACCCTGCGGCGCGTGGAAGCCGAAGGCGCCTACGCCAGTGAAGTGCTGCACACGGTGCTGGGAACCGGTATCAAGAACGAAGACGCGGCGCTGGCCACCGAACTCACGATGGGCGTGCTGCGGTGGCGGGGGCTACTCGACTTTCTACTCGAACGCCAACTGAAGAAACCCGTCGCACGGCTCGATCTGGCGGTAGCCATCGCGTTGCGGATCGGCCTGTATCAGCTTAGATTCCTCGAGCGAATCCCGGCACGCGCGGCGGTGAACGAATCGGTAGAGCTCGTCAAGCACGCGCGAAAAGCATCCGCTGCTTCCCTGGTAAACGCGGTACTGCGAAAGTTGACAGCCGAAGCTGACGCGCCCGCCGCGCGATTCCTTCCGGCGGATCTGCCCGCCGCCGAACGCCTGAGCATTCTGCATTCGCATCCACGATGGATGGTGGAGCGCTGGCTGGCGCGCTTTGGCGAGCCAAAAACCACAGCTTTGCTCGAAGCAAATGATCGCACGCCTCGCCTGAGTTGCGCGCTGCACGATCCCTCCGGCCGGGAACTCGTCCTGGCGGAACTCAAGAAGGCCGGCATGGCGACGGATGAAGGCCGGCTTTTGCGCTCGGCGTTCGCCGTGAGCGGAGGGAGCCCGGCGAGAACCGCGGCATTTCTTGCGGGGCAAATCTCGATTCAGGATGAGGCGTCGCAGGCCGTTTCGCTCCTGCTCGACGTGCACGAGGGCGACCGCGTCCTCGATCTTTGCGCCGCACCCGGCGGAAAGACGGCGACTCTCGCGCGCGCCGCGGGAGCCAGAGGCTCGGTGGTAGCGGCCGATCTGCATCCCCATCGCCTGAGGGCCATGCGCGAACAGCTCAAGCGGATCAACCTGGCGCAGGTCACTCTGATAAATCTGGACGCCACCAAACCCCTGCCCTTTCGCATTGGTTTCGACCGGATTCTCGTGGACGCTCCTTGTTCCGGGACGGGCACGCTTTCGCGCCATCCGGAAATCCGCTGGCGGCTCCGGCCCGAGCAACTGCCCGAGCTTCACCAATTGCAGGTGGCCATTCTTTGCAGAGCGCTGGAGGGCCTCGCCCCCGGCGGCAGGCTGGTGTATTCCACTTGTTCGCTCGAGCCGGACGAGAATGAGGAAGTGGTCGCGGAGGCGTTGCGAGAAAACGAATCGATCAAGCACGTGGCGGGTCCTACGGTAAGCGCAACGCTCGAAAAATACCTCGCGCCCGGGGTTCAACCCTCAGAGTTAATCGACGCTTCCGGGCAATTCAGAACTCTTCCTGGCGAGCAGGCGACAGACGGGTTTTTCGCCGCCGTCCTGGAGCGGCATTGAACCACGCAAACAAGCGAGGCGATTTCAGGCTTGGAACCTTGCGGCGTTCCAATCCCGAAAAGATGCTAGGCTCGTTGGCGAAAGGTACGAAACCACAATGACGATACGCGAACGCGTGCAATGGGTGTTCCGAATGTCCCTGATGCTGTTCATTCTCGCATCGGTGGCATTTCTGAGTGCGCTCACGGCCATGCGTTACGCCGTGCAGGGCCGCGAAGTGCAGGTGCCGGACGTTACCGGCAAGCGATCGAGCGAAGCGCAACAAACCCTGATGGCGCGCGGCATCGGGATGAAGGTCGAAGACCGCATCTACAATCCCCTGCCCAAGGACGCCGTGGTGAGGCAAAGCCCACCGCCCCAAACGACGGTCAAGAAGGGCCAGTTCGCGCATGTGGTACTGAGCCTTGGGCCGCAGAGGGAAACCGTCCCGCAGATCGATGACAGAAGCGTGCGCGCCGCCAAGGTAGAACTGTTGCAGTCGGGAATGCAGGTGGGGGAAGTCTCAAGCGTATACTTGCCGGACACTTCAGAAGACCTCGTTCTCCAGCAGGACCCCGCGCCGGGCAGTACCGACGCGGCCACGCCGCACGAGAATTTTCTGGTTTCGCTCGGGCCGCGCCCAGCCACGTACGTGATGCCCGATCTGGTAGGTCTCCCTCTCAACGAAGCCTTGTCGAAGCTGAACGCCGCCGGACTCAAGGTCTCCAAGATCGCGAGCCCCGCCGCGCCGCCTTCCGCCCCCGGTGCAGTGCCGGGTGTGATTGCCGGATCAGGAAGCGGTAACATCGTTGTCGCCGAAACGCCGGGCCGGGGCCATCCCGTGGATGCAAATACAATGATCACGCTGCAAGTCGGCCAATGACGCAGCCAATAACCATGGCTCTATGAGCCCGGTGCCTCCGGGCACAAGAGCCTTCCCCAACCCGCAAACCCCCTGTGCTAGAATTTAGCCTTCATGGCCTACGCAAGAATCGAGATCGCCCCGTCTATCCTGGCTTCCGACTTTGCCAGGCTCGGCGAGGAAGTCCGCGCGGTGGAAGAAGGCGGCGCGGACGTGATCCACGTCGATGTGATGGACGGCCACTTCGTCCCCAACATTTCCATCGGGATTCCGGTGGTCGAGTGCCTCCGCAAGGCAACCCGGCTGCCCCTCGACGTGCATCTGATGATCGACACGCCGGAGAAGTATATCGACGAGTTCGTGCGCGCAGGCGCCAACCGCGTGCTGGTTCATGAGGAGTCGACCGCGCATCTGGACCGGGCGCTCACCATGATCCGTGAGGCAGGCGCGGAGGCGGGTGCGGTGATCAATCCGGCGACGCCCGTGACGATGCTCGCAGACGTCCTGGATAAGGTCGATACGGTGCTGGTGATGTCCGTGAATCCCGGCTTTGGGGGACAGAAGTTCATCCCCCATGCCTTCGAAAAGATCCGCCAGCTCGATCAGTGGCGCTCAAGGTATAATGCGGCCTTCCGAATTGAAGTGGATGGCGGCGTGGACATGGAAAACGTCGCTGAACTGGCGCAGGCGGGAGCCAACACGTTTGTCGCCGGAACGTCGATCTTCCACACATCCAACCCTGTGGAGGCGACTCGCCAGATGCGCAAGCTGGTAAACAACGCGATCAGTCAAAAGGTCTAAAGACGGGGTTTAAGCCAAACCGCATGCCCAAAATACTCAGCAAGAATCAGCTCCTCTCAACAGTCCTGGCCTTTTCGCTGTGCGCATCCGGCTATAGCGCTTACGGCCAAGGCTCCTCCACGCCCTCCGCGCAGACTGGGTCGTCCGGAGCGGCCCCGCCTCCTCCGCCGGCGCCCGCAAAACAGTCTTCGCCGAAGCCTCAGACCGTGCAAAAGGACAAGATTCCCGGCAAGGGCAAAGCCGTGCCCGCCGAACCCTCGGCCGAGCCGGACAAAGTGCTGTACGACCGGGCGATGGTGGACCTGAAGAAGTCCAAGTTCATCGAGGGCCGTCTGGCGCTTCAGACTCTGATCAACACGTATCCGGACAGCGAGTACCTTGCCAAGGCCAAGCTCGGCGTGGCCGACTCGTACTACCGCGAAGGCGGCACCTCCAACACCACCCAAGCCGTTTCGGAATATAAGGACTTCATCACGTTCTTCCCCTTTCTCGACGAAGCAGCCTACGCGCAAATGCAGATCGCCATGGCGCATTACAAGATGATGGAAAAGGCCGACCGCGATCGCACCGAGGCGGACAATGCCGAGGACGATTTCCAGACGTTTCTGCTGAAGTATCCCCAGAGCCCGCTCGTTCCCAAGGCCGAGCAGCGGCTGCGCGACGTGCAGGAAGTGCTAGCCGCAAGCCAGTACCGCGTGGCGCGTTATTACTATTTGAAGAACGATTTTCCAGCTTCCGCCGCGCGCTTGGTGGACCTGAGCCAGCGTTATCCGCTTTTCAGCCAGAGCGACAGCACCCTCTGGATGCTGGGCGACGTGTATTCGCGCGCCAAGCAATTCTCCAGGAACGAAGACGACAAGAATCACTGGGCCGACCTTGCGGGCGATTGTTACCGGCGCATCCTGACGAATTATCCGCTTTCCAAGCTGGCGCCCGATGCCAAAGCCCGCTTGACGGCAATGGGCATGCCCGTGCCGCCACCCGACCCGAGCGCGGTGGCGGAGATGAAGAAAGAGCAGCTGTACGAGAAGCAGCACACCCAGCACGCCTTTGTGCGTTTGCCGATGGAAATGCTGAAATCAATGCCCGACGTGGCAGCGGCAGCCCACAGCGGCCAGCCCAACCTGACGCCGCCCGACGATGCCGTTTCCGCCACGGACGTGCTGAAGCCGGGCGCTGCGGGCCCCTCCTTCACGCTGGCGATGCGGCCCTCAGCGAACCCCGGTGCGGGTGCCGAAGCGGCCGATACCGGGACGCCGGTGGAAGCGGTACCGGTGGGGTCCGATTCGTCATCGGGCGCACCCGGGAACAACCTGGGGGTACAGATCATCGAAGCTCCCAATGGATCCGGCGGCGACGCGGCCCCGGCGACTCCGCCTCCCCCTGCTACGGAAACCTATGCCCCTCCGGCAGCGACCGATCCATCTGCTCCACCCACGATTACCCTTCAGCCCACGACGGCAGCGAGCGCTCCGCCAAGCGCTACCCCCGAGCCGGCTGCCTCGACACCCCAGGCTTCCGGCCTTACGCAGGCAACCACCGGCACCAGCGGAACAATTGCTCCAGTAACAGTGGCTCCGGAGAAAGCCGCCAAGGCCGACAGCAAGACCGAATCGACCAGTAAGAAAAAGAAGGGCATACACAAGGTGATACCCTTCTAGGTCGATTGTTTACCCACTGCTAACAACTCCGGCACGCCGGTACCTTGGGTCGGTTGACGCTATCGTCGCGGAATGTTTAGCTGTATCGATAGCAAAAGGGGCGGGTAATCGCGTACAAGTGTCGAATCGCCCCCTCGGGGAACCCAAGTGCCTAGAATTCTCGTCGCGGACGACAACACCAATATCCAGAAGATGGTCGCGCTGGCGTTTCACGATCGCGGCATCGATGTCACCGCCGTGGGCAACGGTGAAGCGGCCGTGCGCCGCTTGCCGGACTTGAACCCGGACTTGATCCTTGCGGACATCTTCATGCCCGTGCGCAATGGCTACGAGCTCTGCGAATGGGTAAAAAAAGACGAGAAATTCGCACATATTCCCGTAATTCTGCTCGTGGGGGCTTTCGATCCCCTCGATGAAAAAGAAGCGCGCCGCGTGGGCGCGGACGGCGTCCTGAAGAAGCCTTTCATTCCTCCCGATCCGCTGATCGCGATGGTAACCGCGGCGCTTGAAAAGCAATCGAAGCTTCCCGTTGAAAGCGTCGCGGTGAAGCAACCGGCGCCCGCACCGCCCCCTCCGGTGGCAGCCCTCCCTGTACTCGCCAAAGTCGAGATGGCACCCGTCCCCGAGTATCCGGAACCCAGCGTCGACGATGCCTCTCTCGCCTACGGCTTCGGGAGCGGGCGCCGCGCGCTCGATGAGGAAGGTGCGGGCGAGCCTGCCGCGCCTCTGGCACCCAAAGCCGAAGGTGGACAGGAAGTCGAGGAAGAATTCGAGGGCGCATCGACCACAAAAGACTGGCGCCGCTCAGCGATGGAATTTGAGATACCGGAGGAAACTTCCCGGAGACCCGCTTTTTCTTCTGACGAGGATATGGGATCGAGCTTCCCTTCAGAAGCGGATGTGCCGCCGCGTCATGTGCCCATTCCCGAGCCGGTGAAACGGGTCGAGGCGGTAGCGCAGGAGGCTCCGGAATCGGCACCGTCTATTTCCTGGCCGCTCGTTGCGAAAGCCGAAGTGGAAGTGGAAAACCACGCCGCGCCGACGCAGCCATTGCAGCAAGCGCCCGAAACGGAAATCCAGGAAGCTCCGGCTGTCGAAGCACAAACAGAGCCCGAACCAAGCTTCGCATCGAAGGCCGCCCACTGGATGGATCTGATGGCTTCGCCGGCAGAGAAGCCGCAGGGCAACTGGTTCACCTCCATATTCAGTGCGCGCAAAAATACCGACCAGGAACAAACCCCCAGCGAACCGCAGCTTGAGAAGACCGCGGTTTCCGGCCAGGAACCGTCAATCGCAAGCGAGCCCGAGGTTCGGAACGATGTCGAGATTGGGGCGCACGTTGAGGCGAACGTTCAACCTGGCGTCGAGACGCGTACAGAAGCGTCCGGCCAGGAGTTGAATGCCGCTACTGAAACGATCCCCTCCCACGACGTGGTGGAACCCCAGGCCGCAGAATCCACCGTGGTGGCGGCTACGGAAGAAGACGAACCTTTCTTCGCCGATGAGCCGGAATCGAATCAGCCGGCGTTTGCGATACCGCCCTCCGCAAGCGAGGACCCGGCGATCTCTTCGGAGCCGGAGATTCGAGCAGAAATCGCGCCCGAAGTTCATGCAGACGTTCAGGCGGAAGCCCAGGCAACCGCGCCTGCGGACGTTACAGCAGAAGTAGCGCCGCCCGTTCAGATAGACGCCTGGAAACAGGTTCAGATAGAAACACCCAAAGAACAGCCGCAAGAACTGCAGAGCATCGACGAGCCGGTATTTGACGAACCCGTATTCCCCACGGAGGAAATCGCGGCTGGGATTTCGGGAACCGTCGATAGATCCGCCGCCGCGGTCTCGGGCGAACTCGTCGCAGAAGCCTCCGACGAACCGACATTGGCTAAGGACCCTGCGCTCGTCGAACCTCCTGCCGTTCACGTGACACCTGAACCTTTGCTCGTCGACGAAGTGCCCGTCGGCCGTTCGACCTACGGCGCGCGGGAACAGGAAGTCGCCCCGTTATACTCGTTCCTTTCGGCAATGCCGAAACCGCCCGTTCCTGCCCCAGTTGCCGAGGAGCCAGTCACCGAATCCGCGGCCGCCCCGGAAGAACCGGTGCAGGGCGACGAAGATCGTGTGCTCGAATTCTCGTCGTCAAACTTTAGCAGGCCAACCCCCGTAGCGGCCGCGCCGCATCGCGAGCAACTCGCGCACATCCCGTACCTGAATCCCCCGCCGGATTTTCATCAGCCCTCCGGCACCCACGACAACGACTCGGCGCCTTCCCCGACAGTCGATACGATCGTGCAGAAGGTCCTCGAAAGGCTCGAGCCGCAGATCCGCGAGCTCCTGTCCCAGAACGTCCTGAAACCGCTGGTCGAAAATATGCTGCAAAGCGAACTCGAAAAGAAGGGCCGCTAGGGCTCCCGCCAACGCCCCGGATTCTGGCGCTTGCCTGGCTCAGCAGCCCCACGCGCTCGGTATTTGACGCCTCCCACAGTCGCCGCTTATATTGCTTATATCGCTTAATATTAATTGTTCCGCCTCACAACGAAATTCACACGACACAGGGGAAGAATGCCGCGAGAAATACCCAAGGCGTACGAGCCGCAGGAGATTGAGGAGCGCTGGGCCAAGTCCTGGTTCGACGAGAAGCTGTTTCGCGCCGAAAATTCGGGAGACGGGCCCATGTTTTCGATCGCGCTGCCGCCGCCCAATATCACCGGCTCCATTCATATCGGACACATGCTCGAGCATACGCAGATCGACATGCTGGTCCGCTGGCATCGCATGCGCGGCCACCGCACGCTCTGGCTCCCCGGGATGGACCACGCCGGAATAGCCACGCAGTTTGTGGTCGAGCGCCAGTTGGCCAGGGAAAAAATCCGCAGGCAGGACCTCGGCCGCGAGGAATTCGAGCGGCGCGTGTGGCAATGGAAGGCGGAGAGCGGCGGCGTCATCAAGGAGCAGATGATCCGGCTCGGCGCGTCCTGCGATTGGACACGCGAGAAGTTCACACTCGAACCGGCGCTCTATCGCTCCGTGCTCGAGGCGTTTCTGCGGCTCTACCGCGAGGGGCTGATCTACCGCGGCCGCTACATGGTCAACTGGTGCCCGCGCTGCCAAACGGCCATCAGCGACCTGGAAGTGGTGCACGTCGAACGACCCGGCAAGCTGTGGCACATTCGCTATCCGATCGTGGGCGCGCCCGCCGGCGGCGTTCGATATCTGGTTGTCGCCACCACGCGGCCGGAAACGCTGCTGGGCGATACCGCCGTGGCCGTCCATCCGGACGACGAGCGCTATCAGGCGCTGGTCGGCAAATCCGTACTGCTTCCGCTCATGGACCGTGAAATTCCCGTTATCGCGGATACCTACGTGGACCGCGCGTTCGGCACCGGCGTGGTGAAGATCACGCCCGCGCATGATCCCAACGATTTCGAAGTCGGCAAGCGTCATAACCTGCCCGAAATCGACGTAATGACCGGGGACGCGCATATGAGCGAGGCGGCAGGCAAATATGCCGGGCTGGACCGGTTCGTCGCGCGCGCGCGTATTGTGGAAGACCTGCAGGAACTGGGCCTTCTCGAAAAAATCGAGGACATCACCCACGCCGTGGGCGTCTGCGACCGCTGCAAGTCCGAAGTGGAGCCGCGCATTTCCACGCAATGGTTCTGCAAGATGGCTCCTCTGGCGGAGCCCGCGAAAAAAGTGGTGCGCGAAGATTTGATAGAGGTCGTGCCCGACAACCAGCGAACCATCCTGCTGAACTGGCTCGACAACATTCGCGACTGGTGCATCTCGCGGCAGCTCTGGTGGGGCCACCGCATTCCCGTCTGGCATTGCGCCGGTTGCAATGAAATGGTGCCGGCGCTCGATTCGCGTGTAGAAGTGATCGACGGACGCGCGCGCGCAGCAGGCGTCCCGACCACATGCCCGAAGTGCGGCGGCGCAAAGCTCACGCAGGATACCGACGTGCTCGACACCTGGTTCAGCTCGGGGCTGTGGCCATTTTCGACGCTCGGCTGGCCGGACGACACCGAAGACCTGCGCACGTTCTACCCCACCAGCCTGCTTATCAGCGGCTACGACATTTTGTTCTTCTGGGACGCGCGCATGATCATGATGGGGCTGCACCTCACCGGCGGCGCCAATCTATCGCAGCGGATTCCCTTCCGGCGGCTCTACCTGCATTCGCTGGTGCGCACCGCCGAAGGCGCAAAAATGTCCAAGACCAAGGGCACCGGCGTCGACCCGCTCGAGCTAACGCAGAAGTTCGGCACCGACGCGCTCCGCTACATGCTCGCCAGCATGGCCGCGCCGGGCACCGACATTATTTTGAGCGAGGATCGCATTCTCGGTGCCCGCGCGTTCGCCAACAAAATCTGGAACGCCGCGCGGTTCCTTTTCGTGAATCTCGAAAAAGTGGAGTCGCAGGGGATCGAAATCGAGGAAATCGCCGCGCCGGAAATTCGCGCGAAGGCGCCTTACAGGGTGCCCGGCGAGGGAGCGCTCGCTCACCGCTGGATTTTCTCACGACTGGCGGGAGTGGCGGCGCAAGTGAACGACGCTCTCGAGAATTTCCGGTTTCACGAGGCGTCGCAACTGATCTACCACTTCTTCTGGGGCGATTTCTGCGATTGGTACATCGAGTGGGTGAAGCCGCAGATTACGTCGGCGGACCGCGCGGTCGCGTTGCCGGCGTGGCGAAACATATTCGCGGCCCTCGAAGCCGCCCTGCGCCTGTTGCACCCGGTGATGCCCTTCCTCACCGAAGAACTGTGGCACCGGCTGCCCCAGGCTTCCGGCGCTCGATCGATCGCGCTCGCGCCCTTCCCCGAGCCGCGAGCTGAATGGACGGACAGCGCCGTCGAAAAAAGCATGGCCTACCTGCAAGGTGGGATCGTCTCGGCGCGGAATCAGCGCGCGGAATTGAAGATCGCCCAAAAGGAAAAAGTGCCCGCCGAAGTGCTGATTCTTGACGAGCACGAACGCAGCCTCGTGGAAGACAACCGGGACACGATCATGCGCCTCGCTTCCCTCTCGGAATTGCGGGAGGCATCCCGCCCGATGGCCGGTTTCGGCGGCGCGGCAGTGGCCGTGAGCGCGGATCTGGATATTCGCGTCATCTACGAGGCCAAGGTTGATCGCACTGCGGAGACCGCGCGGATTCGAAAAGAAGTCGAGCGTCTAGAAAAAGACGTCGAATCGAAGAAGAAGCGCCTCGCCGATGAAAGCTTCCGCAGCAAGGCTCCCGTCAAAATCGTCCAGGATCTCGAAACCACGCTCGTCGAGCGCCAGGCGGAATATCAAAAACTGCTCGACCGATTGAAGCAGCTTGAGTAGCTGCGATCCGCGGGCGCCGCTGCCCATGCATTGCAAGCGAATCCCGGGCTCAATACCACAACGCTTCTAACGCTCTGGCTGGCCGATCAGGAAGAACCCGCGGTGGCTCTGTTGACGCAACACGAAGCCTTGCCCACTCCGGCAAACCCCGTCAGGCTCGGCATTCAGGAGATCTTCGCGGGTAACGCGCTGCGCAACAAATGGAATGACCCCGGCGGCGATCCCCGCAACGCCCGATAACATTCTTAAGGTTGACACGTGCGTGGTCTTCACTGGTGGAACGAAGATCGTCGATCAAGCCAATCCCCTCTTGTTCCCGACGTAACCGACCGAATCCCACCTGCGTCCAAGCAGTAACGAACCGAATCCCCGAGCCTTGCGGGAAAGGAACGGCACTCACCGGCCTTCTTGCAAAGTAGGGTACTTTTATGTAAAAGTCGCACGTCGCGGGGCGGGACAAAATCCTTTTCAGGGTGACCTCTTACAGGAGAGTAACGATGAATTCCAGAAAGCTGGCTTTTCTCTTGGCGCTCGGAACGGCGCTGGCGTGGGGCGGCAACGCCTATGCCCACCACTCGTTCGCGGCGACCTACTTTGTTGACCAGACCGGCAAGATCGAAGGAACGGTCAAGGAGTTTCTGTGGCGCAATCCGCACTCCTTCATCAAGATTGACGCGCCCGACGACAAGGGCGTCATGCAGACCTGGTCGATCGAATGGGGCGGCGGCGCGCAGTTGAGCCAGTCGCACGTCACGCGCGACACGCTCAAGCCCGGCGATCACGTGATCATCACCGGCAATCCGGGGCGCGACCCCGACGAGCACCGGCTGCGTATCAAGTCCATCGTGCGCCCGTCCGACAACTTCAAGTGGGAAGGCGTCGTTCAGTAGAGTCGTTCAGTAAAGTATTCGGCCAGTACAGTATTCGGCGAAGAATTGTCCCTCCGGCAGTGCCGGGCATATGGCCCAGGCACTGCCGGGGCGAATTTCCCGGCGGTCCCCCGTCGCTCCCCGTTTTTTTCTGTGGCCTCTTCGATTCCGCGCATGAACCGCTCTCTATCTGAAATTGAAATTAGAAATTCTCCTTTTGGGTTGACGCCGCCATAGGGAAGTGTTATCAGAACGGCATGTTTACGCGGTTGAAATCGTTTCTCCTCGCCATCATCTTCGCGGCGATGTTCGCATCGGCGTCGCTGGCTGTTCCCGCAAGCGCCCAGGTGGATCTCTCCGGCGAGTGGGGCCAGAAGCTGCACGAGGACGCCTTCGAGCGAGGCCACGGCCCTGAAATCGGCGATTACACCGGTGTCCCCATCAACGATCAGGCCCGCATGCGCGCCGATACCTGGGACTCCGAAAAGTGGATTGAAATCGAGCACGAATGCGAGCCGCACCCGGCGGATTACGCCCCGCGCGGCCCCGGAAACATGCGTGTGTGGCCTGATCTGGACCCTCTCACCGAGCAGATCGTCGCCTGGCACACCACCCTGATGTGGATGCTTCCCCAGCGCACCATTTATATGGATGGCCGTCCTCATCCCCCCGAATATGCCGTCCACACCTGGGAAGGCTTTTCGACAGGCGAGTGGGAAGGCGACATGCTGCGCGTGGTCACCACCCACATGAAAGAAGGCTGGGTACGCCGCAACGGTTTGCCTCGCAGCGACCGCGCCACGATGGTCGAGTATTTCATCCGCCACGGCGATTTCTTCACGCTGGTCAGCCTAACCAAGGACCCCGCGTATCTCACCGAGCGCTTGATCCGCAGCTCCAACTGGATTCTCGATCCCGGCTACGCGCTCACGCCGTCCCACTGCATTCCCAGCGTGGAAATCGAGCACGCCAAGGGCTGGGTGGCGCATCACCTGCCGGGAACGAACAAATTTCTGCACGAGTTTGCCG
>Ga0302326_10016131_pt1 | contig 15651 bp, 14 predicted proteins | sample Palsa_T0_3_FD_202264 | JGI IMG/M metagenome (GOLD analysis project Ga0302326, IMG submission 202264) | Peat permafrost microbial communities from Stordalen Mire near Abisko, Sweden - Palsa_T0_3 | ecosystem: Environmental > Terrestrial > Soil > Palsa > Peat permafrost | place: Sweden: Abisko...
GCCGCATCGGCTGTATCGGTCATCGGTCGGTACCCCCCATTGGGTCCTGATGACGAGGTTGTCACCTTGATGGTAGACCCGTTGGCGGTAGACCCGTTGGCAGACGGGGCCCGTCACTTGCTCAGCAAGCTCGCCAGCGACCACACCGCGGCGATGCCGCCGACCACCATCATCGTCACCGTGCGAACGATCGGGGCCTGACGGAGGTCGCCGCTGCCCGGGTGTTGGGGCGGGCGGATGAGAGCGAGTCCGTTGCCGACAAGGAGGGCTCCTCCCAGGGCGAGCACGATGTACGCCAGGAGGTTGTCACCGAGGAACACGCTGGCGCCGCTGTCGGCAAGAAGCACGTGATTCACCCTACGCTGCTCCCAACGACATCGAGGGGGACAACCGATGGCCTTTCATCATGTGGCGTTCGCCAGCCGGGATCTCGAAGCGACGCACCGGTTCTACACCGAGGCCATGGGCTTCTCCCTGGTGAAGCTGGTCGCCGGACCCACGCCGGAGGGTGGTTGGGCCAAGCACGCCTTCTACGCCACCGATGACGACGGCGGGGAGAGCGGCATGATCGCTTTTTGGGATCTGCACGTGGAGTCGCTCCGCGACTTCCCGACCGACCACAACGAGAGCATCGGACTGCCGGGCTGGGTCAATCACGTGGCCTTCGACGCGCCGTCGCTCGAGGTGCTCGAAGCTCACCGCCGGCGGTGGCAGGAGCAGGGCATGACCGTGGTCGAGGTCAACCACGGCTTTTGCACGTCGATCTACACCAGCGATCCCAACGGCATCACCGTCGAGTTCTGCTGCACGACGCGGGCCTTCACCGACGAGGAGTGGCAATGGGCGGCCACCAACCTGCTCGAGTCCGATGTGGAGTTGGAGCCCATGCCCGACGCCGTCTTCCACGAGCCGCTGGCAGCCGCCCCGGCCTGATCATGTAGGGGGTCTTTAGGGCAGTGCGGGACCGGGCTTGGGGACGGTCGCCCGCAGTTCGCTCGTCCAGTGATAGGTCCGGGCCAGGTAGGCGTCGGCCGACGCCGCACCCGAGGACGGCGAGGACCCGTAGTCGCCCTCATAGTTGAGGTAGCAAAACGTCGAGCTCAGGCACATGGGTATGGCCGGCTCGATCTGGGTCCCTTCGTGCCACTCGTTGTACGACGTGATGGCGACCACGTCGGCGCTCGCCCCGATGTCGCCCATCCAGCGGCTGTCGTAGGTCAGACCGCCGTCCCTGGCCCGGCCGTAATGCGCCCCGGTCGCCCGGACGGCAATGAAGCCCGGTGCGGCGACCGGCGCGCAGATCAGTCCGTAGGCGTGCGCCGCGGCGCAGAAGGCGGGGAAGTCGGCCGCCTCATAGTTGATGGCGTCATAGAGGTAGACGCCTTTGAAACCGGCCTGCGAGGCCCACGTCGCGAACCCGCCGCTCTTGACGAACGACACGTGGCCGCTCTCTCCCATCGTCCGCAGCGACGGGAAGGCGGCGTTGTCGGCGGCCAGCCCCGAGCCCGACAGCAGGTCGGCCATGTAGACCCAGATGTCGGTGATCCCCAGCTTGGCCAGATAGCCGTAGTCCGACATGACCGACTGAGCCGTGCGCCCCTGATACGGCTCGAGATGGATGCCGACCTGCACGCCGGCCGCCCTCGCCGCGGCAATCACGCCGGGTAGAGCATTGTCCTCGAACGAGCCTTGTCCCCACCATGACACGATGATCTCGTTGATCCCGGCGTTGGCGATCTCCGTCATCTGACCGGCAAGCACGGTGGGGTCGGTGCTGGAGTAGGCACCCCGCTGCGGGTAGTAGTTGGAGCCGATGTCGGCGGGGGGCGAGTGACCGCCCTCATCCCAGTGTCGCCACTCGCCGTTGTTTTGCGGGTTGCCGTACCACGGGTAGTAGAAGATGGCCACCCCGGTGCCGTGGGCGGGGGCCGGCGAGGCCACCGCCACGATCGAGCCCAGGACGAGTGGGCGTGGATTGGTCAGGCCCTGGCCGGGGGCGTCTCCGAAGCCGACGACGCTCCCATCAGCGCCAAACAGCCAGTAGCCCCCGCCCGAGGGCGTTGCCGCGATGCCGACGATTGGATGTTGGAGAGGCTTACCGCCGACACTGCCGTGGAAGGCGGCGTCGCCGTAGGTCAACACCCCACCGTCGGCACCCACCAGCCAATACCCCCGGCCGCTCGCCGTTGCAGCGATGCCAACAATGGGAGCACCCAGGTTGACGTCGGAGGCATCGCCGATGGCGGCGGCGTCCCCCTCGGGGTACACCGCTCCGTTGGCAGCCACGATCCAGTAGCCCTGGCCATCAGGCGTGGCCGCGGCCGCGACGATCGGTGCGTGGATGGCCGTTGGAGGCGGCGATCCCCAGTACAGCGCATCACCTTTGGTTTGCACGCTGCCATCGGAGGCAAACAACCAGTAACCCAGGCCGGTCGGCGTGGGCGCCATGGCGACGATCGGGGCGGAGCCCACCGCCCGGTCGTTGGCCCCGCCCTCGTAGGGGGCGTCGCCGAAGGAGAAGACGGCGCCGTCGGCCGCGGCCAGCCAATATCCCGCGCCGGTCGGTGTCCGCGCCATGGCCACGACGGGGGTCGGATCAAGGCCGGCGGCACCGCCTTCATACCGGCTGGTGCCGTACGTGAACACTGTGCCGTTGCCGGCCGCCATCCAGTAGCCCGGGGCGCCGGGCGGCGTGGGGCTGGTCGGCCCGGCCTGACCGGGGAGGGGCGCGGCGGCGGCTCCGGCCGCCGGCGGCGCGGACGCAGCAACCACTGACGCCAGGGAGGCGACGAGGAGCGGGGCGACCACCAGGGCCGCCCGCTGTGCCAACCGGGGGCGCATGATCAACCAAGTCAAGCAGGCCCACCGACCTCTTCCATCCCGCCTAGCCTACGAGTCGTGCGCGTTGGGGCTGCGGTGCTGGGCGCGCTCGTCCTCGCCGGGTCACTGACGGCGACCGCAGCCGGTGCCAGCTCCGGCGGCGCCCCCCGAGCGGCGGAGTCGAGCGCGGCGCACGCCGTCATCGACGGCGCCGCCCGCTTCGAGGTCATCACCCCCCGCCTGATCAGGGTGGAGTACGCACTCGGAGGTGCGTGGGAGGACCGGCCCACGTTCAATGTCATCAACCGCGACATCGCGCCACCACCGTTCACCGTCACCAACGAGTTCGGCATCTTGACGATCAAGACCAGCCAGCTCACCCTCCACTACGTCGACGACTCCGGCCCGTTCACGCCGGTCAACCTCTCCATCGACGTGGGAGTGGACGGGGCCACGACCACAGCCCATCCCGTCTGGGGCGTTGGAGTCCCGCCGCGGACGACCTCGCCCCACAACCTCGGGGGCTGGTACCGGGAGTTGGCCTTCCTCGGCCTCAACAACTACTCGACGCAGGTGGGCGGGGCTGTCGACAAGATGCCCCTCAACGACGGACTGTTGAGCAGCGACGGCTGGTACCTGCTCGACGACTCCGATACCGCCATCCTCCAAGCCGACGGCCAGGCCGTGCCCCGACCAGCGCATCTCGGGCCGTACCAGGACGGCTACTTCTTCGGCTACGGGCATGACTATGAGGCCGGCCTCCGCGATCTCAAGACGCTGACCGGCCCGCCCGTCATGCTCCCCGAGTGGGCCTTTGGCGTGTGGTTCTCCGACTACGCCCCGATCTCCACCGCCGACTACGAGCAAAAGATCATCCCCACGTTTCGGAGCGAGGGGGTCCCCATCGACGGCTTGGTCGTCGATACCAACTGGAAGGCGCCCGACGACTGGAACGGCTGGAGTTGGAACACGACCCTCTTCCCCCATCCGGCCGCCTTCTTGTCCTGGGCCCGCAGCCAGGGCCTCAACGTCACCCTCAACATCCACCCGAGCATCGACGTCACCGACCCCCACTTCGCCGCCACCCAGGCCGCGGCCGGCGGCACCCTCAAGACCTCGTCGGGCGACTGCGCCTTCTACCGCAGCAGCCCGCCGTGCTACGTGTTCGACTGGGGGCAGCCGGCGCAAGCCAAGGCGTACTTCGCCCTTCACGCGCCGTTCCAAGCCCAAGGTGTCCGGCAGTGGTGGCTCGACTGGTGCTGCGACGCGAGCACGGTCAGCACGCCGGGACTGACCGCCGACAGTTGGATCAACCATCTCTACGCGAGCGACGAAGACGCCGAGGGCTATCGGGGGTTCGCGCTCTCCCGGATCGGGTCGACGCTGACCAAGGCCAACGGCATCTCCCCCTTCTACGCCGTGCCCGTCGGCGGCCCCTGGGCCGAGCATCGCTCCACGGTCCACTTCACCGGCGACGCGCCATCAACGTGGAACACGCTGGCCTACGAAGCGGGGTTCACGCAGCAAGAAGCCAACATCGACATGGCCTACGTGACCGACGACATCGGCGGGTACTCCGGCAAGCATCTCGCCGACGACCTGTACGTGCGCTGGGTGCAGTTCGGCACGTTCCAGCCCATCCTCCGGCTTCACTCCGACAACGGTGACCGGCTGCCGTGGGAGTACGACGGGCCCGCTCGGGAAGCGGCCGACAAGTTCCTCCGCCTGCGCGAGGCCCTCGTCCCCTATCTGTACACCACCGGTCGCGAGGCCTACGACACCGGCATCGCCATGGTCCGGGCCATGCAACTCGAATACCCCGACGACCCGGCGGCGGTCGCGGCAACCCATGAGTACATGCTCGGCGACAACCTTCTCGTGGCGCCCGTGACCACTCCGGGGAATATGGCCGCGACGCCCGTCTGGCTTCCTCCGGGAAGTTGGACGGATCTCTTCACCGGTGTGACGTATCACGGTCCGTCGACGCAGACGATCACGAGCGACTTCGACACCATGCCGGTATTTGTGCGGGGCGGCGGGATCATCCCGGAGCAGGAGCCCGTCTCGCACGTGGAGCCGGGGTACGCCGGACCTCTCATCCTCGAGGTGGCGCCCGGCGCCAACGGAAGCTCGACGCTCTATGCCGACAGCGGCGAGGGACACAGCTACGAGCAGGGCGACTACACGTTCACCCCCTTGCGCTACCGGGATCGGGGGCTCACCGGCGCCGGCGGCCAGGTGGAGATCGACCCGCCGGCCGGGCACGGCAGCAAGCTCCGCACGCGCGGGTACGAAGTCGAGTTTCTCGGGGTCGACCACCCGGGCCCGGTGGGCATCGACGGTCACGGGCTGGGTGCCGGTGACAGCTCGTCATTCGATGCGGCGACGCACACGCTCACCGTCGTGGTGGCGCCCCGCTCCACGTCGACGCCGGTCGTTGTCAGCTGGGGCTGAGCGTCTTCAGGTCCCTCGAGCGGCGTCGACAAACCGGGTGAAGCGCTCCTGGAAGACCAGCTTCGTGGTGCCGGTCGGTCCGTTGCGATGCTTGGCCAGGATGATCTCCGCCGCCCCTTTGTCGTTGCTGTCGGCGTTGTACACCTCGTCGCGGTAGATGAACATCACCACATCGGCGTCCTGCTCCAGCGAATTGTGGACGGCCATGCCGTTGGCGATGAAGTTGTGGGTACCGGCGACGGTGGCGTCGTAGACGGGCTCCTCGCCGAGGGGCTCGAGGGCGACGATCCTGTCCCACGCCACGTCACCGCGCGCCAGGCGGGCGATGTCGGCCTCGTCGAGAGCGGTGGCGACGTCGACCATCTCCCGCCGGCCCGGCGCGCCGGACAGGGCGTGGTCGCGCACGAACCCGATGGTGTGCGCCAGCGCGGGATCGCGGCGGCCTTTGTCCAGGGCCTGGGGCCGCATGCGATCCCAGACCTCGAAGGGGAGCACCTCCCCCACGCCCTCGGCGATCGACGGCAGCTTGGTCAACAGCAGAGGGACACGGCGGATGTGGGCACCGAAGGCACCGATGGCGTCGAGGAACCGACGCTGGCTGCCGGGCGACTCCACGACGACCTGCCAGCCGCAAGCACCGTGATGGGTATCGGCGACCTCCGAGACCCGTGACTGGATCCCGAAGCGGGTCAGGAGCAGTTGGACATCCTCGGCCAGGCGGTGACTGGTCGCCACAAGGGCGAGGTCCACCCGCCCGCCACGCCAGCCCATGGTGCCGCCGCTGGCCCACAGATGCCGGAAAAACAGAGCCAATTGCTCGAGCGGCAGCTGACCGATGGCGGCGGGGATGAACAGCTCTCGACTCCGGAGCCCGGCCAGCCCCAGACGGGTCAACCAGTCGCCGACCGGGTCGGGGCGACTCGGATGGTCGGCCGAGAGGGACACGCTTGACCAGTTGCCCTGGCGGGCCACCGACGCCGGAGCACCGAGGGCATGGGCGGCGTCGCGGACGGCGGCGGCCACTGCGGGGTCGGCGCTGCGGCATTGCAGGGGATGGCGCAACGACCCGGTGTAATCGCCGAGCAGGTGGGCGAGCAGGATGACCGCCTGCGGCCGCCACGAACGGGTCGACGCCGGCGACGGCAGGGTCCGGGGCACCGCCACGCGCCCCCCGACCTGGAGCTCGTCGAGGCGACGCCACCCGCCGACGGTCAGGAACGGATGGTTGGCGCTCGCCTTGACCGTCCGACCTGAGGCCAACTGCAAAGAGAAGACCTGCTTGATCCCGCTCGAGAAGACCTTCGACATCGTCCCCGGCACCAGCTTGAGATCGTCATCGACGGTCCACACGGGAACGTCCCGCTCGCCGCTGACCATCAGCTCGCCGAGGGTCACCTCAGCGCCGGTGTCAGCCCGCAGGACGCGCGAATCGGCGGTGAGACACCCGGATTCACGCAGGTCGGACAGCATCGGGCGCTTGTCGGCCCGGGCCTCGAGGTTGCGGGACAGCTGGGACAAGGCCACGACCGGTACCTCCAGCTCTCGGGCGAGGATCTTGAGACCTCTACTCATCTCCGCGATCTCCACCTGACGGCTCTCGGCGTTGTGCCGCCCCGTCATCAGTTGGAGGTAGTCGATGACGATCAGGCCCAAGCCCTTGCTGCTCTTGAGTCGCCGGGCCTTGGCCCGCACCTCCATGATCGTCAGGTTGGGGTTGTCGTCGATGTAGAGCGGCGCCTCTCCGAGGCGGCTCGTCGCCTCCGAGATGCGCGGCCAGTCACTCTCGAGAAGGCGGCCGTTGCGCAGCCGGCTGGAGTCGACCGACGCTTCCGAGCACAACAAACGCTGGGTCAACTCGAGATGCCCCATCTCCAGCGAGAAAAACAGCACGGGCTCACGCCGCTGACGGGCGGCGTGCGAGGCCATCCCGAGCGCGAACGACGTCTTGCCCATGGCCGGCCGGGCGCCGACGATGACGAGCGTGGAGGGCTGCAAGCCCGACAGCTTGTGGTCGATGTCGGCGTAGCCGGTCGCCACGCCGGTGATGTCGTCGCCTCGCTCGACGAGCGCTTCGATCCGCTCCAGGCTCAGGTAGAGCAGCTCGGACAAAAGCTTGGTGGTGTCCGTCACCTTCCGGTCGGCGACCTCGAAGATCATCGACTCGGCCCGGTCGAGCGCGAGGGTGACGTCATCGGGCACGGAGTACCCGACCTCGGCGATCTCACTGGCCACCGAGATGAGTCGGCGGAGGAGGGCGTGCTCCTCGACGATCTTGGCGTAGGACGCGGCGTTGGAGATGGCCGGGGTGTTGGCTTGGAGGCCGACGAGGACGGCGGGCCCGCCGATGGCCTCCAGAAGGCCGGAGCGGGCCAACTCGTCGGCCACCGTCACCGGGTCAGACGGCTCGCCCTGGCTGTGCAGCCCCAAGATGGCGTCGAAGACGTGACCGTGGGCCGGCTTGTAGAAGTCGTCGGCGGCGCAGACCAGGCTGGCCGCACTGATGGCGTCGCGCGACAGCAGCATGGCGCCGAGGAGAGACTCTTCGGCCACCAGGTTGTGGGGCGGCACACGCCCCCCGGAGGTCCCGCGTGCTTGGCGCCGCCGCGCGTCATCGATCGACTGAACCATCCGTGCCTACCGTGACCGACAGGGCCTGTGGGGCAACAGACCCGAAAACCTGTGGATTTCGCTCGGGACAAGTCGTCTGGCGTGTGGATGAACCGCCGCCGCTTGGCGGCGCCGTCGAAGCGCGATCGAACGCATGTTCACCAGTGTGTCCAGGGGGTGTGACAGTCACCTGCCACCAGCGCCCCGTGGGCGGGCGCGCACCGCGAGACGGCCGGGCCCGGAGGCACCGACCGTCTCCGGCGATCAACTAGCTGGCGATGACCTCGACGGTCACGGGGAACTCCACGTCGGCGTGCAACTTGACCGGCACGGTGTGGGTCCCGAGCGACTTGATCGGATCCTCGAGGTGCACCCGGCGACGGTCCAGCTCCACTCCGGTCTGCTCGGCGACGGCGGCGATCAGATCGGCGGCCGTGACGGAGCCGAACAGCTTGCCTTCCACGCCGGCCTTGGCCGGGATGGTGATCACCGCCGGCACCAGGGTCCGGGCGACGACCTCCGCCGCCTCGCGGTCCTTGGCATCTCGAAGGTCACGCGAGCGTCGCATGGACTTGGCTTGCACGACGACGCCATCGCTGGCGGCGAACGCCATGCCCTTGGGGATCAAGAAGTTGCGGGCGTAGCCATCAGCCACGTCGAGGATGTCGCCCTTCTTGCCGACATTGTCGACATCGGCTCGCAGCACAATCCTCATCGGGCCTCCTCGGCCGGCGTCACAAGTTGGGTGTCAGCCATGGTCAGAACGGCTCCTCATCTGCACTGGAGTAGCTCGGCGGGCCTTGGCTGGGGACGGGGGCCGACATGGGGTCCGGACCGCCGTAGTTGCCCGGGGCGCTCGGTCCGGGGTCGCCATAGTTGCCACCGCCGGGTGCGCCGGGCGCGCCTTGACCGTTGCGCCGCTCGTTTTTGTCGGGCTTGGCCGTGGCCCAACGCAGGCTCGGGCCCACCTCGTCGGCGACGATCTCGATCTTGCTGCGCTTCTCACCATCCTGGGTCTCCCAGGAACGCTGGTCCAGGCGGCCGGTGACGAGCACGCGAGCGCCCTTGACCAGCGACTCGGCGACGTTGTCGGCCAGGCTGCCCCAGCACACGATGTCGAAGAAGGAGGTCGACTCCTCCCACTGCTGGCTCTGGCGATTTTGCCAGCGGCGACTGACCGCCAACCCGAAGGTGGCGACTGATTGGGAGCTCGGCGTAAAGCGCAACTCGGGGTCGCGGGTGATGTTGCCGATCAGGGTGACGTTGCTTGACATGGGTTCACTCTCCGGTGGGTTCGGCCGACGCGGCCACGGCGACGACCTCACCAGGCTCGGGCGGCGCGGGTGCCGGACGGGGGGCCCGTCCAGCCGCAGCGCCCGGCAGGTGGATCACCTTGTGGCGGACGACCTCGTCTGCGAGGGTGAGCAGCCGGTCCACTGCCGCCATTGCCGCCGGCTCAGCCGACGCCTCGAGGAGGACGTAATACCCCTCGACGCGGTGGTTGAGCTCGTAGGCGAAGCGGCGCTTACCCCACCGATCCACCCGGATCACCTTGCCCCCGCTTGACTGCAGGGCTTCGGTAGTCCGGTCGGTGACGGCCCGGATGCTTTCCTCTTCCAGGCCGGCGTCGAAAATGATCATGACCTCGTAGGGTCGCATGGCAAAAGCCACCTTCCTCTGGTCCCTCTGCGACGGTCGCAGCGGGGCCCCCTAGGGGGCAGGACAGGAGTTGACCTGACGAGGATACCCTTCGGCACCGACGATTCGTCCATCCGGCCCCAGTGTGACACCCCCTAGTGACAGTCAACTCCCACAGTTGCCGCCGACCAGGAGCACCGATCCGGCGCCGATGCCGAGATGACGCAAGCCGCCCTCGGGCACCTCGAGGGCAAGGCGGTACGGAAGGCTCGGCGCCAGCGTCGGACAGTTGGCCGAACACACCGCCAGCACCGCCGTCCCGACCAGCACGCCGGCATTGTCGAACCAGGCGATGGACAGCGGGATCGGCACGTCCTGGTTGTAGAACGCAGCCGTCGAGTCCGTGAAAAACCGGAAGATCATGGCGTCGTAGCCGGCCAGGTTGGTCCGCCCCATCATCCCCTGGTCCCGGCTGACGTCGGTGTCGGCGTACAACGCGCACCGGGCCGGGCCGAGGGCTGATCGGCGGGCGCTGATGACCCGGAACCCGATCTGACCAAAGCCGGCGACGCTCGACGTCGGCCGTGAGTGACCGGCCAAGCCGACCATGGCCTCGGTGGACAACAGGCGCGGGTTGGCCGGGCGGTTGGCTCCCACGGCCAGGCAGGCGCCCAGGGCGACCACGAGCAGGGCAATGACGCCGCGCAGCCACCACCGCTGGGCCGACCTGCTGCTGACCGCCTGGGGCAGCCAGCCGGGGGAACGCTGCCACCAAGCCGGATCCTCGTTGGCCTCCGGCGCGATCGCCTCGGTCACGCGCCTGCCACGATCGGGGGACCGGTGGTCAGCGACCCGAGGCCGACGCCGCGCCGTACAGCGCGCCGATCTCGATGTCGTCACCCAGGCTGACGCCCTCGGCCAGGTGGTAGCTCTCGGCGTCACTCGGGAACCTGCCGGTCCGCACGTCGGCGGCGAACGCGGTGACGGCGGCGACCCCCTCGGCCTTCAGGGACGCATAGCGGCGGACGAACTTGGGGAGGATCCGGTCCTCGAGTCCGACGACGTCATGGAAGACGAGCACCTGCCCATCACACCACGGGCCCGCACCGATGCCAATGGTGGGGATGTCCACCGCCTCCGTGACCAGCCGGGCGACCTGATCAGGCACGCCTTCGAGCACGATGCCGAAGCACCCGGCCTCTGCCAGCAGCCCGGCATCCTCGATCAGGATCCGCGCCGATGAAGCATCCTTGCCCTGCACCTTGAACCCGCCCATGGCGTGCAGCGACTGAGGAGTCAGGCCGATGTGGCCCATGACGGGGATCTCGGCATCGATCAGCGCCTCGATGACATCGACCCGCTTGCGGCCGCCTTCCAGCTTGACCGCCTGGGCACCCGCCCGGATCAGCGTGGCGGCGTTGCGGACAGCATCGTCGGCCCCGAGGTGATAGCTCAGCCACGGCAGGTCGGCGACGACCAGCGGCCGGGGACGGGTCCGGGCCACCGCGGCGGTGTGATGGGCCATGTCGGCGACCGTCACCTGGAGGGTGTCGTCGTAGCCAAGCACCACCATGGCCACCGAGTCGCCGACGAGGATCATGTCGACACCGGCCTCATCGGCGATGCGAGCGGAAGGCGCGTCGTAGGCGGTGACCATGACCAACGGGTCCCCACCCTTGCGAGCGCGCACCGCAGGAACGGTGCACTGCTGAGCCATCTCGGCCTCCAATCCCGTCCAGCGCCACACGGCTGCCGGCGGTCCCCGCAGTGTACCGTCACCCCCCATGACGGGCGAGTGCGACAACTGTGCGCGCGAGGACGACGAGCTGGTCGCCGTCCACCGCGTCTACGTGACCCCGGAGTCATGGGAGACCCAGCGCTCGTCGACGACCGTGGAGGACGTCGAACGGTGGTGCTTCAGCTGCCGGTCGATGTACCCGCACGAGGTCATCGAGTGACCCGGCTAGCCGGAGATGTTGCTGGGCCGAGACGTCGTGGGGGACGGCGGGCTCGTCGTGCCCGTCCGGTCGGGGGGCTCTGTTGCGGGTGTTGAGACCGGTGGCGGGACCGTCCGGCCCGGGCCGGCGGGGGCACCAGCCGCCGTGGTCGTCGTCGCCCCGGGCACCGTTGTCGACGTGCTCGTGGTGGTCGTGGGAAACACGGCGTCGACCGGTTGGCCCAACGGAAGACCGGGTAACGCCACCGGCTCGGTGAAGTCCAGCACGGGCGCTCCGTACAACGCCGCCTCCATGAACCGGCGGAAGATGTCAGCGGGGAGCGTCCCGCCGGTGATCTCGGGGAAGCCGTAGATGTTGACCATGGGTTCGGATCCGCTCGGGTACCCCATCCAGACCGCGGTGGTCAGCTGCGGCGTGTAACCGATGAACCACGCATCGGTGTTGGACTGCGTCGTCCCCGTCTTGCCCGCCACCGGGCGGTCTCCGAGCGCGGCGGCCGTCCCCGTACCCGACAGGACGACCTGGCGCAGGACGTGGGTGACGATGTCGGTGTCGGCTTTGGTCAGACCGGTGGCCGCCGGCGGCTTGATGGTCAACGGGAGCGACTGACCGCTCGAGTTGCGCACGGCGAGGATGACGTGCGGCTGGTTGTAGACGCCGTTGTCCATGAACACCGAATACGCCCCCGCCATGTTGATCACCGACTGGTCGACGGTCCCGAGCACGAGGGATGCGTACGGGGGCAGGACTCCCAGGCCGAGCCGGTAGGCCATGTTGGCCATGTTGCCGGGACCTATGTCGGTGACGGCCTGGGCGAAGACGGTGTTGACCGAGTTTTTGGTGGCGTCGACCAGGCTCAGGGTGCCCATGCCGTTGGCGCCGCTGTAGTTCTCATTGTCAAAGTTGTTGACCACCCAGTCCTGACCGTTGTTGGCGTGCAACAAGGTGATCTGGGCCGGCGCTCGGAAGGTCGACAGCACCGAGTAGCCCTCCCGAACGATCTCGGCCAGCAGCACCGCCTTCATGGTGGACCCGGGCTGGCGACCCGTCCCGCCGCCTGCCGTGCCGACGGCCAGGTTGACCTGGGAGCCGGGCGCCGGGCTGTCGTAGTCGCGCCCGCCGACCATGGCCTTGACGGCGCCCGACCTGTCAAGGCTGACCAACGCACCCGCCGGACCGCTGGGCGTGACCAGGTCGCCGTAGACCGACTTGTAGGCGGCCTCTTGCATGTTGAGATCGATGGTGGTCATGACCTTGAGCCCGCCGCCGTAGACGACGCTGGCGCCGTAGGAGTTGATGAGCTGCTGCGTCACGTACGAGACGAAGTACTGCACGTTGGCGTCGGCCGGCGCCAGGATCTTCTCGTCGGCCGGCGTGTAGGGGAAGGCCTCGACGGGCCCGACCTCGGCGGCGGCGGCCTGCGCCTGCGTGATCTTGTGGTACTTGGCCATGTCCCGCAGGGTGATGTCCCGGCGGGCCTTGGCCGTCGCCGGGTCGAGGACGGGGTCGGCATATTCGGGAGCGCGGATGGCGCCGGCGAGGAACGCTGCCTCAGGCAGCGTGAGCTGCCCGACGTCGACGTGGAAGTAGACCTGCGCGGCCGCCTCGATCCCGTAGGCGCCCCGGCCGAAGTAGATCACGTTGAGATACCGCTGGAGGATCTGGTCCTTGGTCAGCTGCCGCTCCAGCTTGAGGGCCAGGATCGCCTCTTTGATCTTGCGCGAGAAGGTCCGCTCTTGGCCGAGGTAGGCGTTTTTGATGTACTCCTGCGTGAGCGTCGACGCGCCCTGCAGGTTGCCCCGGCCGAGGGCGTCGTCGATGGCGGCCCGCAGGATGGCCTCGGGATCGACCCCCCGGTGGTGGAAGAAGTCGTGGTCCTCCGTGGCGACCACAGCGTCGATGACGACTTGCGGAATCTGGTTGAACGTGACCGGTTCGCGGTTTTGGTCTCCCGACAACTGGGCCAAGGGTTGCCCGTTGGCATCGGTCAGGACCGTGCTCTGGTCTTGGGGAATGGCCGGAGGGAGTGAGACGCGGGAGAGGGCGTAGGCGGCGCCGGCCAGACCGGTGAAGAGGACGAACGCCAACAAGAAGAGCACCTTGCGCGCTCGCCACAAGATGTTGCGGCGACCCGCCGGCGCCGCCCGTCGCGCCGCGCGGCGTCGAGCCTGCGCAGCGGCCCGTCGGGCGGCATCCCGGCTCGACGGTCGCTGACCCGAGCCCGCGGGCCGGGCCTTTGACGGACCGCTACTGCGACCCGACCGACCCCGCGGCGGTGGTCCGCGGCGCGCCTCCGGCCGGGGCGGCCGGCGGGGAGGTCGGGACTCGGACACCTTGGCCCGAACGTAGCAAGGGGCCCGGCGCTAGCCGGGGCATGGCGGCGCCGCGACTAGCTGCGTCCGCTCGGGCGACGGGCGACGACGTACGAGCGGACGAGATGGTTCCACCGGCAGTCCGGGCAGACCTCGACGACGTAACACGCCACCTCGCCGCGTGCCCCCCGCGTCGCCTTCGTCAGCTCCGCCTTGCTGGTCACGCAACGGCCGCTCGGCGGTAACCCCGAGCCGAAGGCGTAGGAGACCAACACCACGTCGGCCTCCTCGCAGATAGGGCACGGCTCGGCCGTCTGCTGGCCCACGCCACGGGCAGCCCGGACGAGCTCCGGGTGAGCGTCGCACACATCGAGCTTGGAGAGTCGACCCTTGCGGAACTCGCTCACGACGGAGTTGCGCGCCAAGCGGTACGTGACGTGCCCAGCGAGGGGCAGACCCCCGGTCGGGGCCCCGCGCAACGCCTCGGGTCGGAAGCTCACGCCGGCAACGGTACCGCCGCACGGGGATCGGACGTGCGTGGACACCAAACGTTGACAGCGAGGGGCCACATTCCCCATACTGTGCGTATCGATATATCGGCCCGATATATCGATAGAAGGGTCACGGTGCTCGAACTCGCCATCCTCGGACTACTCAAGGAGTCCGACCTGCATGGATACGAGCTCAAGAAGCGGCTGGCGGAGACGCTGGGCCCGTTCTCGTCGGTGTCGTTCGGGTCGCTCTACCCGGCGCTGGGTCGGCTCGAGGCGGCGGGCGCCGTGAAGGCCGTCGAGGCCAACACCACGCCCTTGGCGCCCATCGGATCGCCGTCGCTCGGCGCCGAGTTGGCCGCCTTCCGCACCCTGCGGGCCGGCGGGCGCCAGGGGCGGGGAGGACGAGCGCGCAAGGTGTACGGGATCACGGCACGGGGCGACGACCTGTTCGCCGAATTGCTCGCCGCCGACGACGCCTCGACCGAGGACGACCGCCTCTTCAACCTTCGTCTCGCCTTCGCCCGCTACCTACCGCCCGATGCCCGACTGGGCATGTTGGAGCGGCGGCGGGCCGCACTCGTCGAGCGCCTCGCCACCTCTCGCTCCCGCATGCGAGCAGGGCGAGGCCGCTTCGACAGCTACACCAGCTCCCTCATGGAGCACGGTTCGGAGGCCACCGAGCGGGACATCTCCTGGCTCGACGGCCTGATCGCCGCAGAACACGCACACGACAACGCCGCCACGCGGCGGGAGGAGCAAGATCAATGAGCAAAATCCGGGTGGCCATCGCCGGCGTGGGCAACTGCGCCAGTTCGCTCGTGCAAGGCGTCACCTACTACCGGGAGGCCGACCCGGCTGAGTCCGTTCCGGGCCTCATGCACGTGAAGCTGGGTGACTACCACGTCGGTGACGTGGAGTTCGTCGCCGCCTTCGACGTCGACGCGGCCAAGGTCGGGCTCGACCTCGGCAAGGCCATCGCCGCCGGGCAAAACAACACGATCAAGTTCGCCCAGGTCGGCGAGCTCGGCGTCAGCGTGCAGCGCGGCCCGACGTTCGACGGCCTCGGCAAGTACTACCGCCTGACCATCGAGGAGTCCCCCGAGGCGCCCGTCGACATCACGGCCGCCCTGCGCGCGAGTGGGGCCGACGTGCTCGTCTCCTACCTGCCCGTCGGGTCGGAGGAGGCGCAAAAGCACTACGCCCAGTGCGCCATCGACGCCGGCGTGGCGTTCGTCAACGCCATCCCCGTGTTCATCGCGTCCGACCCGGTGTGGGCGGCGAAGTTCACCGCCGCCGGCGTGCCCATCATCGGCGACGACATCAAGTCCCAGGTCGGCGCCACCATCGTGCACCGCATCCTCGCCCGCC
>Ga0302326_10016132_pt1 | contig 15650 bp, 10 predicted proteins | sample Palsa_T0_3_FD_202264 | JGI IMG/M metagenome (GOLD analysis project Ga0302326, IMG submission 202264) | Peat permafrost microbial communities from Stordalen Mire near Abisko, Sweden - Palsa_T0_3 | ecosystem: Environmental > Terrestrial > Soil > Palsa > Peat permafrost | place: Sweden: Abisko...
CACGTGGAACCAGCCCGTATTCGCAACTGGATCGAGGAACCTCACCCCGTCGCATCGCAATTCAGCAAGCAAGATCACATGCAAAAAGTCTTCGAGCAAGCGCGGAGAGTTGTTGCGATGGTACCAAGTGCTGACTAGTGTGGAGGGGTAACTGGTGATGAATCAGAAGGATCAAACGGAAAGAATCGAACCGGACGGTTCTGAGGAGAATCAAACGGGACGGCCCTGACATAGGCCTTTGTAGTCCACCTGAGCGGGAAAACGAAGGGCACACGTCACTGCTGCCTCCCGGCGCTACTGAGCCCTATGCCTCCACAAATCCAACCCGTCCCAGCGTCGGCGGACTTCGACGGGCTCAGCCGAACGACTGGCGGGCATTGGGCCGACGCCGGGGAATTCAATCCAGATCACTTCACCGCTTTTCATTGCCAGCCCCCGCTTCGGCGGTCGGTTGGCCAGCATGCTGCACGGAGTATGCGGCGAGATCGGCGAGGTCGTCGTCAGCCCATTCGTCGCTGACATCGACTTCGGAGCCGGAGGACGCCAGATCGTCCAGGATGAGTCGGGCCAACTGCAATCGTTCCGCGGGTACCATTGGCCTTACACAGGATTCATACAGGTCTTGGACCTTGGTCATGCGGACTCCTTGTTCTTGCACTGAGTATACACCGGAACGTCGATGTGATCGATAAGACCAGCATGCGAGCATGCGACCATTGGAGCTGGCAGAGAAGCGACGGATCAGCGGGATTTTTTCGCCCAAGTGTCGCGGAGCGACGCCGCCCAAACTGTCGCAATTCGTTCGTATTTTGGACGCAAAATGACGTAGCGGGCACTCGGACATTTCATATCATTGAGTTCAATGAAAAAGGGTCGGGAGTTCAACCATGAAGGCTCTATCGTTCGCCGTGTTGCTCGTCATTGCAAACATTGCCACGGCGCACACCACCGATTCCAGCGTGACAAATGCGCCGGATTCTCCGCCTGCCGTTCCCGCCCGCCTGGGTCCCCGGACATTCATCCATCCGGGCATTCCGCTCACGAGGGAGGACCTCGACGAGGTCAAGCGAAACATCGCGCGCGAGCCATGGAAATCCGCGTTCGAGGCGCTCAAGAACGACCGCCTGTCCCAGCTTGGCCGGAAAATGAGCGGGCCGTTCGACACGGTTTGCCGGACGCCCGATACGAACCTCCGCGCGTGGAAAGGGGACATGGACGCCGTCTATAAGCTCTCCGTGCTGTGGTATCTCACAGGCAACGAGGCTTACGCGAAAAAGGGCCACGACGTCCTGATGGCTTACGTGAAGGGGCAGAAAAGTTTTGGCGGCGCGGAGATGTATCTTTCCCTGGGCGATTACGCCGGGCCCATCCTTGGCGGCGCGGACATCCTGCGCGGCACGTGGCCGGGCTGGACGCGGGAGGACACCGCCCTCTGCAAAACCTATTTCAGGAACCTCTATGCGCGCGATTGGTCAACCAATCCGCTGCGCTCTGCAAACCAGGGCTCGTTGCAGTTGATCAACTTCGTCTGCGTCTCGGTGTTTCTGGACGACTCGGAGATGTTCAACGATTGCGTGCGGATGTTCTTGTCCGACCCGGAGACGGGGTTGACGGACACCCTGCCGAACGGAGAGCTCGGCGACAGCGGGCGCGACCAGGGGCACGCGGCCGGCGAACTGAGCAAGACGGTGCTGGCTGCGGAGATTTTTTGGAAACAAGGGGTGGACGTGTATTCGGCGCGGGAAAACCGCCTGCTGGCGATGGGCGAGTTCTACGCCCGCTACAATCTGAAATACCCCACTCCGTTCATGCCGTTCGGAACGAAGTATGCCCTCTATCCGACCCACGGCGGCCTGCCGGGAAATGGGTCCAGCTGGATCTCAGGCATAATTTACAAGGCATACACGACGAGGATGGGACTGAGCGCACCCTACAGCACCCAGGCCATGGACGCCGCCCGTTCCGACGCCGACAGCTTCTTGTATTACAAAATCGCGGATCATTCGCGGGCGCTTCCGCCGCCCCCCATGCCCGCGCCGGCCCCGACCGAGCCGCTGACCGCTGGCCTCGCCAACGCGGAAATCGGCGATGCATCGCCGCGTGGCAGCGGCGCGTTTGCCGGAGGAACGTGGACCCTTCGAGGCGGCGGGAAGGCCGCGATGTTGAAACCACCGTGGGACAAATGGGCCTGGCGAGTGGATGACAGTTGCCATTTTGCCTACAGGAAGGTGACGGGCGACGCCACCCTCATCGCGCGGGTGACCTCCATCGAGGAGGTGCAGAATTTCACGATGGCGGGACTCATGATCCGCGATTCGCTCCAGCCCAGGGCCGCGAGAATGCTGGTTTGGTCAACGCCCAACGCCAGGAACGGCCCAAGCGTCGAAACGGATTTGCGGGGCTTCTCGGCGTCCAGTCATGGCAGTTCGTGCCAGATACACGAGAACGCGGCCATTCCTTACTGGCTGAAACTGGAGCGCGTGGGCGACCGCATCACCTGCTGGCACTCGCCCGACGGCGCCAGTTGGACTCCCATCGAGGACGGGCTGTTTCCGGGCATGAGCAAGACCGCGTGCCTGGGCTTATTTGTATGTTCCACCGTGAACGGAAAGACGGCCACCGCGACATTCGACACCGTGCGGATGACCGGCGGCGGCGGAATCGAGCAGGTCAAAAAGCCTGCGGCGCCTTTTGCCATCTACGGCGGGCCGGGAGATGGACAAGTGCCGCTGCGCTGGCTCGAGTCGTTCGGCGCGGCGAGTTACAACGTCAAGCGCTCCACGGCCCAGGGCGGCCCTTACCAGACGCTCGCCGCCGTGAGAGGCACGAGCCTGGTGGACAAGGCGGTGAACAACGGGGAGACCTACTATTACGTGGTGAGCGCGACAAACTCCGCGGGAGAAAGCCCCAACTCGCTGGAAGATTCCGTGACCCCCCGAAGTCCATGAGAATATCGCCTTACAGCCGTTTTCAAGTTGCCATACCGCCCCCGACCGCCGGCATGGCCGCTTTAGCGGCCATCTCCGAACGCGGATCCGCTGCACCATCCTGGAAGCCGCTGCAAGTGAGGATTTTGCTGTCGCAAAGTGTTCCGTTTTTACCGCAATCGACGCTTGTCGGCATTGGCGTGATTCGCTTATTGTAGTGAAAAGCGAGAAGTGATGAGAAGTGACGGTCAGCCATTGACGTCCCATGGCAAATCACTGCTCAGCTCAGCTCCCCTCGGCCGTTTGGCGGCGAATGCCGGGGGTTCTGTCCATATCGAGTCAAATGACCCGCAGCTTATTGTGCGGCCACATGTCAAAGGAACGACCTATGTCTCATGACTCTCCCCACGCTGCGCGAGATAGTAGAGCAGTAGAACAGTTGACAGTAGAGAATGCAGAGAGAGCGATTCCCCGATCCCCCCGTCCGCCCCTTCGTGCCTCCGTGCCTCCGTGCCTTCGTGCCTTTCCCACCCCTCCCTCTCCCCGGCACGGCTTCACTCTGGTCGAACTCCTGGTTGTCATCGGTATTATCGCACTTCTCATATCTATTTTGCTGCCGGCCCTGGCGGTCGCCCGGCAGCAGGCGCAATCCATTTCCTGCGCCAGCAACTTGCGGCAGCTCGGCCAGGCCGTCTTCATGTATGCCGGGGATTATAAGGGGTCGTTTCCTCCGATCATTACGGGAGCGGACGTCCCCAATGTCCACTACATTTTTCCGTGCCTCTATGCCATTCTCGACTCGTACGGCATCAGCCAAACCAACCCCAGCACCATCCGCACCTGCCCCACGGTGATGACGGGCGGCCTGGCCGGTCCGGCTCCCGGCCCGTGGCCCTCATTCAGCTATCGATACAATTCGGTCCTCGGAGGGAACCTCCCGACCAATGGTTACCCGGGGCCCACGCCGGACGCCGCACTTGGTGGGACCTACGCGCTCTCCCGGCCGTTGAAAATGTCCGATGTGGGAGCGAATGCACCCTATACGGGCATGTTTTGCGACTCGTGGCAATGGCTCCAGGATGAGTTGGCTAACACGGTCATTGATTACCGGTGGACGCCGAACACGGCCGGCGGGAATGTCACCTTTATCACCGTCAACGGAGTGCCGCATCAGAGCATCCACGATTTCTCGTTCGTCCACTTTCAGAAGGTGAATGCGGCCGGGATAGTAAGCGGCTGGAATAATGTGGTTTACTGCGACGGGTCCGTACGTTCCGAGCTGCTGACCTCTACCGGCAGTGCCACCGCCATCTATTGGCCGGATACGGGCCTGGTGCCGAATGTCGCACCGTGATGTTGCTGGGAAGAGGGTTCAGGAAGAGAGAAAGAGTGAAGAGTGAAGGGTGAAGAGTGAAGTTCAAACCGGGAGCGTTTCCGTCTTTTCCTTACTTCACTCTTTACTCTTCACCCTTCACTCTTTCCCTCTGCACCTGAACACTGAACCCTGACACCCCGACACCCTGAACCCGGAAGCGCCCATGGGCATTCGAGAATCCTTCAATAAACGGCCGGCGATTGGAATCACATTTGGTGTTGCCGCTCTCGCACTCGCCGGGCTCGTGGGATGGCGCGTCCAGGCGGGGGCAGGCGGCGTCGGGCGGTACAGGGCCTTCTACTCTGACGACGACGGCAAGACCTGGTTCGTCGACGACTACACCAGGTTTTCTCCTTTCGATCACAACGGCAAAATCGCCTACCGGGCACAGGTGTTTCGCGCTGGCGACGGCCCACCTTTCGTCGGCTATCTGGAGTGCTATCCGCCGGATGTCAAAGCGCGGCTCGCGACTGCATGCACCAGCACAAACGCGATGCTTGTCGCAGTGCAGTCGGCTTCAGAGTCCATCCTTGTAAAAAAGCCAGGCGGGGGGGCGTGGGTCGCCCCCGCGAGCCAGGCGTACCAGGAGACTGTGACGCCTGCATCTCCCGATGGTTCGACCGGGAACCTTGTGCAAATGAGTCCGGAATAAATGAACGTGCGGGAGTAGGCGCCCGTGCATGTAAATACGCTGCCCTCCGGGACAGCGGCTAAAAGGTTATTCGAAAGCGCGTCGTCCCGCATGGTAACTACTGGAGCAGCAGCCTGTGGACATCCGAAAGACTTTGCGCGAAAAGCCGGCTATTGGGTTGGTTGTCGTTGTCGCGACCTTCGCCCTGGCTGGCTTGATTCTCAGGGAATGCTTCTTCAGCAACAGTACGGCGCGGTTGAAGGTCTTCTTCTCCGATGATGACGGCCAGACCTGGTTCGCCGACAGTTTCATCAAGTTCTCGCCGTTCGATCACGGTGGCAAGCAGGCGTATCGCGCTCATGTTTTCCGCTGCGGCGATGGGCCGCCGTTTCTCGGCTACCTGGAGGCTTACCCCGAGGCGGTGAGGCCGGTGCTTGAATCGGCCCACGCAGATCCCAATTCCATCTTCATGGCGCTGCAGGCGAATTCCGACAAATCGCTGGTGAAAAAGCCAGGCGAGACAAAATGGGTCGGCCCCCGTGCACGGGCCTATCAAAGCATCACAACGCCGCGTTGTCCGGATGGCTCTACAACGGATCCCGAAGAAACCGGGCCCGGAGGATGATCCGAGCAACTCGCATTAAAAATAGATCGATCATGACACCCATTCGCTCGCCTTGGAAGCTCATATGGTTCCTATGTGTGCTTGTGATTTTGATGACGTCACCCCGGCAATCGGTTGCGGCGGCGCCGGCGCCACCTCCGCTGCAGATTACCGTTGACGATACCACGTCATTGCGAGGGGCCGCCAACCCGACCGCCGAACCTGGCACTGACGGACCTGACCTCGATTTGGGGTACAACAATTATCTGGAACTGGTGATTGCGGTGCGCTCGGCCATGCACCGCGACGTCAAGGTCATTTACGTCTGCACGCGCGCCCCGGGCACGACTGCGCCGCAGATCGTTACCATTCCCGCGGCCAAAGTCATCGGCGATGGAGCGCCCCACACATACCGCATCGACATGAGCCTGGAGGTGTGGTGGCGGGGACGCGTGCAGTCGATCGCGGTTGAGCCGCCCGCGAAACTTTTGTACGCCAAGGTCGGTGATGGGGAACCGCAGCAATTCGGCCTGACATTTGAGCTGCCCGATTGGCGCGGTCAGAAATCAGCACAGTCAAAGCATTTTCGGATCTACTGGGGCAAAGGACTCAGCGAGCTATTTACCGCCGAGCAGGCGCACGGCACGCTGCGAAACTTCGAGGAATGCTGGCAATATTACGTCAAGGCACTCAAGCTGAAGCCTCCTTACTCCCTGCCCGGTGAATCTCCCAACCGGCTCTACAAAGTGAACATCACGACGCATGAGGGCGGGTATATGACCGGGGGCGGCGTGGTCAACATCGATCCCACGGGACTGCGCGTCGATCCGCCGAGCTGGATCATCCCGCACGAATTAATGCACGCGTTCCAGGAGGCGCAACGCGGCGGCATGACGGGAATGTGGTGGGAGAGCCATGCCAACTATGGCCGCGAGCGCTATCTCAAGTACTTCTACCCCCAGCAGTCTGATAATCCCGATGCAGTCAACACCACGCCTGTCAGTTCCATTGATCCCTATTACTCCACAATGAGTCAGTGGTTTCTGGCACACGGGCGGGACTATTACCTCTGCTGGCCTATTTGGACTTATCTGGATGAAAATCCCGATCTGATGCCGGGACTGTCTGATGGGTTTACGGGCCGGCTATGGCAGAACATCCAGCAGAACGAAAATATTTTCGACTGCATCCGCCGGCTCGACCCGCGGTTGGACCTCAAAACCGCTCTGGGAAACTACGCTCGCCGATCGGTGACGTGGGCATTCAGCAACGGCCCGGCCATGCGGCGGGCTTGTGAGGACTTCAGGACAAATCCCCAAAACCGCCGGATGCTTTGGCCTGATCTGCTCCCCGTCCCCTATGCTCCCGGCCGCTGGCGGGTTTCCCCGGAGAAGGCGCCCAACCCCGGCGGCTATACCATTCACGAGCTGGTTCCGGCCGACGGGCACTGGGGCAGCCGTGTGGCGGTTGAATTTCACGGCCTGCCCGACAAGTCGGCGAGCGCCGACTGGCGCGCCTGCATCGTCGCCCAGCGACGCGATGGAAGCGAAACCGCCGCCTCGCCTCTTTTTGACAAGGGAACTCAGGCAGTCTCGCTGCCTGCGGATACCGATCGCGTCTTCCTGGTCGTGATCGCCACGCCCGACCAGTTTGCCTGGTGGGAACAGGACGACATGCAATACCCCTGGCGCACCCACCCGTCCCGGCGACGGCTCGCATATGACGTGAAAATCAGCGGGGCTGTTCCCGCGCTCGAACAGATCCCCCGGCCGGCTGACGTTCCGGGGCGGCGTCACCCCAATGGCGGCGGATTCGTCGCGAACACCGCCCATGTGGCCGACACCGCCTTCGTCGGACCAGGCGCCATGGTGCTGGACAGCGGGCGCGTTGAAGGCTCGGCGCGCATCGAGGACTTCGCCCAAGTCCGCGGCGACGCTTCGGTGAAAGACAACGCGATCCTCAGCGATCACGCTCTCGTGAAGGACGATGCGGTCATCGACGGCAATGCCCGCGTTCGCGATTATGCGTTCATCACCGAGCACGCGCACCTCACCGATGATGCCCGCGCGCTCCAGACCGCGGAAGTGAAAGGGCACGCGATCATCAAGGGGACAGCCACCGTCGAAGGATGCGTCCAGGTTTGGGGAGACGGGCAGGATGGCGCGGCAACGTCGGGCATCGACGGCGACGCGGTGCTCACTGCCGACTATGGCGGCCCGCGGCACGTCAGCAACGGCTTTCAGACCGGCTTTGTCCCTTACGAGGCCTGTCCGCAGGAGTGGATCGACCAGCGTCACGCGCCGCCGCATCGATGGGTGAGCTATGATTTTGATGCCCCCAACGACAGCCTGGCACTCGATGGGCCGGGCCTCAACGACGGCATCCTCATCGGCCGTCCGCTTTGGAAAGCCGGCGAGGGGCGGCATACCGGCTTCCTCAGTTTCGATGGAAGAACGCAGGCAGTATTTCTGGAACGAGGCGTGGCGGACCTTCGGATTGCAAGCATTACGGCGTGGGTTCGCCGGGAGAGCGGCCCGGCGGATCAGCCGGTGTGGTTCATCGGCTCGCAGACTGACGATTCGATTCATCTGACCCCTGATGAGGGGCGCGGTCGTTTCGCCGTGGTCGCCCGTAAGGGAAACACCATTCACACGCTTGTGAGCCGGCACTCCACGACGATCGGAACGTGGGTTCACGTCGCGGTGATTCTGGATGGAGTCACCGGCCGTCTGCTCGTCGACGGAACTGTCGCCGCCGACGGGCCTTTCCCCGTGACGCTGGCCGATTTCAGGCCCCCGGCCGCCAAGGCCCATTGCTATCTCGCCCGGCAGGCAGATCCCAGCCGTCCCTGGTTTCACGGATCGCTGGACGAAGTGCGGTTCTGGTCCGCGGCGCTCTCCGACGAAGAAGTGAAGAACACAATGGCCGAGCGACCATGAGCCCTCGGGCACTGCTCCCTCTCCCGGTACTCCGGGAGAGGGCTGGGGTGAGGGTGATTTGGAGCGCAAGTAGTCACTGGATGTTCCGAGTTCATCACTAAGACGAGAGTCCTTTGACGTCCGAAATCACCCTCACCCCAACCCTCTCCCGGAATACCGGGAGAGGGGGTAGGACGCGCACGCCCTGCTGTCGCAAAGTGTTCTATATTTGACGCAACCTACGCTTGTCGGCATGGGCGGGACCAGCTTACTCTAGTTAAAAGTGAGGACTGATGAGAAGTGACTGTCAGCAATTGACATCCCATTGCACAGCACCGCTCACTCAGCTCCCCTCGGCCTTTTTCTTGGGACCTGTAACACGTACAATATGTTGAAGCTTACCGAAGCGCTGTTCTCCGCCGAGCCGAGGTGCCCGGGCACGTCGTTCCCGATCCTGACGACAAACCGCTGGATTTCCGTCTTGTTGAGGTGGTCGCGCCGCCAGCGCCCCAAGGCCTCCCGCTTGTTCCCTTCTTCCGGTTGCACGATGAGCGCTATCAGATGTATTGGGAGCTGACGGCAGCGGACGGCCTCGCTGCGAGAGAAATGCTGCGCCAACCCCATGCTTAGAAAAAGTATTGCTGCCATTTTCCTCACAGGAGCCGCATTGGCGGCCTTGCCGCTGACGGGCCTCGGCGACCGAAGGCCGTCGGTCGCGCCGCGGCTTCCGCCGGAGTTGCCCTCCACCACGGGGTATGGCACGGCAGACGCGCTGGGACTCAAGTTTGAGCAACCAGTGTGCATTGCGACACCGCCGGGAGAAACCGGGCGCCTGTTCGTCTGCGAGAAAACGGGCCGGGTCATGGTCGTGACGGATCTGGACAGGGCGCCCAAGAAAAATGTCTTTCTCGATCTGCCGGCGATGCTCACGGAAAAACATGAAGGAACGCTGGCCCAGGCCGTCGAGTGGGGACTGCTGGGAATCGCGTTTCATCCGAAATACACCGGGAATGGGTACTTTTTTGTCACCTATGACTTCACGGTCAACGAGGCTGGCAAACCGGTGTCGTTTAACCGGCTCTCCCGATTTTCCGTTTCAAAGGATGACCCGAACAAGGCCGACCCCGGCAGCGAGTTGCCGCTGATTACCCAACTGGATCTCGCGCCGAATCACAACGGCGGCTGCGTGCAGTTCGGGCCGGACGGATATCTCTATTTCTCCAACGGCGACGAAGGCGGCGCCAACGATCAGTACAACAACGCCCGTTTCATCGACAAGGACTTTTTCGCGGCGATCTTCCGAATCGACGTGGACAAACGGCCTGGCAGCTTGCCGCCCAATCCGCAGTCGCAGGCGTCGACCACCTATCCCTCGGCAATCAATCCCGGCGCCTACGCGATTCCGCCGGGCAATCCGTTTGTCACCGCGACCACCCACGACGATCGCGCGCTCGACCCGCGCAAGATCCGCACGGAAATCTACGCCACCGGCCTTCGCAACGCCTGGGAATTCTCGTACGACCCGCCGACGCAGCGGTGGTTCATCGCCGACGTCGGACAGGATCTCTGGGAGGAGATCGATCTTCTGCAAAAGGGCGGCGACTACGGCTGGAGTTTTTACGAAGGTACCCACGATGGCCCACGGCTGAACAGCAAGCCGGCCGACGTGAAGACCATTGCGCCGATCTACCAATATCCCCACCATCCGGACACCCCGTTTACCGGCAGATGCATCATCGGCGGATTCGTTTATCGCGGGACGGAGTTCCCGGAATTGCGCGGCCGTTACCTCTTCTGCGACTACGCCTCCCGGCATGTTTGGGCGCTCCGGGAAAATGATGGAGCATGGGAATGCCAGCGGCTGACGGATTCGGCGGGCGGCGTCGTGGCGTTCGGAGTTGATCCGCGCGATGGGGGTGTGCTTCTTGCTGACTATGCGACGGGAAATATCGAACGTCTGGTACGCAAGAAGCGGAGCGGAATCAACCCCCCTGCTCTATTGTCCGAAACGGGCGCGTTCGCGGATGTACAGACGCTGACGCCGACCGATGAGCTGACGGCGTATACGCCGAAAGTGACGTTCTGGTCCGATTACGCTTTGAAAACCCGGTGGTTTTACCTCCCGCGCTCGGCCGCCCGCGTGAAATTCAGCCGCGATGCCAACTGGACGTTCCCCGCCGGAATGGTGTGGGTCAAGCATTTCGACATTGAGGCCCGGCGCGGTGATCCAACGTCGCGAAAGCGGCTGGAAACGCGGTTCCTTGTGAAGACGGCCGGCGGCGTTTACGGCATCACCTACAAATGGCGCGCCGATCAATCCGATGCCGATCTGGTTCCCGAGGAGGGTGAGGATGAAACGCTGGACGTGCAGGTCGATGGCCGGCCGGGCCAGCAGCAATGGCGATATCCAAGTCGCAACGAATGCCTTTCCTGCCATTCGCAAGTGGCGGGATGCGCGCTGGGATTCAACACCCGGCAGCTTGCATTCCATGTGAACGGCACGGAGGGCCAGGTCAATCAGATAGAAGCGATGGCCAAGGCGGGGGATTTCTCCAATCCTCCGAACGATATAAAGGATTTGCCCGTGTTTGCGCTCGCCGATGACGAGACGCAGAGCCTCGAATATCGGGTCCGTTCGTACCTTGCGGTCAATTGCGTGCAATGCCATCAGCCAGGCGGCGCATCACAGGGGAATTTTGACGCCCGGCCAACGGTGTCGCTCGGCGATGCTCATCTCGTTAACGGATCCCTGGTTCGCGATGAGAATGACCCCGCCAATCGATGGGCGGTGCCTCACGATTCTGCGCACTCGATGGTGCTGAAGCGGCTGAAGGGCGAAGGCGTGCCGCGTATGCCTCCGCTGGCAACACATGAATTGGATCCCAGTGCGATCAACCTGTTGACGCGCTGGATTAATGAGATGTCGCCGGCCGATGCCGACGGGCACTAACCTAACAAGCGGTTTTAGAACTTCTTGCCGCGTTGATACCTGGTTAGCCGCGACGCGCAGCGGAGCGAGTCCGGAGATGTTTCTTCGAGGTTTTGTCATGATTCGTAAGGATGTGCCGTTGGACTCTCGTCCCTTCGGGACGCCGCTAAAAGGGATATGAAATGGCGTGGAACAGAAACTTTTTGGTGGATTGACTCCCATGAAAATCAAAACGCTGGCGACCTTCTTTGCATCGGCCTCCGTTTGTTGCGTCTCGCTCGCGCGTGCCGGGACTGAGCCGCCCTACCTCGATCCCGCGCAGCCGATCGACAAGCGCGTGGACGATCTGATCTCGAAGATGACGCTCGAGGAGAAAGCGGCTGAACTGGATCATGAGACATCGGGCATTCCCCGGTTGAAAGTACCGGAATGGGGTGGATGGAATCAGTGCCTGCACGGCGTCATGTCCAAGTCGCGAACCACCACGCTGTTTCCGGTTTCCATTGCCATGGGGGCGACGTGGGACCCAGCACTCGTTCACGAAGAGACGGTCGCGATCTCCGACGAAGCGCGGGCGCTGTACAACATCCACGAAATGGGTCCGAGCACGCCGGCCGGGCTGGTGTATCGCGGACCGGTGATCAACATCAGCCGCAACCCCCGCTGGGGGCGAATCCAGGAAGAGTATGGCGAGGATCCTTATCTCACCGGCCGCCTCGGCGTGGCATATGTGAAGGGCCTGCAGGGGGAGGATCCAAAGTACCTGAAGATCGCGGCGACATTGAAGCATTACGCCGTCAACAACGTCGAGAAGAACCGGATGACGCTGTCTGCGACGGTGGATGAGCGGATGCTGTACGAATACTGGCTGCCGCACTTCCGCGACTGCGTCGTCGAGGGACATGCCGCTTCGATGATGGCTGCGTACAACTCGATCAATGGCGTGCCGTGCGCGGTCAACAAGCTGCTCATCAGCGACATTCCCCGCGACAAATGGGGCTGGGACGGCTTTATCGTCTGCGATTTGGGGGGTGTCAAACGTCTGGTGGATGCGCATCACATCAGCACTGACATGGCCGTCGCGGTCGCACAAGCGCTCAACGCCGGATGCGATTTAGATGATGAGGAGTACCGCAAAAACATCCCGGCGGCTGTCGCGCGGAAGCTGGTTTCAGAGGAGACGGTCGATCGATCACTGAAGCGCGTCTTGACCGTGGCGTTCCGGCTGGGCGCGTTGGACCCGCCGGAGATGGTGCCATTCTCGAAAATTCCCGAGTCGGTGATCGATTCGCCGGAGCATCGTGCATTGGCGCTGAAGTGCGCCCGCGAGTCGATGGTGCTGTTGACGAACAAAAACAATTTCCTTCCGCTGGATAAATCGAAGCTCAAGACAGTTGCGGTGATCGGCCCGGCATCGCTGACGCCGGAGTATGGCAATTACTACCTCTACCGCAAGGAACAGAAGAAGATCAACCCGCTCGATGGGTTGAAGAATCGCCTGGGCGACGGCGTGGAGATTCGCTCAGCCCTGGGTTGTGGGATTCTACCGAACAAGACGGACGACGAGGACATCGCCAAGGCCGTCGAGGCGGCGAAGGAGGCGGATGTGGCGCTGGTTTTCGTCGGCACGAATTTGAAAGTCGAAGCTGAAGGTCACGACCGGAAAGACCTGAATCTTCCCGGAGCCGAGGAGAAGCTGATCGAAGCGGTCTACGCGGCCAATCCGAAAACCGTCGTCGTGCTGATGAACGCCGGGCCGCTGTCCACGAAATGGGCGCGGGACAACGTGCCGGCCATGCTCGAAGCCTGGTACGCCGGCGAAGAAGGCGGCAACGCCATCGCGGACGTGCTACTGGGCGATTTCAATCCGGGCGGGCGGTTGCCTTACACGGTGTACGAATCGGCCGACGATGTTCCGCCGGATGATGATTACGACATCACACACGGCTACACGTACATGTATTTCGACAAAGAGCCGGTGTTCCCCTTCGGGCACGGACTGAGCTATACGACGTTCAACTACGGCGATCTGAAACTCTCCGCGGCGAAGGTGAAGCCGGGCGACAAACTCACGCTCTCCGTCGAGGTGACCAACACGGGCTTGCGCGCCGGTGACGAGGTCGTGCAGTTCTACGGCCACCAGCAGCGGTGCAGCGTGAAGCAGCCGAATCAGAAGCTGATCGCGTTCGAGCGCGTGCACCTGGAACCGGGCGAAAAGAAGACGGTAACGCAGGACGTGCCGGTGGATCGAATGTCGATCTATGACGTCAAAGAGCACAAGTTCGTCGTCGAGCCGGGCAAGTTCGATGTGATGGCGGGAAGCTCCGCGAAAGACATTCGTTCGCGCGGTCAGTATGAAGTGTCCAACTAATCAGTTGTTTCACATCGGAGATCCTCGATGAAATACCGAACCTTCGGCAAGACCGGCTGGAACATCTCCGAAATCTCCTTTGGCGGCTGGGCGCTGGGGGGCGGGATGTGGGGACACCAAAGCGATGACGATTCGATCGCCGCACTCAAGCGCGCCGTCGAACTCGGCGTGAATCTGATTGACACCGCTGCGGGTTATGGCAACGGTCGCAGCGAACAGGTGATCGCCCAGGCGCTCGCCGGGACACGCGACAGAGTCTATGTCGTCACGAAAACCCCACCCCTGCCCGGCCATTGGCCGCCACTTCCGTCGGAGACAGTGGAAGATCGTTACCCCGAGTCGCACCTGCGCAGCAATTTGGAAGAACGCCTGAGGAATCTTAAAACCGATTGTATTGACGTCCTGCTGCTGCACATCTGGTCGCGATCGTGGAACCGGGATCCCAAGCCGCTCCGCGTCCTCGAAAAGTTCAAGCAGGAAGGCAAAATCCGGGCGCTTGGCCTTTCCACGCCGGATCACGATCAGGACCAACTGAACACACTGTTAGCCGGCGGACAGCTCGATGTCATCCAGATTGTCTACAACCTCTTCGAACAACAGCCGGCCGCCGAAGCATTGCCGCTGGCGTTGCAGAACGGTCTGGCCACGATGGGCCGCCTGGTGTTTGACGAAGGTTCGCTCACGGGGAAACTCACCAGCGAAACGCTATTTCCCGAAGGCGATTTTCGCTCTCGTTACTTTGGCGGCGATCGACTGGCGCGGACCGTTGGCCGGGTCGACAAGATCAGGGCCGATCTCGTTGATACCGGCTACACCCTGCCGCAAGCTGCCATTCGATTTGCATTGGCGAATCCAGGAATCAGCACAGTGATTCCCGGGATGCGAAATACCGCTCAGGTTGAAGCGAACGTCGCTGCCTCCGACAAGCCGGAGTTGTCCAGGGATCTCCTGGAGAGACTGTATACGCACATCTGGAATCGCGGCAATTGGCACGCTGGGAAGTGATCGGCAATTAGCAGAGCGTCTCCGTCGCGTCGTTGGCCCCAGCTAACGGGTCCATCATTCCACAAATGTAGGGTGATCGAGCCTTTAGTTAATCCACGTGATGGTTCTCGACTCCAGCGGCCCGTACACTGGGTAGTGATGGCACACTCGTTCTTTCTCTTCCGATTCGACGGCGCCGAGGTGAACGCCGAATTCGTGACGCGTTGGCAAGAGCGCCACGCTGGCGAGGTGTATTCTGGTACGTCCATAACCGTTGGCCTATGGACGCCCGACCTCTTGGAGGTGGTATTTGACGACGGCGGGGGTAGCGCACGAATGACCCTGATCGAACTGGAGCAGACTGAGAAACGCGCCCGGGAGTCTTGCAGGCAGTACCTTCCGGAAAGTTCGTTGGCGATCCTTGGCGCGGTCAGCAAGTACTTGGATACAGTCTTGGACGAATGTCGGCGCCGGACGGATCGCCGGTTCGACGCGTTTCAGAGACTCAAGAGCGCGTTGAATGCTCAGACTAAGGTCATCGTTCGGACGGCGGGCGCGCTCAGGACCTCGGCTGACCTGCTCGAAGTGTTTCCGCTCCGTGATCAACCCGATCAGTCAGTCATTCTGCCGGACGCTCCGGATTCAGCACCTCAATCCGCGTTTGTCTTTGGTGGGGAACGGTTGCTCGTCCGCAAGGAGCTTGACGCCCTCCGGCGTGTCGTTCGGATCGTGCATGCTGTCGTGACTCGTCAGGACCACGATGGCGGCGTCCTTGACGGCTTCTCTAGAAGAAACCCTCTAAGGCGGGTGCTCGATGGCGAGTCGAGCCGCTACCCCGAACTGACTAAGCTTGTGTCTGCGAATAGTCACACTGGTGGCAGGGTTGACTGTGGGCGCGTAACTAAAGAACT
>Ga0302326_10016134_pt1 | contig 15649 bp, 11 predicted proteins | sample Palsa_T0_3_FD_202264 | JGI IMG/M metagenome (GOLD analysis project Ga0302326, IMG submission 202264) | Peat permafrost microbial communities from Stordalen Mire near Abisko, Sweden - Palsa_T0_3 | ecosystem: Environmental > Terrestrial > Soil > Palsa > Peat permafrost | place: Sweden: Abisko...
TGCCGGCATCGGCCAGCGATTCGGTGCGAGCATCCGCGATCACGCCGACTATCGTGGTCCAGACCGGCTTGGCAGGGTCCAGCCGGATGCGCCGGCCTAGCGCCTCCTGGTTGGGCCAGTAGGTGCGAGCCGCGGCCTCATTGATAATCGCGACCGAGGGCGTATCCTCCAGGTCCTGGTCGGTCAAAGGGCGTCCGCGCAATAGCGCCATGCCCAACAGGTGAAAGTATCCGGGCGAAACCGTGGAACCATCGATCATCGGAACCTGATTGCTCTTCGTCTCGTAACCTTCGCGGATCAATGGGAACAAGTTGAGATCGTTGCGGCCATGCCCCAGGGGAAGAGCCGCCACATTGCCGACGGCCGCTTCTTGTACGCCCGGCAGGATCCGGCTACGGCGGAGAATCTCCCGCAGCAAGACGGATTCCTGGGTGGCGGTTCCGTAAATGTCCGTCTTGGGATCGTTCGGCACCGGCAACCAACTTTGGACGGCCATCACGCGTTCAGGATTAAAACCAAGCTGCACTTTGAACAAGTCCCAGAAACTGCGCAGCAGAAGGCCCGCGGCGACCAAAAGCACCAACGAGAGGGCCAATTCACTGATGACCAGAACGCGGCGGGCGCGCGAGCGCTGCGAGGAACCCTTGGAGGCACGGAGCAAGCCGGTCAAATCAACCCGGCTCATGACCCACGCGGGAGCAAGCCCGAAGATGGTTCCGGCGGTGACAGAGACGGCGACGGCAAACCCCAGCACCCCCCAGTTGATCGATATGTCATTAAGATGGGGGAGACTCTCCGGAATAAGCCGCAGCAGGAATTGCCGGGTGCAGAACAGAATGGCAAAACCAGTGGTGCCACCAAGCAGGAACAGCAGCAAACTCTCCGTCAGGAGTTGGCGGATGAGACGCGTTCTTCCCGCTCCCAGTGCCTGGCGAACTGCGATCTCACGTCCTCGCGCACTGGCACGAGCAAGCAGAAGATTGGCGACGTTTACGCAGCTGATCAAGAGCACCAATCCCACCGCGCCGAAGAGCATAATAAGAGACTGGCGAACGCTGCCGACCACAGTTTCGCTGAGCGGAATAAGGCGTATCGTCCATGCGGCCTGTGGGGGATACTCCTCGGAAAATTGCATTTTCAACGCGGCAACCAGAGCATCGAGGTGCCCTTGCGCGGCGGCGACCGGGAGACCCGGCTTCAGGCGCGCAATGGCCTCCAGCGTCAAACGTGAACTGCGCAGCGGAGTCGGAGCCGGCGGAGCAGCAAAACCGCTTGCCGCCCACAGTTCGGTATTGCGCTCCTCACTGGTACGGCCCTGATCGCGAAAACCGGCGGGCATGACGCCGACGACATGATAAGCATCGTTGTCCAGGCGCAAGGTTTTACCCAGAATGTGGGGATCGGCTCCGAATGCCCTTTTCCAGAGCCCATCGCTGATGACCACCTCCAGGTTGAAGCCTTGGGTGGTATCGTGAGGATCGAAGGTGCGGCCCAGCTGCGCTTCGACACCAAGCACTCCGAAGTAATTCGGGGTGACCGGCTTGAAGATGATGCGCGTGGGCTGTGCGCTGCCAGTGAGGTTCGTGGACCCGAAGCCGTAAACTGACACATATTGGAAGATCCCGGAGTTCTGCAAGTCTTTCAACTCAGGGATGGAGATGCCGACGTCGTGCGCGCCAACGCCCGGCAGGTTGTCTTCGATGCGCACCAACTCTGTGGGGGTGGGGTACGGCAGAGGGTGGAGCAGGGTTGCGTCGATAACGCTATAGATCGCGGTGGTGGCTCCGATGCCCAAGGCTATTGTGGCGATCGCAACAACGGCAAATCCAGGCGACCGTCGAAGCGTGCGAACCGCGTACCGCAGGTCGAGAAACAGATTCTCGATGAGGGGGAGGCTTTGCTCAGCGTGGTGGTGTTCGGCTATCGCTTCCACCGCGCCAAGCCTGAGCGCGGCCTGCCGCCGCGCCTCGGCGGGTGACATACCGGCGCGTAGATTCTCTTCTGTCTGGAAGGCAAGATGTTCGGCGATCTCTTCCCGCAGGCGTTGGTCAGCACGCCGCGTTGTCGCGAAATTCGACAGGCGTATCAAGAAGCGTCGCAGGAATTTCATACCGGGTCCTCTGCTTCGACGGCCAACCTTTAGGTTTCCAACAGGAATAATGACACGGTTCCTTTTGGAAAACAACAGGAATTTTAGGCGCTGCATTCCAACGATGTTAGCGGCCAGCCTTCGCGGATAACCGCTTACTGGCAGTATTTTTGCGAATACTCTTTCGCAGGCGGTCGTCGGCCTCTGACTGCCGCGCCTGCAGGAGCAGGGCGCGCGCGTCAATGAGGTGATCGCGCATGTGGCGCTCGGCTTCTGCCCCATCACGCCGCCGGATCGCCTCGAAGATCGCCTGGTGAAAGGCGAGCGTGTGATCCCGGTCCACAAGCTGCGAGGTCAACATCATCATGTTCATCATGGAACGATGAATCACCTGGAAGAGGCGGCCGCACAGCCGGTTGCCTGATCCGTGCAGAATGGTACGGTGGAACAGCAGGTCGGCTTCGATGATCCTGAACTGGTCAGTCCCGGCAGCCTCGATTTCCACGATGGTCTGCGACAACAGCAGGATCTGCTCCCGAGAGGCCTGCTCCGCCGCCTTCGCGGCAAGCGCCGGTTCGACCATCAAACGCGTTTCGATCAGTTCTTGTGACGATGTCTCGTCGAGGAGGAAAAGAAACTCCATCGGTTCGGCGAGAACGGATGATGCATCTCCATTGAGGTAGGTCCCATCGCCAACCCGCTGCGACACCACGCCCATCATCTTGAGGATCTTCATCACCGGACGCAGAGAAGTCCGGCTGACACCGAAGTGAAGCGAGAGCTCGCGCTCCGAAGGGAGCTTATAGCCGGGAGTAAGTGTTCCCTCGCCGATAAGCTGCTTGAAGCGCAGGACCAGCCAGTCTGTGAGATCGCCCTTGTCCGCGCCGGATGAGGAATTTGCGGCCATAGACCCAACCTGTAATTGCGGCAAATGGTAGTACCAATAAAAATAACTGTCAAGCGAATAGGCGAGGCAAGTTTTGGCCGATGATGGGTCACTAGAGAAGAGCGGGATCGGAGTTGTCTCTCAATGACTCCCAAGAATCAATTCGAGGGCCACCCACTCCTGGTTTTGGATTTATAGAGCGGCCGTCGGTTGACTTTTTGCGGGTTGACAGGTTTTCTGTAATGGTACTACCATTCGTGCCGGGCGGACGTTTGAGGTGAAGACCATGCGGCGTCAATATTTCTTCTTGTTCAGCCTTCTGCTGGTTAGGTTTTTCTGCGGGGCGCAAACTACCGTTCGTGTCGACGTGGACCTGGCGAAATCCCTAGGTAAATTCACACCTATATACAACTGGTTCGGCTACGACGAATCAGGCTATACGACCACACAAAACGGCCAGGCCCTGCTTGCCCAACTGCACGACTTGAGCCCGGTCCCGGTCTATATTCGCGCCCATTTTCTGCTCGCCACCGGCGATGGAAAGCCCGATCTGAAATGGAGTTCGTCCAACGTCTACACCGAGGATGCGAACGGGAACCCGGTCTATAGCTGGACCATTCTCGACCAGATCTTCGATGCGTACGCTACCGCGCATGTGCGTCCAATGGTAGAGCTGGGCTTTATGCCGAAGGCGCTTTCCACCCACCCCGAACCTTACCACATCGGGTGGCCGCTCAAGCCCGGAGAGGAGGAGGGATGGTCGTTTCCTCCGAAAGACTTCAAGCGCTGGCAAGAATTATGCCGCCAGCTAGCCGCCCACATGGTCCAGCGGTATGGCAAGGAAACGGTGTCCACCTGGTATTGGGAAGTTTGGAACGAGCCCGATGGCAAGTACTACTGGAAAGGAACCGAGGAAGAGTACAACGAACTATATGACTACGCAGTCGCGGGCGTACGCCAGGCAATTCCCCTTGCGAAAGTAGGTGGACCTGCGACCACCGGCCCGGGCCCGCAGGGCAGCAACGCCTCTGAGTATCTGCGAGCCTTTCTCGCCCACTGCGGCAGTAACAAGAGCATGGCGACCGGTGGTCCTATCCCGCTGGACTTTATCTCCTTCCACGTAAAAGGGCGCCCCAACGTGGTCGACGGTCACGTGCAAATGGGGCTCGACCGCGAACTGAACAATGCTGCGGATGGTTTCACTATTGTGCGCCAGTTCCCGCAGTTTCAAAGCCTCCCCATCATCCTGAGCGAGGCTGACCCGGAGGGTTGCGCGGCCTGCTCCGCGCGCCACTATCCCCCGAATGCGTATCGCAACGGCCCACTCTATCCCAGTTATACGGCGGTAGCGATGAAGGGTCTCCTGGAACTGGCAGATCGCGAGCACGTGAACCTGCTCGGGATGTTGACCTGGGCCTTTGAGTTTGAAGGCAAACCCTACTTCGATGGATATCGCACGCTGGCCACCAATGGTGTCGACAAGCCGGTGTTGAACTTCTTTCGCATGGCCGGATTGATGAGGGGTGACCGCGTTACTGTGGCGAGCAGCGGCGCTAAGCCGCTTGACAGTATCTTGACCCAGAGCGTCCGGCAGGCACCGGACATCGACGCGCTGGCGACCAGCGCGGCCGGCGAAGGTTCTGTGCTGCTCTGGAATTATCACGATGACGACGTCGCTGCGCCCGCGGCTCCGGTTGCGGTGTCGGTGAAAGGCATTCCGGCCTCCGTCCATCGTGTGCTTCTACAGCATTACCGGATCGATGACCATCACAGTAACTCCTATGCGGTATGGAAGGAGATGGGTTCGCCGCAGAATCCGACCCCCGAGCAATACGCAACCCTGCAAGCCGCGGGGCAATTGCAACTGCTCGATTCTCCGGTGTGGATTACTCCGGAAGATGGAGAAATAAAACTTGATTTGCAACTACCACGGATGGGCTTATCGCTTTTGAGGGTGACCTGGCCGGCCGACTGAACTATTAGGGAAAGGAAGAGCATGCGGGCAGGTTCCAATCCATGGTTCTTCGTTGCCCTGGCTACCGTGGCCATTGGCATCAGCTACTTTGACCGGCAAGCGCTGCCCGTGGCTATCTCTGCGATCCAACGCAATATCCCCATATCGAATGCGCAGTTTGCCGGGTTGCAGGCCGCATTCCTGGCCACCTATGCTCTGCTCTACGCTGGCGGCGGTAAATTTCTAGACACAATCGGCACCAAAGTGGGGTTCGCCGTCAGCATGGCATGGTGGTCTGTGGCCTGCGCTCTGCACGGATTTGCCCATGGCCTGACCCTGCTGGTGCTGGCTCGCCTGCTGCTTGGGATGGGCGAGGGCGCGGCTTTTCCCGCAGCGACGCGAGTGATTGCCGAGTGGCTTCCCGCAACCCAACGCGCCACCGCGATGGGGATCATCAATGCCGGGACTGCCCTGGGTTCCGTGCTCGCTCCACCGGTGATTGGACTCATCCTGCTGCTCGGCAGTTGGCGCTATATTTTCTTCTTCGCCGCTGCACTTGGCCTGGCTTGGGCGGCCGGCTGGGTGACCGTTTACCGCCAACCTGCGGAGCTTGCCTGGCTGCACCCTGCTGCCGGCGCGGAATCGATCCCTTGGTTGCGCCTGCTCTCCTCCACGCGAGTCCTGGGCTTGGTGGGGGCCAAGTTCCTCAGCGACTCTGCGTGGTTTTTCTGCCTGTTCTGGCTGCCAAAGTATCTCTACGACGCGCGCGGATTCGACATCAGGCAGGTCAGCTATTTTGCCTGGATTCCGTACGCCGCTTCGGGTCTTGGCAGTTTTGCCGGAGGCTGGTTTTCAAGCCGGCTATTACGGCGGGGGCACTCTCTCAACTTCTCCCGCAAGCTCCCTCTGGGCCTGAGCGCCGCGCTCATGCCCGCGGTTATTCTGGTGCCCCACGTTTCCGTGAGCTTTGCTTTGTTACTGTTCAGCATTGCGTTTTTCGGCCAGCAATCGTGGTCCGGACTGGTGATGACGCTGCCCGCCGACCTTTTCCCGCTGCGCTCGGTTGGTTCGGTCGCGGGCTTGATCGGCTTTGGCGGAGCCATGGGCGGCGCGATCTTCAATTTGGCCGCTGGGCAACTGCTTACTTACGGAGCCGGCTACGGCACTGTATTTGCAGTGGTAGGAACTCTTCACGCACTGGCTCTTGCCATCCTTCTCTACACCTCGGGGGTTCTGCATCCACCAGGAACAAACATAATCCAGCAACGGGGGAAATTGGTTTCATTATGAAGATCCGCGAAGTCCGTACCAGAGTTGCGCAATGGTCAGGGAAGACGACACCCTTGTCGCCACATTTTTGCACTAACCCGATGGACTTGCTCTCACTACCGCAGTCGTCTTCTATGAGCACCTTCACCTTCCATAGCTGGCTGGTGGTGGAAGTGATGAGCGACGACGGGCTGGTGGGAATCGGCAATGCGGCCTTGACCCCGTTGATCACCAAGCAGGTGATCGATGTCCACCTCAAGCCGCTGCTGCTGGGAGCGGACCCTTGGGATATCGAATTTCTCTGGCAGCATATGTATCGCAAGACCATGGCGTTTGGGCGCAAGGGCATCGGTATGACGGCGATCAGTGCAGTGGATATTGCGCTCTGGGACTTATTGGGCAAATCGGCGAAGCAGCCCGTCTTCCGCCTGCTTGGAGGCAGAACCAAGACCCGCATTCCTGTGTATGCCAGCCGCCTCTACGCGAGCCCGCTTGAACAGTTGGCGTTCGAAGCACAACGCTACAAGGCCGAAGGATATAAGGCGATGAAGCTGCGCTTCGGCTGGGGTCCGGTCGATGGAGCCGAAGGGATGCAGCGCAACCTCGACCTGGTACGCACGGTGCGGCAGACCGTAGGCGATGAAATCGACGTGATGGCGGACGCATACATGGGATGGACCCTGGACTACGCCAAACGAATGCTGCCTCTGCTTGAGCCTTTCCACTTACGCTGGTTAGAAGAGCCGGTGATACCCGACGACGTCCGCGGATATGCAGAGCTGAAGTCCTATGGCAGAGTACCTATCGCAGGTGGGGAGCATGAGTTCACCTCCTATGGAGTGCGCGATATGCTGGAGGCGCGCGCGGTTGACATCCTCCAGGTCGATACCAACCGTGTGGGTGGGATCAGCCAGGCACGGAAGATATCGGCTATGGCAGAGGCGTTTTCTGTGCCTGTGATTCCCCATGCAGGGCAGATGCATAACTACCACGTCGTGATGGCAAGCCTCAACTCGCCCATGGCAGAGTACTTTCCGCCAGTCGACGTCGAGGTAGGCAATGAGCTCTTCTGGTATATCTTCGATGGCGAGCCGCGAGCGAAGGACGGCTTTATCGATCTCGACGACCAGGTGCCCGGCTTCGGCCTGACGATCAACGAAGAGCGCATCAAGCAGTTCCAGATTATTGAGTAACCCGAGGACACGATGCGATTGGTGCAATTGAAAGCCGACGACGTGCGCCGGGTAGCGGTGGTGGATGAGCCAAAGCTACGTTTGCTTCGCGACTTCGATTCTGTCTATAGCCTGGCCCAGGCGGCCATCGCGCGCGCTGGGAGAATGACCGAGGTGGCGGACGATCATCTTTCGGATGAGTCGCTGGACTATGACCAGGTTTATGGCGGGGGCAGCAAGTGGAAGCTGCTTGCTGCTATCGATCACCCCCAGGAACCAGCGCGCTGCCTGGTTTCAGGCACGGGGCTGACCCACCTGGGGAGCGCGCGCGATCGGGCGTCGATGCATACGGTTAAGGAACAGGAACTCAGCGACAGCATGAGGATGTTTCACTGGGGCCTGGAAGGCGGCCGGCCCAAAGCTGGGGAGATCGGCATTGCCCCGGAATGGTTCCACAAAGGCAACGGTTCCATGGTGCAGGCGCACGGCGAGCCGTTGCTCATCCCGCCTTATGCGGAGGATGGCGGCGAGGAGGCCGAGGTCGCGGCCGCGTATGTGATTGGCCCCGATGGTCAGCCTTATCGCGTAGGCATGGCCCAGGGCAACGAATTCTCCGACCACCGCTTCGAGAAGAAGAACTATCTTAATCTGGCTGGGTCGAAGTTGCGCACATGCTCCATTGGACCGGAGCTGGTGGTTCATCCCGATTTCCGCAGTGTGCCCGGTACCGTGACTATCCTGCGCGGCGGCAACCCATTCTGGTCACAGCCGATCGCGAGCGGCGAGGAGGAGATGTCCCACAGCCTGGGCAATCTCGAGCATCACCACTTCAAGTTCGCATTGCATCGGCGCCCGGGGGATGTGCACATCCACTTTCTGGGCGCGCACTCGCTGAGCTTCGGGCAAGGAATCGAGCTTAGCGACGGAGACGTAATGGAGATCAACTTCAACGGATTCGGCCGCCCTTTGCGCAACCCGGTGCAGGTGGCTAAGGAGAAAAATCTGCCCATCGCGGTGATTCCGCTGCTTTAATTGCTTCGCGAGCATGCCCCAGGGCAATCGCTACGTTGGGTTGTTGTACCAGCGCAGCACGCGAAGAGCGCGCAGTGTGTTCCAGCGGCTTGCCCGGCCGACATCGGTCTCTATCTCCAGTGGAATATATTCGGGATGAAGCAGGTTGAGCGGCCAACGCCCGTTCTGGTGGCGGCGTTCCATCACGATTTCGATGGCGTCACGGACGCGGCTGTCGGGCTTGATTCCTGCATTCCGCAGATAGTCGAGTCCGCGCAAGACGTCGTAGTGCCAAAAGGCCGGGAACGCAAAGCGGAGCCAGCGTTTGTTGATGACTTCGCCGGTTCGAAGCGAGCGGAACATGCGGCGCTCAAGCAGATAGTTTTCGGCCCGCTTGCGGGCCTTGGTGACGGCCGCCGATTTGCGCCTTGCTCGTTCGTATTCGAGCAGCCCTTCGAGCACGCAGATGGTGGTATGGAACGAAGAGCGAGGGCTTTTGGGTGCTTCGCAGTTCCAGCCGCCATCCTCGAGCTGCTCGCCCAAGAGTTGATTGGCCAGTGCGTCGTTCGGTTCTTTGAAATACGAGCCGATGGCGAGGATCCTGCCGTTGATGCAGGGCTCGGTTTCGCCGTGAAGGAAAGGCCGGTTGTTAAGCGGCTTAAACACGAGCCGCTTGTCGACGCGGTCGATCATTTTGCGAGCCTGCTTGCTGGCGGGGTCGAGACCGAGGTCCATCAAGACGACGAGACTGTAGAGAGTAATAAGCAAGCCTCGGTCCTCCTTCGGCAAATCGTCTCTCCACCCGCGAGGGCTCACGCCCCAGTTGCCGGCAGGAGATTGGGAGGCGAGAAGTTGGGCTCCCCAACCTTCGGTTGCGACCCGAGAACGTTGGGCTGCAATCGCTTCTGGAGCTTCACCGGTAAGGTCCTTCATGACCTGCCAACGGATGGCGGGGTCAGAATCGAGGAGCCATTTGAGGAGCGCGGGCCGGGGTGCGTAATCGTAGAGGCGCATTCGAATGTTATAGCAAGCCGGGTGTAGGTTTTCACTCGTGCGCTGAACCGCGTTCGCTTTGGCTGCTGCGTGTAGCAGGGTTGAGGGCAAAATGCCTTTCGGGCGGATGGCCGGCCAAGCGTCTGTTTTAGCGTCCTGGGCGGTACAAAAAATCTACTTGCAACAAGGGACGCTCTGCGCATTAGATAATGCAAGTACTCAGGTGGAGGGATTCTCAATGTCCCAAGTAGCGATCAAGGCGGGCCTGACGACTGCAGACGGGCGTGAAGAACTGCTCACCGAATACCTTTTCGACTACCCAGGTTGTCCTGATATTGCAAACCCAGGTGCTCGGATGCGCGGCGGAACTCCGCCTTGCCGCTGACGTTTGCAAAGAGCAGTGCAACCACGAGATTTCATGAAAGCGGCATCCATTGTCGGATTCATATTGGTCGTCCTGGGGATCGCTTCGCTTGCATACTGCGTATCACCAATAATGCTCCTGGTTCACGCCGCCGAACAGCATCAGACCAATTCAGTGCTCCCAATTCTCGGAGGGTTAGCGCTCCTTTGCGGTATCGCTCTCTTGTTTGCGACTCGACCACGCAGCTAACGCCTGGTAAGTCGTGATCTCGGCCAGTTGAAAACTCGACTGTGCGCCAACTCTCCTCCAAGCCGGTCTTACGTCCATGTGGATTGGATTTGTAAACCCTGGCCGACTTATCTTTTACTAATGCCGTTGGCACCCTAAGGAGTGATCGGACGTGATGTGTTCAGGCATCGCGCCGCTCAGTGTGATCAGACCCTGGCGAACTTGGTCCATGGCCATCGGTGCAGGCACTTCGCTCGGGGTTAGAGGACGCCAGTCTTCATGCATACGGGGTGCCTTCCAAGGCAACTTTCAGACCTCTGACGCCTTGGTCGACAATCGCCAGAAATGCTGTGTTTGATTTCTCAACATCACGGCTCTCGCGAAAGATCCGATGCGCTTCGAGGGCGGCCACAACCCAGGTCGCGACGAGCAACGAAGCTGCGAGGCTGGCGGCAGGATCGGGTAGATGGCGATTTGCAGCTTTCACCAAGGCGGCTGTCAACATCTCTGTCAGCTCGTCGCGTATTGCCCTCGCACGAGCCTTCAACGCCTCGCTGGCCTGAATCGTCTCAAGGAACTTTTCAGTTCCTGCTTCGGAAAAACGGACGTATGGACGCTGTTTTGCGACAGCCCAATGGGCGAACCGCCGTAGCGCTTCGATCGGCGATGTGCTGTTCTTTTTTTTCTGCAAACCAGCCATCAGGTCCTCGCGACCTTCGTCGTCGAGGTCGAAGAACATGTCCTCCTTGCGTGAAAAGTGATTGAAGACTGTCATCCGCGACACGTCGGCGGCTTCGGCAATCTCGTCGACCGTAACCTTGTCGAACCCGCGTTCCATGAAGAGGCACGTCGCGACGTCTGAGATCTTCTGCCGCGTCGCGAGGCGCTTCCGGCTCCGGCGACCTGGTGTTGACTTCTGCATGGCTTGACAGAAAATATTATACTCTGTAAATACTTATACTTAGTATAATTACCAAGTGAGGTTCGGTATTGACTACACAACAAACCAGCATCGGTATGGCGGCGGATCAAAAGCCACGAGTCCTGGTCTCAGGGGCAAGCTTTGCCGGGCTTTCGACCGCCTATTGGATGAATCGGCTCGGATACACAGTAACCGTGGTCGAGATTGGAAAGACCCTGAAGATGGGTGGGACGCCCGTCAATATTGAAGGGGATACCGTCGACATCGTGCGACGGATGGGGCTACTCGAGCGCATTCAGTCCAGCAGTCTGCCAACAAGACCAGTGGAATTCGTGGATGCCCACGGCGCCTGTCTGGGCTTGATGTCAGCTCAAGCCGGGACCACGGCGTCGGCGGCCCCGGAGTACGAGATCGAGCGAGACGAACTGCTTCACATGCAATTTCAGGAAGTGAAGAACGACGTCGAGTTCATCTTCGGCGACAGCATTGCGCGCCTGGAGGAATATGGAGATCAGGTCTCCGTCACATTCAAAAGCGGAAAACAACGCGCCTTCTCTCTCGTGTTCGGGTGCGACGGCAATCACTCAGCAGTGAGAAGGATGTGTTTCGGCGAAGAGTCTGCCTACTGCGTTTTTCTTCAGAACTACTTCTCGATCACGATCGTGGACAAGCTGCTGATCGAGGAGAATAATTCGCAAATCTACAACGTCCCAGGCAAGACTGTGATGCTCAGTGCATACAACGGCAAAACGGACATTGCCTTTTGCTTCTTCTCCGAAGAGGAGATTCCGTACGACTATCGCGATCAGGAGAAGCAGAGGCACATGATCCGAGAGCACTTCGAGGGTGAGGGATGGAGAACACGCGAGTTACTCGAAGAGGTAAGCCGCTTCAGGGATTTTTATTTCGACAAGCTCTGCCAGATCAGAATGCCATCGTGGACGAAAGGCCGCGTGGCCCTGGTGGGCGATGCAGCGTACTGCGCATCCCCGGCGGCCGGCATGGGAGGGTCGCTGGCGATTGTTGGAGCGACAGCTTTGGCCGACGCCTTCCAGAAATATCCCGGCAACTTCGAAGCTGCGTTTCAGGAGTACAACGACAGCTTGCGTCCCTTCATCGAGAAGGTTCAGGCGGACGCGATCGAATTTGGTCTGGAGACGTTTGCCCCGAAGTCAGAAGAGGCGATTCGCGCAAGAAACGCGCGTTTCAGCAATAGCCGATCTCAGCTTGTAAATCCTGATAAACGCGCCAGCGTACCGCGATACGCCACTTCCTAACTTGCTGGTGCCTAGCCGACTATCGTTACTAATGCCGTTGGCACCCTTCGAAGGGCAGAGCAGCTGGAACAAGCTAGCAGTTCTCTCCGACGCTTCGCGAGCGTTCAAACCCATAATTTTCACTTGATAAAACTGTGAACGACGCACAGGAGTTCTCCGGTTATCGGCTCCCGCAGTCCACTTGACGTTCTAGTGAAGATGCGGCATGATTGAGGCGGGGGTTCACTTGACTGTCTAGTAAAGACAGATGATGCGAAGTTCTATGCGATTACGAGGGCGGGCGTAAAGGCGCTTGGTGAAGAGACGGCCCGGTGGCGGCAAATGACTGGGTCTGGTGGAACCGCTGCTGAACGAGGAGTTCCAGGTATGAAGAGCATACGGCGGATGATGCGCAAGGTGCGGGCGATGTTGAGCGGCGAGCGTGCCGATTCGGAAATGGAGCGCGAGCTGGCCGCGCACCTGCTGCTGCTGGAAGACGAGATGATGCGCAAGGGCGCAACGCCGGACGAGGCACGGCGCCTGGCGCGGATCAAGCTGGGCGGAGTGGAACAGGTGCGGATCATGCATCGCGAGGAAAGGGGACTTCCCTTCGTGGAGTCGCTGGCAGCGGATGTGCGTTTTGGATGGCGTCAACTGACGAAGCGCAAGGTGACGACGGCGGCGGCGGTTCTGTCGCTGGGGCTGGCGATGGGGAGCTGCGTGGCTGCGTTCCGGCTGGTAGATGCGTTGTTTCTGCGGCCATTGCCGATTGCCCATGCAGAGCGGCTGTATGTGTTCTCGCGCCAGGTCATCGATCAGACGGGAGCGCCGCACAACTTCGACTCCTGGGCCTATCCGGATTTCGTGCGGATGCGGGACATATCAAAGAAGGATGCGGACCTGATCGCCGTCTCCTTCACCGAGCGCTACGACCTGACCTATAAGACCGACGAGGAGATGGAGAAGGCGTATGTGCAGTACGTCTCGGGCTGGATGTTCTCGAGCTTCGGCCTGCAGCCCACTCTGGGAAGGTTGCTGACGCAGGAGGACGATCGGACGCCGGGAGCACATCCCTACGCGGTGATCTCCTATGACTACTGGAGCCGCCGGTTCGGGCAGGATCCAAAGGTGATTGGCCGAACGTTCCATCTGGGCGAGCAGGTCTTCGAGATTGTGGGCGTAGGGCCCAAAGAATTTACCGGCATCGAGCCAGGCACCGCAACCGAGATCTTTCTACCGGCGATGATGCACCGCTGGGTCACCCGCGATGACGCCTCGTGGCATCGAACGCTCGCGCTGGTCGCGCCCGGGACGGCAATGGAACCGCTGAGGGCAAAGGTGGAGGCAGTGAGCCGTGGGTTTGAGACGGAACGGTCGAAGGGCTGGACAGGAGAGCCGCCACAGCTGATCGCCATGATTCTCGCTGCGAAGCTGCTGATGGAACCCGCAACAGCGGGCGTCTCCGCGTTGCAGGACGACTATCGCCACGCGATGGCATGGCTGGGCGTGCTCGTCTTCCTGGTGTTGCTGATCGCCTGCGGCAACGTCGCGAACCTGATGACCGCGCTGGCGGCGTCGCGTGCGCGGGAGATGGCCCTGCGGGTGGCGATTGGCGCGGGACGGCTCCGGCTGATGCAGATGGTCATGGTGGAGAGCGCCCTGCTGGGGCTGATGGCAGCCGGACTCGGGAGTGTATTTGCGTGGTGGGCTGCGCCCATGGTAGTTCGCCTGATTAGCCCTGCGAGCAATCCTGCGCGACTGGCTCTGCCCGCGGACGTGCGCGTGTTAATGGTGGGACTTCTGCTGATCCTGGCGGTCATCCTGTTGTTCGGGCTGGCTCCGGCCCTGCGCGCCTCGGCTATGCAGCCGACGATGGTGCTGAAGGGAGGCGAGGAGCCGCAGGCGAAGCGCCGGTCCATGTACGCGCTCGTGGCCGCGCAGACCGCGTTCTGCTTCCTCGTGCTCTTTCTTGCCGGGCTGTTTGCGGTAACGTTCCATCGGCTGTCGAGCCAACCGATGGGCTTTGCGGCGAAAGGTTTGCTTCTGCTGGAGACGCAATCCCCGCAGGGACAGACGCCAGAGGCATGGGCGCAAATGGGAGAGCAGTTGCGTGCCATGCCAGGTGTGACCGATGTAGCCGAATCTGGGTGGCCCCTGTTGTCGACCGGCTCCTGGAATGGTTCCATCTCAGTCAACGGCGGCCCGCCGGGTATGACCTTGGGTTACTTCCTAACGGTGTCGCCGGGATGGATGGACACGATGAAGATGCATCTGCTGGAGGGCAGAGCAATCGCGGCGACGGATACGTTTCCCGGAGAAGCCGTCGTGAACGAGCGGTTTGCGAAGGACTTCTTTCAGGGGCAGGATCCGCTGGGCAAGACGTTTGAGAAGACAGGCGGCGGTGCGCAGAAGCTGCTGAGCCGGGTGGTCGGTGTGGTGGCCGATACTCCGTACCGGTATCTCCGGGAGGAGGTGCTGCCCGCAGCCTTTGTGCCGTATCGCCAGATGGATGACAAAGGCATCGTGGAGAAGGAATCGGATGGAACGTTTTTAGTTAGAACGACGGCGCCGGACCCTATGGCTATGGCTGCAGAGATGCGGCGCAAGGTGGCTGCCGCCGGGGCAGGGTTCCGCGTGAGTAATGTCGAGACGCAGCAGGAGCTGATCGACAACCAGACGGTACGGGAGCGGCTGCTGGCGATGCTGGGAGCGTTCTTTGCCGGAGTAGCGCTGTTGCTGGCGGCGGTGGGGCTGTACGGGGTACTGCATTACTCGGTGATGCAGCGAGAACGGGAGATCGGGGTGCGGATTGCGCTGGGCGCGACGGCGGGGAATATTGCGCAGATTGTGAGTGCGCGGGTATTTGCAATGGTGCTGCTGGGCGCGGCGGTGGGGTTGACGCTGGGCCTTGCGTCGGAGCGGTTTGTGGCATCGCTGCTATATGGGGTAAAAGGCACGGAGATGTCGATGATGACATTGCCCGCGGTGGTATTGCTGTTGGCGGTGGCTTTCGCAGCGGCTCCGGCGGTGATGCGGGCGATTCGGATCGATCCGGCGGTGATGCTTAGAAGTGAGTAGTAAACCGTAAACAAGCCCGAACTCAATCTAGACCAAGGACTCATCCTGGTGCCATGGGGTTTCCTTTGTTCCCTATGGGTATTTAGTTCTCCGCGGGTTGCTGATCTACATGGTCGATGAGGAGGACATCCACCGGCGCTCTTTGCCGCTCCAGTTTCAGGCCGAGCTGATCCCGCAATGCCTCCTGGAGATTTGTTTGCCTGTCGTCATAGTCTTCAGGAGCCGCTGAGCCAGATGCAGGATCAGGTCCCCATTCAAGAGCAAAATCGAAAGTTCCGCTCAAGCCAGTCCGATCAAGTATGGGACGATCGAACTGCCCCATTTCACCCAAATGAGCTGCCAGCAGCGCGAGCGGCACCTTTCGTCCGCCGATCCGAACGTGGCTGGGCGCGCTCGGTACACCCACACTCACCAGGCCACCGCAAAC
>Ga0302326_10016135_pt1 | contig 15649 bp, 14 predicted proteins | sample Palsa_T0_3_FD_202264 | JGI IMG/M metagenome (GOLD analysis project Ga0302326, IMG submission 202264) | Peat permafrost microbial communities from Stordalen Mire near Abisko, Sweden - Palsa_T0_3 | ecosystem: Environmental > Terrestrial > Soil > Palsa > Peat permafrost | place: Sweden: Abisko...
TTCGCGGAACGCCATCGTGATTCGCGATACGCCGGATAAGCTAATGCTGGCTTCCAAAATTATCCGCGATATCGACAAAGCCAAACCCGAAGTGCTGCTGCACGTTCAGGTGCTGCAGGTCAGCCTGGATAAACTGCGAGACATAGGCATTCTGCCGGGGCAATCGGTTTCAGCGGTGTTTAACCCGCGCACTTCGGTGCAACCGCAGAGTAGCTCGAGTACCAGCTCGACCACCTCTACCTCGACTACGACCACCACTACGACCAGCACCACCAGCAGCACCTCGAGCGGCGGCACCGGATTGATCAGCCTGGATAACCTGAAAAATCTTACTTCGGCGGACTACAGCCTCACCCTGCCGGGCGCTGCACTTAACGCGATCATGACCGACACCCGCACCCGCATCATTCAGGATCCCGAAGTTCGAGTGAGCGACGGCGAGCAGGCCAAGCTGCGCATCGGCAACAAAGTGCCGGTAGCCACAGGCAGCTTTCAGGCGGGGGTGGGAGTGAGCGCAACCACCAGCGGGGTGGTCAATCCGTTGGTCAACACCCAATTCACCTACCTCGACGTTGGTGTGAACATCGACGTCACCCCGCGCATTCACCCGGGCGGCGAAGTGAGCATGAAGCTCAAGGTGGAAGTTTCTTCGGTTACCGGGACATCGACCATCGGCGGCATCAGCCAACCGGTGATCAGCCAGCGCACTGTGGAACACGACATTCGCCTCAAAGAAGGCGAAGTGAACGTGCTGGCCGGCCTGATCGAGCGGGATGAATCGATCATCAACAATGGCTGGCCTGGCCTGGGGCAGATACCCTTCGTCAAATACCTTTTCTCGGACAACCATAAAGAGTTCACCGACTCCGAAGTTTTGATCGTCCTGACGCCACATATATTGCGGCTGCCCAGCATCACTGCCGAAAACCTGCGGTCGATCGCCGCGGGATCGGACACCAACGTGCGCGTGTATCGCACCGCAACCGCCGCGGGCGATCAGCCAGTAACGCCGGGCCCCGGGGGCGCGTTGAATGGAAGCCCGGTCATCACTTCCGCACCTAGGGGAGCGGCGACGTCGCCACCGCCAACGGCCGCAGTCGCCGCAGCGGCGCCGTCTGCGCCTGCCGGTTCGGGCCAACTGCGTTTCGATCCGCCTTCCGTCACCCTTAAGGCCGGCGAGACTTCGACTATTTCCGTCGCCATCGACAACGCCCACGATCTTTTCTCTATTCCGCTCATGATTCAGTACAACCCGGCCGTGATCCAGATCGACGAAGCCCGCAACGGCGGATTTCTCTCCGGCGGAACGCAAGAGATTGCGGTGGTCCAGCGCGTCGACCAACAGAAAGGTCAGGCCATTATCTCCGCTACTCGCCAGCCCAATACCCCCGGCGTCGACGGCAACGGCACCATTCTGGGTCTGATCATTCACGCCGTGGGCCCCGGCACATCGCCGCTGCAAATCGTTCAGGTGAACGCCCGGGATTCTCAGCAGAAACCCATTCCACTGATGTCGGGCGAGGCCACTGTAAAGGTGCAATAGTCATGAAAAAGATTTTCGCTAACGCGCAACAGCAGAGCGGCGCAGCAGCCGGCCGCCGGCGGGCGATGGCGGGAATGACGTTGATCGAACTCGTCGTTGCCTGCTCGATCCTCACAATTCTGGCCGGCGCCGCCGTTCCCATGGCGCGACTCAGCGTGCAGCGGCACCGGGAAGCCGAGCTCCGCTACGATTTGCGCGAGATGGATGACGCGATCGACCGCTACAAAGACGCGGCGGACCACAACCAGATTCAAGTGAAGCTAGGCACCGAAGGCTACCCGCCGGACCTGGAGACGCTGGTCAAAGGCGTGCAGCTGGCCGGCGCCGCCGACCGCCATATCCGATTCCTGCGAGTAATTCCCGTCGACCCCATGACCGGCAATAAGGATTGGGGCCTGCGCTCGGTGCAGGACGATCAGGACGCGGACATGTGGGGCGGCCAGGATGTGTTTCAGGTCTTCAGCAAGTCCACCGGCACGGCACTGGACGGCACCAAGTATTCCGACTGGTAGTTTGAGCGGTTTGAGCTGTTCGAGCTGGAGAAGCCAAGTTCGCGATGCGATTCGCCCTTCCAACTGAACTTTCTCGCCTGACGCTGGTGCGCCAACGCCGTGGGCAAACGTCCGCGCGAGGCTTCACGCTGATCGAGATGATGTTTGTGATCACCATCATGATTATTTTGATCTCGATGGCCATCCCGCGACTCCATAATTCCGAAGTGTTCGCGCGCGAAGCCGCGCTGCGCCAGGATTTGTTCACCCTGCGCCAAGCCATTGAGAGTTACACCTTGGATAAGCAAGCCGCTCCGCCATCGCTCGACGACCTGGTCACCGGGGGATACATCTCCGCGGTGCCGGTAGACCCGATGACCCGCGCCAAGGATTGGGTCACCACAAGCTCCGACCTGGTGTTATCGCCCGATCAAACCACCATCGGACTTTCCGACGTCCACTCCGCTTCCAATGATAGTTCCCCGTTCGACGACAGCGCATACAATACCTGGTAGACGTAGTTTCTGTGCTCCCCGAGCTTTACCACCGGCAAAAGAAAATCACCCTTGCGTAGCGCGCGACTTGGCGGTGTGTACCGCCGTTCCGTCGGGCCTGGAGCGTCTGTGTCCCGCTGGAATGCCGGCCGTCGCGATATTGATTTTATCTTTCCAGTCTTGGAGAACTGCCAGTTGACCCGCTCCGCAGCGGCATGGCAATGTGCAGAGCGAAATTTGCAGAGCGTGAGCGGGCATATGGAAGGAGGCTTCCGATGTACGGAGAAATAGGGCTGGAACTTTCGCGCGCGGCGACCGGCGCGAGCGCGTTGCGGGCACCGCTCTGTAGCGCTCGGGATGGGATATACTGCGGCGCGTGGATGCTGGCGCTCGTTCTCTCCGCTCTCTCGTTCACCATACCGGCGCTGGCCGCGGATAAATCTACGGCCCCGCAACTGATCGAACTCGCCAAATCCAACAGCCCCGGCCTGCCGGACGCAATCACCGGCACCTTCGACGCCAAAGAATTAAAAGAAGGCACGGCGAGCGCATCCCGCGGCCCTGACTTTTTCTTCGCGCTCGAATCGGCATCGCAACCGGTGCTGATCATCGACGCCGCTCCCGGACCGGCGATGACCCATCCCGCGGGCTCAAACCTGTGGTACGCCAGCGCCCACATCGAACCCGTCGGCAGGCTCCACTCGTTTCACTACATCGTCGACGGGGCAAACTTTGGCGGCCGCCTGGACTTCCCCGCTTTCGCTCCGGATTCTTATCTCGCGCCCGGCGTTCCCTCCGGCACGCTTTCCCCGAAAATCACGCACACCAGCAAAATCTACGACGGCATGAAGAGCGATTATTGGATTTACGTTCCGGCGCAGTACGATCCACACGCGCCCGCGGCGTTGATGGTGTTTCAGGACGGCGAGGGTTACCTCGACCGTAACGGCAAGAATCCGGCGCTCAACGCGATCGACAACCTGATCGCGCAGAAGAAGATTCCGGTGATGATTTGCGTTTTCATCAATCCCGGAGACATGAGCGCGTCGCCGGATACGCCCACCTACAATTTCGTGAAGGCCTATTCCGAGAAGTGGCATCGCACCTTGAGAGATTCCATGCGCAGTACGCTGTACGATACCGTGAGCGATCGTTACGTTCGCTTTCTGCGGGATGAAGTTCTCGCCGACGTCGCCGCAAAATACAATCTTCGCCAGGATGGATACAGCCGCGCGATTACCGGCCTTTCCTCCGGCGGTATCTGCTCGTTCAACGCGGCGTGGCAGATGACCGATCAATTTTCCCGGGTGCTTTCATGGATCGGCAGCTACGCGAGCATCCAGTGGAAAGAAGACCCCGCAAATCCCGACGGCGGCCAGGACTATCCGGAAAAAGTCTTGCGCGAACCGAAACGCAACATTCGCGTGTGGCTGCAGGACGGTTCCGCGGACATGGAACAGGAACGGTACGGGAGTTGGCCGCTCGCTAACATCCGCATGGCCAACGCCCTCAAACTCAAGGGCTACGATTTTCATTTCAGCTTCGGGACCGGCACCCACAACTCGGCACAGGGAGCCGCGGAATTTCCGGAATCCATGTTATGGCTGTGGAGGGACTACGATCCAGGGAAGACCACGCAAGCTTTCGAGATGGAGAAGTCCGAGCAGTCCCTGCCGGTATTCCGTGTGTCGATCGCCAATCGTAAAGCCGAACCAGGCAGCAACTAAATTCCATTTCCAGTTCACAACTTGCTCGCCGGGCGCGGGGTGCGAGAAGTTCCCTTCCCTTTACTCGAGCTCCTGAATTGGGACTCCCGCGCGCGCGGAGATATGCAGGGCCAGCTTTCTCGGACGAAAGAACGCGAAGGTGTCGAACGCCAGGACGCGGTTGTCCTTGGTCACCACGGAATAAAATTGGTTGTCGCCCATGCGCCGGTGGCGGATCGCGGCAATCTGGTTCCACGCCACGAATTGCTCCTCGGGTTTTGCGTGTCTCTCCGGGACCAGGAGAAAGTAGACGCCCTGGGTTTCCAATCGAGCTTGGTGGCGGACCATTCCCGAAGCCAATCGCCACAGATTTATGCCCGCCTTGCCCGAAAACCAAGCGGCGACAGCATAGCTCAGTACCCAAAACACCCGGCCAAACGTGTATCCGTGCAGCGGAATCAGCGTGGTGAGGCAGAGGATCGCCAAGCATGGAGCGACGAGAAACCCGGCGACACTCGCAACAAAAATCGTCACGGTCAGCAACGGACTGTTTCGAATTGTCTGCGACGCTTCGCCGGCCTGGCCGACCTTTGTATTCATTGCGGACGCCTCCGCGCGGGGCGCGAAACGATTGCCTGGTGTTAAATTCCTCGGCAGAGGGGACAGGTGGGGCCCAGGAATGAAACACGTGACCTGTGGACGTGACTGAATGCAGATTCTATCAGCATTCGGCCTACTTGCGGCGCGCGAACAATTGTTCCGTGCGCCACGCGAAAGACCGGCAAGCCGCTAGATCAGAAGTCGCGAAGTGTACCGCAGTGCAACATCCGAGAATTAGCCGCGTGACACCGGCGCGCGACGAAAACCAATTAAGTAGGTGATTGGTACACGGCCTGCCGCTCTGGAGTGTTCGCCTACGTTCCACTGATATTCGGTGGCGTTCAGTTTGGCGATGATCTCCCGCAGCTCTTGTGGCCGGTAGGTACGCAGGCAGGACACCACTCCGTCGAATAGCAACACCATCGGAATTATGGGAAGCAAATACGTCCAGAACAACCGTGACCACCGGAACGGCCGAATCCATGGAGTGAGCACGAACGGCGTCAGCGCCCAAAGAAACATCATGCCGATCGTGGCAGGCGCACGCCTGGTGATTTCAAATATACCGATGCCTTGTTTAGCGTCGACGGCGTCCTGGAGAATCGCGCGAGCATCTTCGGGCGGAAAGTGGTGAAACGACGTGAACATCGTTCGAAAGCCCTTCAATTCCTGCGGTACGTTGGTCGCATCAACCGAATCCGGGCAGTATCCGATGTGGTTCGCAGAAGCCGCGCCGGCATATTGGTACGCACTGAGATTTGGGTACTTATCGGTGAGCACAATTTGAAACGAACCCTGGGCATCGCTCTGGAGCCTTTGCGAAAGGTCTAACCACGGTCCTCCACCGCCCGAGCACATATCAACAATCGATTCGGTCCGCGATTCGCGAAGCGCGTCTTGCAGCAGCGGAGCGATGGGCGCGTACGCGCTGAAGCGATTCAGCCCAAACTGAAGCGCGTCGGTAATCGCATCTCGAAGCGACGTAGGGAGCCAAGGTTGTTCGTGGAGTTCGATGAACTGTATGCGACTCATCGCAGGGCTGGCGCTCGTGAGTAGTATGAGACAACCCCTGCGGCTAGGGCAAACGGGTGTTCCAGTTTGCGGGCCCGTTTTTGCGGGAGAGAGTTCACCGTCAGGTCAGCCAGGAATGTGAGCCGCACCGGCACTCGGGAGCCGCTGCCATTAAAGCTTTCAAGAATCTCTGATTCGAGAGTAAGGTCTCCAACCTCTACGTTCCCCTCGACGAGTGAACGCGACGCACGAGTGAGGGCTATGCGCGCACCACACGGAGGGAGATCTGCGGAATATGCCGCCGGCTACCTGAGCGCGGTGCGCGCACTATTTCTCGCGCCCCAAATTTTGAAGTACTGCTACTTCGGTACCACCTCTTCCGCGAGATGGCTCGCAACCAACTCTCGCAACTCAGTTCGTTTCTTCGCCGCTTCCATCGCCGCCTCGCGGCTGCCATAGTGCTTGGCTACCGCGGTTGACGCTTTGGCCTCGAGCTGGTCGATCGCCGCCCAATTGGGATACGCCGTCGCGAAGGCAATATCCCAGTCGCCCGGGTGATCGGTCACCGGATTCAGGTAGAGCTTGTACTCGGTAATCCATCCTTCCTTCTTAAATTCTTCATACAGCGGCTTGAAATTCTCACGAAAGTCCTTCCAAAATGCGTCGGACATTCCGGGTTTGATCGAGTAGTAGTTCACTCGCCATACAGGACCCGAACTGTAATTTGGGCTTTGCGCAAACGTAGGACTCGCGACGAACAGGGTCGCCGCAAATAGAATCAGCGACAGCACTTTCTTCATGGGCTCTCCTCAGATTTTTCGAGATGTTGGTTCGAGGTCCCGGGGCCGGATACCAATACGTGCGGGCGCGAATCTACCACCGGCGCCAACCCGCGTCAACGCCGCTCGGTACGATGGAGCGCGTCGATGCAGCGGCGCGGACGCATCACTTCGGGAAGGGCTCTGAGTTGTTTCGCCAGGCTTAAGCAACAGCAAGAAGTTTTAACGGAAGACCGAAGAGCGGAATTTACGGACCGAAGCCGAACCGCCCCGGATGGTACTCACCTTGGCGACAACGGGATTGTCGCCGATGCCTTTGGCGTTGTTTCCAGTGCCCTGCGGGCGGGACCACGCTAACGTGGCCCTGCTCGCAGAGACTCTAGTGAGTGGTTAAGGCGTCCAGACGAAGCCGTGATAAACGTTGTTTCCGTCGATGTACCATCCGGCGATGGCGCCTTCGGCGTTATTGGTCGAGGGCTGCGTGCCCTGTCCAGCGCCGGTTCCGGCGTCGGGCGCGTCGATCGTTACGTAGTTGCCATGCGCTGAACGCGAGAAGCCGTGCTCGGCGCTGTTGACGTCAAAGTACGATCCGGCGACCGCACCGAAGAAGTTGATCGAAAACACTCCGGTGCCCTCCCCTGCGGCCGTACTGGCATCCGGTTCATCGATCGTGGTGAACTCACCCTCTCGAGTGCGCAGAAAGCCGTGACCGACACCGTTTGCATCGACCGAGAAACCTGCGATCGTCCCTTCCTGATTGATGCTGTAACCGAGAGTGCCACCATTCAGCGGAGCTGGCGAGGCGCCCGGCGCGTCAAACTCTTTGATGTGGCCGTCGGGGTAGCGCACGAAGCCGTGAACGCTGTTACTCGCGTCGTAATAGTATCCAGTCACCGCGCCTTCCAGATTGATGCTGGCTTCCGCGCTGACGAATGTGCCCAAGCCGGCCGGGCCCGGGGCCGCATCCGGAGCATCGAACGTAGCGATGTGACCGTCAATCCAGCGCACGAAGCCGTGGGACGTGCCGGCGGTGTCAAAGTATTCCCCCGCCACGGTTCCGAGCAGGTTGATACCAATCGGGATGGTGCCATCGTCCGAACCGACGCCTGCGCCTGGAGCATCGAAGGTGCAGTAGTGGCCGTCAGGGTAACGCACGAAACCGTGGTTGGTGTTATCGGAATCGTCGACCGCCCCGGTAATTACACCGAGGTCATTAATACTGTACGCAGTCGTGCCAGTGTTAGAGCCCGACGCCGAGCCCGCCCCGGGCGCGTCCAGTGCAATGAACTTCCCGTCGGGAGTACGCAAGAATCCGTGATAAACCATGTTGACGTCAGTGTAGGTGCCTACGATCGCGCCTTCGTCGTTATTGGAAAAAGCCTGGGTGCCCAGACCCGAAGCGGTGCCTGCACCTGTCGCGTCGAATTCGGTGAGTGTGGGGCTGGGAAAACCGTAGTGGTCCTGCGCGGATAACTGAACTGGCATCATAAGAACAGCGAATGCGCAGACGAACAACATCGTCGTCCTCGAACGGATTTTCATCGACACCTCCATTAGCCGCATAAAACTGCGGCTTGAACGAACGGATGATACACCTCAGTGAACTGGGGGCCGTGGCAATACTTTCCTGTATTTTTTCTATGGAACAAAGAGTAACTAGCCTGGTCACGGTACACATAGGACCACTCAGTCAAGGCTCGTGTGGCAGGACCACGCCACCCGTGAACCTGCCGCCCAGTCTCCTGGCCAGGGCTATTGGCCCAACGCTTCAATCAGCGCGGGGATGTTGGGCGCTCCCAGACCGGTTACGTTGTCGTATCCGGGAGCGGACCGCAGCGACGAATCCACATTTTCGATTACGTTGCCATTGCTATCGGAGTAGGAATCAAAGGTCTGGAACACCGCGAACTGGTTGAACCCGAAAATAGCGCCAAGCGCGCCAATCGGTTCGGATGGCGCATTCACATCGATGATCGGCGCGTTCGAGCCTTCCGTTCCCACCGGCAGCCGGTACAGCGCGGGATTGACGAACCCCACCGGCCACTTCCGCTCGGCGAACCGGTGCTCGTTCACCAAAGCGAGAACCCCGGCAAATAACGGGCAAGCCAGGCTGGTCCCTCCGATCGGAAATTCGCAGTACTCGGTAGTCAGCGAGAGTTGCAGGCACTCTGGATCCACCGGCGGAGTGGAAATGCTGTAGGTTTCTCCATCCAACAAGCCGGTGAAGGGATCGGCCACCATCGCGATATCGGGTGTCACCCGCCGGGCCGGGCTCAGTGGATCGGGCGTGACATCTGCCAAGTAAGTTTGGGTGGCTAGGATCGTGGGAACCACCTTCTTTTGGTATAGAGGCTCCGGCATCACCAGACTGGGTCCACCGCCGCCACCGAACGTCCAAATGAACGGCACCACCCATCCCTGCCCCTGATCGGTCACGCTTGTTCCGTCGGGACTGATCAAGGGGTCGTAAAACACCGTCTCGTAGGTCGCCCAGCCGTATTCGGATTTCTCGCCCGAGCCATTCTTGAGTAGCAGGATCGTCCCACCCATGGCCGTCACGTAAGGACTGGTGGCCGGCCAGCTTCCCGACGCCACCGGGTTCGGCCCGCCATAAACTTCGCCCGACATGGTCAGGTCGCCGTCGTCTCCGGCCGCGAACAACAGATTCATTCCTTGGGCTGCCGCCTGAATGAACTCGAAATTGTCAGTGAGTAGCTCTCCGGGCGTGAGGTCGGCCTCGCCGTTGTAGAGCCAGCTGTTCGTGACGATATCCGCCAAACGAGTGTCGATCGCCTGATAGACCGGCTCGACCGCGACGCCCTCATCGACCGAGTCGACCGAGTCACATGCCCCTGCGACATACACAATCGAAGCGCCGGGCTCCATGGAATGTACCGCGGTGACGTCCAAGGTCTCCTCCTGCCACCAGCTTTGGTAACCGCACGGGTCATCCGCAGGCACCGCGGTCGCTCCGGGCTGAAGAATCTGCTGGAAGTTTTCTTGGGTAAGCGGTGGCAGACCGTGGTTCGCGGCATACCGATTTACGTCCGCGACAATCGTCGGCGAAGCGTAGACGTCGGTGATCGCGAGTCGTACTCCTTTACCTGTTTCTGGAACCTTGTTCGAACCATAAGCCTCTCGAAGCTGCTCCGGCGTGTAGCCGCATTCGAACCAGGGTAGATCATTATTTCCGTAAGGGAACGGCGTCGTTGTCTCCAGGTTCGCCCGAGTGTCTCCCCAATAGTGGCTGCACGGAAAACGCCCCGGCCCGCCGTAAGGAGGGATCAACGCAGGAGGCGGCGTCGAGGATGTTCCGGAGCCCTGCGGGTGCGCCGGTCTCTTCAGCAGAACACTATCATCGAGGCCAGCGATGTACGTGACCACACCGGCCACAGATCGATGTTCCACCGCACTCGCATCAGAACTCCAAGAGCGTTGATGCCGGTCAGGATTCCCATGCTTCCTCCCAACCCCTTCAGACCGTTGCGCAGTATGGCGGTCAGCGAGTAGGTAAGCGCGTAGGCAAAAAGCCCGAGCAGGAGCATCCCTACCATGTTCCGTTCATCGATCGAGCCCAGGAGCGGGGCGCTGAACGGCCGGATGCGGTAGAATGCGAGAGTCGCCCAACTGGTCAGCACACTCGCCGCCGCAATGGTCAACATTTCCATGAAGCCAACCAACCAGCCCACCCACACAAAATATAGGCGGCTGCGTGGCTTGGTGAATAGAAAGTGGGTCGCTTGCTCGGCGAATCCGTGGGTGGCGCCGATTGCCCCTAGCCCCAGCGCAGTCACCATCGTGACCAGGCCAAAGGTTCCCGAGACCGCAGACCACCCAACATCTCGCATCACATCAGTGCCACGGCTGGCTAAGCCAATCGCCGGCATGGCAGCCGCCGCGACAACTAGGAAAGCGATGAAGAAGGCACGCGTATCGCGCCAGCATTTCCAAAGGTACATGGCTGCTCCTTTCGAACCAGATGCAAAAAGATTTCGCGCAGACCCAGAGGCGAGATGCTGGTAACCGTTGCGCCATTTCGTACTAGCGCTGCGGCAAAACCCTCGGCGTCCTGGGTGACCACGTACCGATAGAAATCTTCCTCCACGTCAACCGACAGCACCTGCGCCGAGGTCTCCGCGGGAAGCGCGTTGCCCGCAGCGATAATCAGGCGGAATTCATTCTTGATGTCGTCGAGCCGAGCCTCGATCAACAGCTTGCCGCCATCGATCACCCCGACGTATTCCGCAATCTGCTCCACCTTTTCCAGATGGTGAGAGGAGAAGAAGACGGTGCAGCCTCGGTCCAGCGCGTCCCCGGCGAGCACATGCATCAACTGGTCCACGGAAACCGGATCCAGTGCGGTGGTCGGCTCATCCAAGATCAGTAAGTCCGCTCCCTGGCAAAGCGCCAGTAACAGCCACACCTTTGTTTGATTGCCGTTGGAAAGCTTCTCGAAGCGCTGATTCATCGGAATTTCAAAGAGCCGCGCATATTTCTCCGCTGCGCTATCGCACCACGTGGGATAAAAGCCGCGGCTGAAGTGCACCAGATCGGACGCCGTCAGCGCCGGATAGAGCGTCTTTTTCTCGCTGACAAACGCGGTGCGCTGCAGGATCGCCAGCGGCTCGTTGCGCACGTCCATGCCTAGCACATTCACCGAGCCGGCATTCGGCCGCGTCAAGCCCAGCAGCATTTTGATCGTGGTGGTCTTCCCTGCTCCGTTGCGCCCGAGAAAGCCATAGATGGCTCCGCGCGGGACGCTCAGGTTGATTCCACCGACGGCCTGGATCGAGTCGTACGTCTTCGCCAGATCCTTGGTGCCTATGGCAAGGTCATTCATTTCCGGTCTCCTACGCGGTCCCCTAATTTGGCCAATTCCTCTCGCACGATTTTCAGAATTTCATCGTCCGTCAGGCGGAGCTGTGCGCCCTCGACGGCAATCTGCCGGGCATACGGCTGCAGTCGCCGCACTTTCTCCGATTTCAGAAATCGAGGAACGCCGTCCGCAACGTATGTGCCGCCGCCAGGGACCGTGGCAATCACTCCGTCGCGCTCCAGGTTCTGGTAGGCGCGCGCCGCGGTGTTCGGGTTGATCCCCAGCTCCGCCGCCAGCTTGCGTACCGAAGGCAATGCCTGCTCCGGCTTCAGGCCGCCCGCGGCAATCGCGTTCTTCACCTGGGTTTCGATCTGCGCGTGAATGGGCACTCCGGAAGAGGGGTTAACGTGAAATAGCATACTGTATGACTACACAAGTACAGTTCAGGGCGTCAAGAACTTTCTACGCTGGCGGTGGGTGTTTCCGACACTATCGCCAACGCCGTTATGGCGCAGTACTGCTGGCAGCGGCCCAAACGCCAGACCGCCGAAACCAATAAAGCGAGCGCCGCACCACGCCTTAAGGTGCAGTCATGAGCACGCGAACCAACGCGATAAACCCGGGCAGGCCCATGGAGAAGACCGCAACCACCTGCAGCGCCGGAATATGATTCGGGGTCATATAGCGAACCGCGAAGAACGCGTAAGCAATCACCGGCAATGCCGCAAATATTCCGCGAGCAGGAGTCGTCAACCCCACTCGGCGCCAGAGCCAGCCCAGCGCGCCGTAAATCAAAAAAGTAGTGACCAACCAGCCCAGGTAATTTCGGAGCGGCACGCCAAAGTACGGTCCGCCGCGCTCCCACACCCAGTTGCCCCCCTCCGCCATGCCTGGGTCCATCACCATATCCCAGCCAGTCATCGCCAGCGCCGCAACCACTGCTCGCGCCACGATGCCGCCCATCGAACGTGAGTCCACCCCGCGGAGCAACGCTTGGGCTACCCTCCATGACGGGTAAATCATCATAAACCAAGCCAGCGGAATGATGATCGGCACATGCCCCAGCTTCGTGCCCAACATATCGCTGTAATGATAAGGACCATAAATCAGCCCGGTCCGCACGCCGATCTCCTCCATCGCATAGGCAACAACGGCGGAGAGAACGAATAACTGCGACGTGCTGCTGAAACCTTCCGTGGCCGTACAGTGCAGCACCGCGAAAAGCACGAACACCAGCGTGAATCCAACGTTGCCAAGTCCCGATGTCCACAGCGCTTCGGTCAAAATCAAATACATAGTGGCGGCGAAGAACACCCATGTCGACCAATTTATCCACCGATTCAAGAAATACTCCTGACTGTAGTCCGTGTAGCTCCCGCGGATTTGAACCTTGGGTTAGATTGCACCGCTTAGCAGACCCCGTTTAACCCACTCCAGATCGTTCCGAAGCAGTTCCAGCTTATTTCTCAGATTTCTGCCCGGCCTTTTCCGGGCGTGCCAACGCGGCGAGCAGAAGCGCCTTCAAGGCAGGAGCGTCCAAATCCGTCGACTCCTTCAGCCTGACGTGCCGATGCAGTTTGCCGGTGCCCTCTAGAATCTTCTGCGGATCCGGCAACTCCACGGCATAGGCAATCCCCAAATTCACTCCCGCCTTGGTCGGCATGATGATGCACACCGTGTCAGCATATTTAGGACCGAAGCCGTACCCGATGATCCGCGACTTCGCATCCACTTGCTCGATGCTATTCGGAATCATCTTCAGCACAAAGGCGCGCGTCTGCAGAGCCAATTTCCGCACTTCCGGAGTGAAACCCGCCAGAAATTCAGCCACAGCTTTGTTTGCGCTAGAAGCCTTCTTCCCTTTTGGAGATTCCATGATTTTCACCTGTGATCGGCGCCAGCCAGCCCGGCAATCGGAAGTCAGTGTACCGAACTTCTCCGGCGCAGACACCTGCGTCGTCTTCGCCGCCTTTCCGTCCTGTTGCGCTTCGACAAGAGCCATGATATTCTCCCCTGTAGAAGTAATAGGGGAAAGAATGCCCGAACAACGCATCGATCTTCCGCAAGGCACCCTCGATCTCTTGATCCTCCGTACCGTGGCCCTGGGCCCGCAGCACGGCTGGGCCATTTCCGAACGCATCCATCAGGTCTCCAGCAAAGTCCTGCAAGTTCAACAAGGCTCCCTCTATCCCGCTCTGCACCGACTGGAACGCCGCGGGTGGATCAAAGCCCACTGGGGCGCGTCGGAAAACAACCGTCGCGCGAAATACTATGACCTGACCCCCAGCGGACGCAGGCAACTCGAAACGGAAAAGACGGAGTGGAAGAAGTTGACGGCCGCCGTCGCTCAAGTGTTAGGCACGGCATAGGGAGCGCGCGATGCTCAGTGACCTGGCGATCCGTGTTCGAGCGCTTCTCCGGCGCACTACCGTCGAGCGCGAACTCGAACACGAACTGCGCTTTCATTCCGAGCGCCAAATCGAGAAATACGTCCAATCCGGCCTGTCGCGCGAAGAAGCGATGCGCCGCGCACGTCTCGAATTCGGCGGAATGGACGGCGTCAAAGAGGACTGCCGGGAAGCGCGCGGCGTGCACTTCATCGAAACCCTTTCCCAGGATGCCCGCTACGGCGCGCGCGGACTCGCCAAGAATCCCGGCTTTACCATTGTCGCCATTCTCACTCTGGCTCTGGCCATCGGCGCGACCACCGCGATTTCTTCCGTGCTCTACGCCGTTCTCCTGCGCCCGCTTCCCTACCAAGACGCGTCCCGTCTGGTTGTGCTCAACGAAACCACGCCTAAGGTTGGCACGGTCAGCGTGTCCTATCCGAATTTCCTCGATTGGCGTACCGCCAGCCGAGCATTTTCGCAGATGGCCGCGGTTCGCCAGGTCGGCTTCAATCTTGCCGGCATTTCCCAACCCGAAAACATCAGCGGTGATGCCGTCTCCCCGGCGTTCCTTTCCACGATTGGCGTCCGCCCGTTTCTCGGACGCGATTTCGATGCCTCGGAAGAACGTGCCGGGACCGCGCCGGTCCTGCTGCTGAGCTATCAACTCTGGCAATCCCATCTCGGAGCCGACCCCAACGCCGTTGGCAAGGCCATCACTCTCGATGGCCGCAGCTTCACGATTGTCGGAGTGCTCCCGGCAAATTTTCGTGGGCTTGATAAAACCGACGTAATCGTGCCGATCGGAGTCTGGGCAACGGCCGTTCCGGACGAGGCAGCCGGTCGCGGCAATCGGGGTGATATGGTCGTCGTGGGCAGGCTCGCGCCAGGAGTTACCTTCCCGCAGGCGCGCGCGGAGATGGAAGGCGTTGCGGCGCGGCTGGAGCGGGAATATCCCGCTACCAACGACCAGTTCGGCGTGTCTCTTACCCCGATTCGTGACGAATTTGTCGGAGACACCCGCCCGGCGATTCTGGTTCTTTTTGGCGCCGTGATGTTTGTGCTGTTGATTGCATGCGCCAACGTGGCCAATCTATTTTTGGTGCGCGGCGAGGCGCGCACCAAGGAAATTGCGCTGCGTATCGCATTTGGCGCGAGCCGCAGCCGCATCATTCGCCAAATGCTCACCGAGAGCTTCGTTCTTGCGTTTCTTGGCGGCGCTTTGGGGGTGGCTCTGGCGATTGCCGGCATTCATGGAATCGCACAATTGATTCCGGAGGATATGCTCTCCGGCGCCACCGTGAACGTGAATGCCCCGGTGCTTCTGTTTGCAGCGGGCGTGGTGGTGCTCGCTGCGTTTATTTTCGGATTGGCTCCGGCGCTTCATTCCACCAATCCAGATGTGCAGTCGGAATTGAAAGAAGCAGGAAGAAGCGCGACCCCCGGCGCCGCGCAAAACAGCCTGCGCCGTGCGCTTGCCATTACCGAAATATCTCTGGCGCTGATTCTTCTGGTGGGCGCAGGCCTGATGACCAAGAGTCTGTATCGCCTGATGGAAGTGAATCCCGGCTTCCGCCCCAGCAGCGTTCTGACCATGGAAATGGACTTGCGCACTCAGCAGTATGCCAAGGATCCGGCCATCATCAATTTCTGGCAGCAAGTGCTGGATGGCGTCGGCGCGCTTCCGGGCGTAGAGAGTGCCGCCGTCGGGACGGTCGCTCCGCTCACCGGCAGCCATTCTCGTGCGGACATCACCGTCGAAGGCATGACCCAACTTAAATCAGGAAGTTATCCGCACCCCGATGTTCACATCGTCAGCGCC
>Ga0302326_10016137_pt1 | contig 15648 bp, 13 predicted proteins | sample Palsa_T0_3_FD_202264 | JGI IMG/M metagenome (GOLD analysis project Ga0302326, IMG submission 202264) | Peat permafrost microbial communities from Stordalen Mire near Abisko, Sweden - Palsa_T0_3 | ecosystem: Environmental > Terrestrial > Soil > Palsa > Peat permafrost | place: Sweden: Abisko...
GCTCAGTAACGTTTTCCGTTCCGAGCCGCGACTGTGAAGGAGCGGGACCGAGAGTCCAGTAGGGGAGAAAAACATATGATCAGAGCACTTTACAGCGCGGCCAGCGGTATGTCGGCCCAACAACTGAATATCGATAACATCGCCAATAATCTGGCGAACGCGAACACCACGGGCTATAAGTCGCGGCGGGCGCAATTTCAGGATCTGCTCTACCAAAACCTGATCGCTCCGGGCTCGTCCGCCGGACAATCCACCGTGGTGCCCTCGGGCCTGCAACTCGGCCTCGGCACGCGCGCGGCCTCCAACGAAATCATCTTCGCGCAGGGCGATTTTTCCAGCACCGGCAATCCGCTCGACGTCGTCATACAGGGCCGCGGCTTCTTCCAGATCAAGCAGGCCAATGGGGACACAGCCTACACCCGGGCCGGTTCCTTTCAATTCGATGCCAGCGGGAATATCGTGACCGCTAACGGCGAGCAACTCATCCCTCAAATCACCATTCCGCCTACCGCGCAAGCCGTCAACATCGCCAACGACGGCACCGTAAGCTATACGCTCACCGGCCAGACCCAGGCACAGACCGCGGGACAGATCACGATTGCCAACTTCCAGAATCCGGCCGGCCTCAACTCCATCGGCAACAGTTTGTATCTTCCTACAGATGCATCTGGCAATCCGATCGTCGGCACGCCGGGCGGAACCGAAGGCCTCGGAACCCTGCAGCAGGGCTATGTCGAGCAATCGAACGTCAGCATTGTCGACGAGTTCATCAATCTGATTACCAGCCAGCGCGCTTACGAAGCTAACTCTAAAGTGGTCAAGGCGGCGGACGATATGTACCAGCAAGCCAACAACCTGCCCAAGTGAGAGCCTTATGAAGACACTTATCGCCGGGCTGGCCTTTGTATCCCTGAGCTACGGCGCACCTTGCCTGCCCGTGACAGGCGACCGGATACTGGGACGCGATCTCGCGCTGGCCAATCCCGCGTTTGCCGCGCTTCCCGCAAACCTGACCGTGGCCTACGCTCCGGCGCCCGGCGTAACACGTGTCTTCGCACAGGCTGAACTAGGCCGCATCGCGCGGGCCAACAACATCAAAACGGCAATCCCGGAGGAAGTCTGCTTCGAGATTCCGATGCACGAGATAGAGGATACAGATGTCCTCTCCTCCATGCGACGATCGCTGACGGCCGATGTGGAACTGACCCTGGTCGAATTGCCCAGGACCGCGGTTCCCGTCGGCCGGTTGGAGTTTCCGCTCGCCGGCCTCGAACCCGCGGTGAAAGGCACACGAATCTGGCGCGGTTTCGTCAGCTATGGCGAAACGCTGCGCATGAGGGTCTGGGCGCGGGTGGATGTCCGCCGCCGCCTCGAGGCCGTAGTCGCCATATCCGATCTGGCGCTCAACGTTCCCATAGACGCAGCGCACCTGCGCGTCGAAACCGTAACCGCTCCCATCGGCCCCGATCAGCAAGTGGCTCAGCGTATCGAGCAGGTTCTCGGCCGCATACCGAAGAGAACCGTTTCCGCCGGTTCCACGATTCCGCTCGCCATCCTGGACATTCCGCCGACGGTACGGCGGGGCGACGCAGTCAAAGTCGAAGTTCGCAGCGGTTCGGCACGCATTCAGATCGACGCCGTTGCCGAAAGCGCGGCGCGCTCTGGCGAGATTGTGCAACTACGCAATCCCTCGACCGGAAAGATATTCCGCGCGCGCCTGGAAGGCGGCCCAAGGGCAGTCATCGTCGTAGCGGGGCAAGCCTTGTGAGGCGCGTTTCGGCAGCCATATTACTGGTTCTGGGGAGCGCGGCGGACCCGGTGGCCGCGCAGAAAACCCCGGCTTCTCAAACGAAGAAGAAAGAGGTAAAGGCACCCGCGCTTTCGCCCCTCGATCAATACGTCAACAGCGCCTCCGCAGCCAGCGACAAAGCGGCTGCGGAAGCCGCGCCCGGCGCCATCTGGTCGCCCTCGGCAAGGCTCAGCGATCTGGGGCGCGACCTGCGCGCCAGCCAGGTGAACGACGTTGTGACGATCATCGTATCCGAGAATGTCAACGCGGTGGCCGGCGGCGCCAGCAATACCGAGCGAGCGTCAAGCGCCAGTGCTTCCATCACCTCGCTTGCCGGCCCGAAAGCCGCCTCCGGCGCACTTGCGAATCTGCTGAACACCACGGGAGACCAGAAGCTCAACGGCACCGGAACCACCTCGCGCACCGCAACCCTTACCGACGTCCTTACCGCGCGCGTGGTGAAGGTGCTTCCCGGCAATCTCCTCTTTATTGAGGGCGATAAGCACATTCAGGTGAATTCCGAAGACCAGTTGATTGTGGTCCGCGGTATCATCCGCACTCCCGACATTTCCACGGCCAATACTGTGCCTTCGAGTCAGATTGCGGACATGGAGATCCGTGTGAATGGCAAAGGCGTCGTGGGCGATGCCGTGCGCCGGCCTAATGTGCTATATCGCATCCTGCTCGGTCTGCTTCCCTTCTGATGGCCATGCGACTCATAATTGCCTGCCTCATCCTCGTTTCACAACTGAGTGGAGCTTCGCGGCTCAAAGATCTTGTCTCCATCGAGGGTATCCGCGAAAACCAATTGGTGGGCTACGGAGTGGTGGTAGGGCTCTCCAAAACGGGTGACAAACAAACTACCCTTTTCAGCGCGCAGAGTCTCGCGAACATGCTGGAACGGATGGGCGTTTCCGTTTCCGCGACCGCCATCCGCGTCACCAACACCGCCGCCGTTATGGTCACCGGTACACTTCCACCTTTCGCGCAGCCAGGCACGAAGATCGACGTAACAGCCGCTTCCATCGGCGACGCCACGAATCTGCAGGGCGGCCTGCTGCTCGAAACCTCGATGCGCGGCGCCAATGGTTTGGTTTATGCCGTAGCCCAGGGTCCTGTCGTCACTGGCGGTTTCGTTGCCGGTCGCGGCGGCAATGTGCAGACGGTAAACCATCCTACCGTCGGGCGCCTGCCGGGCGGCGCCACGGTCGAGAAAATCGCGCCGTCCGTTGAGCCCACCGGGTTCGTCAACCTGCAGCTGCGCAACGCCGATTTCGCTACCTCTGCGCGCATTGCGGAGGCGATCAATAAGAGCTTCGGCGCACCTAAGCCCATCGCGCATGCTGACAACCCCGCACTCATAGCGGTCACCACGCCTCCGGAGTGGAAAGACCGCATGACGGAATTCATCGCAGCCCTCGAAGAGCTGAAGATCGAGGTAGATGTCCCCGCCAAGATCGTCGTGAACGAGAGGACCGGAACTATCGTCATGGGCAAGGACGTCCGCATCGCCCCCGTGGCGATTCTCCACGGCAACCTGTCGGTCGAGATTCAGACGAAACTCAAGGTGTCGCAACCGGGCCCGCTGTCCCCGGGCGGCAAGACCGCAGTGGTCCCGGACACGACAGTCGGAGCCAGGGAAGAACCCGCGAAGAATGTCGTGCTGAAGGACGGGGCGACCATCGAGGAACTCGTGCGTGCCCTCACGGCCGTCGGGTCTTCGGCGCGCGACATTATTGCGATCCTGCAAAACCTGCGCGCGGCCGGTGCGCTCGACGCCGAACTGGAGGTCATCTGATCACCGAAACAAAGGTGGGGCAGGCGGTTTCGCCTGTCCTGAACGCGCCCGCGAAGCGGAGCGTGGCAATGTCTTTCGAGGGTGCCGTGGGGGAAATTGGTAGTTATCCGGAAGCCCCCCTCGACACCGAGTCGCTGAAGAGAACCGGCGCGGCTAAGGACTTCGAGGCGCTGCTTCTGACTCAGATGCTCCACTCGGTTCGCGAAGACGGCTCGGGGTGGCTGAGCAACGGCGATGATCAGTCCGGTGACGCGGCCATCGGGCTGGGAGAGGAGGAACTGGCGAAGGCTATGTCGGCCAGCGGGGGCCTCGGCATCGCCAAGCTGATCAATCAGGGCCTGAAGCAGAAACAAGGATTGCAACAGGAGATATGATGTGTGGATTCGCATGAAGCTCATCGCCGCCCTCTTAATCTCCGCTGCTGCCTTCGCGCAGGCCCAGCAAAACAAGCCCTTGCCCGCCCCCGGCATTCCAGTACCCGACGCCGATAAGCGCCAGCTTCGCGCCGGCCTCGATCGCCTCAGCGCGCGCATCGACGCTCTCAAAGGCAATCCCCACCTCGCCGACGTGCTGGTTTTCCATAAAGCCGTGCGCTTCGCTCTCGATGGTAACGAATTCTTCCGCGAGGAACAGATTTTCCGCGCCAAAGAACTGTTGCGCATCGGAACCGAACGGGCCGATGAACTGTCGCGCGGAGAAGCTCCCTGGACTCGCGCCACAGGGCTTGTCGTCCGTGGATATATTTCGAAAATCGATGGCAGCGTGCAGCCCTACGGCCTTGTGGTGCCTCCGACGTTTGCGCCGGACCGGCCGCATCGCTGGCGGGTGGACGGATGGTTTCACGGCCGCAGCGAAACCCTGAATGAGATCGACTTTCTCTACGACCGCATGCAGAATCCCGGCGATTTTCAGCCCACCGATACCATCGTGATGCACCTCTACGGGCGCTATTGCAATGCCAGCACGTTTGCGGGTGAAGTCGATCTCTTCGAAGCGCTGGACGATGTGAAAAAACAGTACAACGTGGATGAGAATCGTGTACTTGTCCGCGGTTTTAGCATGGGCGGCGCTTCCATGTGGCATATCGCGGCGCACAACGCGACGCTCTTCGCCGCAGCTGCTCCCGGAGCGGGTTTTGCCGAAACCCTGGAATACCAGAAGGCCGCGAAATATACCCCGACCTGGTGGGAATCGAAACTCTATCACCTGACAAATGCCACCGATTATGCCGTGAATTTCTTCGAATTGCCCATCGTCGCGTATAACGGCGATCAGGACCCGCAGCGTCAGGCGGCTGACGTGATGGCGCGCAACATGGAAGAAGAGGGGCTGACGCTCTCGCGCGTCTGGGGCCTGAACATCGGCCATGCCTATACGCCAGCCGCCAAGGTTGAGATCGCCGCGAAAATCGACGCCATCGCGGCAAAGGGACGCAACGAGTGGCCCCGCCAGATTCGCTTCACCACATGGACGCTGAAATATAACCAGATGCGGTGGGTTGTAGTGGATGGCCTCGAGAAGCACTGGGACCGCGCGCGGGTGGACGCGGATATTGAGAGCGACCATGCCGTGCGGGCGAAGACGGTAAACGTGTCGGCCTTGACTTTCGCCATGGGGCAGGGTGCGGAACTGATGAACCCGGCGTCGAACGTTACGGTCAGCCTGGACGGTCAGAGCCTTACGGTGCCCGGCGCGCTGACAGATGGTTCGTGGACCGTGCACTTCCGCAAGACTGCGGGAAAATGGGCCATGTTTGACCAGAACGCCGACGACGACGCAGCCGCGCTCCGCAAGCGCCACAATCTGCAGGGACCGATCGACGACGCATTTCTCGACAGCTTTGTAATGGTGCGGCCGTCCGGTACGCCGCTGAACGAGACCGTGGGCAAATGGGTGAGTTCCGAACAGGCGCGCGCGATCCATGAGTGGCGCGGACAATTCCGGGGAGAGGCGCAGGTGAAGGACGATACGTCCGTTACGGACGCCGACATCGCGTCCAGTAACCTGATTTTGTGGGGCGATCCGCAGAGTAACAAAGTGCTTGCGCGCATCGCTGACAAGCTGCCCGTGCGATGGGCCGCGGATGCCATCGTGCTCGGCGCGCGCCGCTTCCCGTCCGCCACAAATGCGCCGGTAATGATTTATCCGAATCCGCTGAATCCAAAGAAATATGTGGTCATTAACAGCGGATTTACTTTCCGCGAATCGGCTAACAACAGTAATTCATGGCAAGTGGCGGAATTGCCCGATTATGCGGTGGTGGATCTGACGTCCCCTCCGGATAGGCGCTGGCCGGGCAAGATAGCGGCGGCGGGGTTCTTTGGGGAGAAATGGGAGTTGTTGCCGAATGACGGCCAGTAGCCCCTTCGATTTCGATCCCTCACTAATGACAGTCGAACAGTACCGGCTGTTACCCGACCGCGAAGACGTCATTCAGGAACTTCACCTGGGGATGTTGGTTACCTTGGCTCATCCGAAGATGAGTCATGTCAAGATACGGTCGCGCCTGCGGGGATTGCTCCAGCCATTTGCCGAAGGCCTCGGCGTTCTGACGACTGAGGTTGCCTTCCGCGCACTGCCCGAGTACGACCTCCGGGCCGCCGATGTAGCATTTGTATCCCAGGATCGGTGGGACAGCACCTCCGGGGAAGACAACCTGCGCGGATCGCCCGAGCTTGTGATAGAAGTGTTATCGCCTTCGAATACCCACCGCGAGATTCAGGAGAAAGCGGCCTTGTGTCTCTCAACCGGCACGGAAGAATTCTGGGCCGTCGATCCGAAGCGCAACACCGTTACGATCACGAGGCTCGATTCGTCGTCGCATGTCTATCGGACAGGCGACCGGATTCCTCTGGCGATGTTTGGCGCGGCGCAGATCGAAGTCGCCGCGATCTTCCGCCAGTAATGAATAGGATCGCGCAGATCGCACTTCTGTTCGCGCAGACCTTCGAAGCAGCATCGGTACGGGTGTCGCCTGCGCGCTCGGGCGATGCGCAGTACGTGAAGATTAACGTCGACGCGGCACGCGCTTCGTACACCGACGTCACGCTGAAGCGTTGAAACCAGGCTTTCTCCCAATGCGGGCAAATGCTGCAAACGCTTCTGACAGAGTGATTCGGGCTTACGGTCCACAAGGCCTCGAAGTCCATGCCCGCTTACGACCTGGTCGTGCCGAAGAACATTCTCAAGGGCAATGTAGTCGGCCCGCAGGTATCGATGGGCGCTCTGGCAGATATCCTCTCGCGGCAGACAGGACGACCGGTGAAAGACGCGACCGGGATCGCCGGCCTGTTCGACATCCGGCTGAACTGGACGCCCGACGATATGACCGGCAAAGATATGGCCAGCGATGCCCCTTCTATCTACGTGGCCCGCGAAGGAAGACATCCATTTCCTCGTCATCGACCACGCTAACAAAACGTCCTCCGAAAACTAAGTAGGTAGGACAGGCGGTCCCGCCTGTCTAAACTCAGATCGCCCGCGCCTTCATCTGATCCATCAAATACTCCGAAGCCCTCATCGAAAGCGACAGAATCGTCATAGTCGGATTCTGATATCCGCCCGTCACAAAGCTCGACCCATCCACCACGAAGAGGTTCTTAATGTCGTGGCTCTGATTCCATTTGTTCAGCACGCTCTTCTTCGGATCGTCGCCCATCCGGCACGTGCCCAGCTCATGAATGCTATACCCAGGAGGCCACGGCTGATCGTGCTTCGCCAGCGTTTCGAAATCCGAAGCTTGGCACAATTCCTCGAACTTATTCATGGCATGCTTCAGCATCTTCGATTCGTTATCGCTGTACTTGCACTGGAAATGCAGCACGGGGATGCCGTAAGCGTCCACCACGTTCTTATCGATGCTGACAAAGTTCTCATAACGCGCCAACACCTCGCCCATAATAGTGACCGAAGCAGCCTTGCCCCGATAATCCGCCAGCGCCTTATCTAAATCCGCCCCGTATGCCGGAATGTATTTCGGATCGGGCGTACCGGCCAGATTGAAGTCGAAGGCATAGCCGCGAATAAAATCTTCTTCGTTCCCTTTTTTCAGGTTCACGAAGCGCGGCGCATAACCGCCTGAACCGCCGCCCTGATTGCCCTTCGGCGATTTATCGATGGCCACCACGCCCTGCGTGATGTAAGTCTGGTCATGCAGGTAATGGCCCAGCGCGCCGCTCGAATTTGCAATCTTCGAATTCAGCAGAATGCGCGTGCTTTCGAGGCACGACGCGCCCACCACAACCACCCGCGCTTTCGCGTGCATCTCTCGCTTCGAATGCCGGTCCACGAAGTTCGCGCCGTTCACCCGGCCCGTGTTCTTATCCACCGTCAGATCGCGGACCACCGCGTTCGGCACGATTGTCAGATTGCCCGTCTCCATCGCGGCGGGCAGAAGAAGATTGAAGGAACTGGCGAACTGCCCGCGGCCCAGCGCGCGCCGCATCTTGGTAACCGGAATATCGCGCTTCTTCGCCTGGCCGATGAAGCGGTTCATCGACTCGCTCCAAGGCGTGGTGTCTTCTTCAAACACACCGTCGGGAAGTTGCTTCAGGCCTTCGGTCCGTCCCGCCACGCGGAAAATCGGCTCCACGCGGGAATAAAACGGCGCCAGCTCGGCCTGATCGATCGGCCAGTTTTCGCCGAACCCGTCGTGATCTTTCGCCTTAAATTCATAGTCGCTCAACCGGAACGACATGCGCGCCCAGAACAGCGACTTCCCGCCGATCATGCGCACCCGCACCCAATTGAACGGCATCTTAGGATCGTGCGTGTAAGGCACTTCCTTTTCGTCCACCCACTGGTTGGCGTTGAATTCGTTCGCCTGCACCACGTGCGGCAGTTTGCCCGGCTCACCGAACCCGTGGTAAGGAAGTTCGTAGGCCTGTTTCGTCTGCCGCACGCGGTTGAAATCGACCAGCGGACCGGCATCGAGCATCAGGCACTTCACGCCTTTTTGCGTCAGGGTGTGGGCGGCCATTCCGCCGGACGCACCGGAGCCAATAATCAGAACATCGTATTCATTTGCTGCCATATATGACTCCCGGAATCAGAGTAAGTTATTGATAATTCAGAGCCGCGACCGTGAGGGAGCCGTAACGTAATCCCCGGACACTACACTAGTCGAGTGGGTACCAGTAAAGACCGCTGCCCTGGAAGCGCCTGCCCGCGCCCGCTTCGCGCGAGTTCAGGGTCGCCGTGCGGACATCGATCTTCGCGACGCGCAAGAAGCGCGCCACGGCGTCGCCGGGTTCCTCATAGGTCCACGGCTGTTTCAGAGGCGTAAGCAGACCCGCCGCCTGCGTAGCGTCGAGATCGCCGAACGCTTTGTTGAACTGTTTTTTCGACTCCGCGTTCAATCCGTCCAGACCGGCGCGGTAAACGCGCTGCCTGTCGGCATCGGAATCGCCGATCAGAAAATCGAGAAACTCCGGGGCTCCGGCAGCCAGAGCACCGGGTGACCCGCTCATCGCCGGCATAATCAGGTCGCTCACCTTCTGCAACGCGGTGAATTGCGGGGAGTTGAAGAAACGCGGCATCGCATCGGCTGCGCCATCGGGAACGGTGGGCTCAAGCTTGGGAAGATCTTCGGCGGCGGCACTCCCGGGGGGCTGTGTACCGCGCGTAGGATTGAGCGGAACGCCCGGCGCGGACTGGTTTGGCGTTGATTGATTCGTTGCCGGCTGCTGCGCCAGCAAAGCCGATCCCGCGGGAACGGCTGCAAGAGTCTTGAAAAAACGGCGGCGCTTCATAGGGTTATATTTTATGCTCGCTGAAACCCAGGCGCCGCGCACAGTTGGTTGCCGTGCGCGGCGTATTTGGGGTCACTTCCAGAGTCTAAAAGATGAGCTTAATCCCCATCTGCATGGTTCGGTTACCGCTCCGGCTGGTGATAATACCGAATGTCGAAGGAGCGTTTACGGTTGTGCCGGGGCTACTCCATGTGGGTGAGTTCGTGAAGTTATACGCTTCCGCGCGGAGCTGAAGCGTCGCCCTCTCGATTGGCTTGAAGTTCTTGAACAGCGAGGCGTCGAGGTTGTGGGTACCAGGCGCCCGGACGTTGGGCAGGAACCTTCCCACATTCCCGAACGCGTAATTCGGAGTCTGGGAGAAATCGGCCTGCACGAAGTATTCGTTCAGCCGGTTGGCAACAGCGCCGCTAAGTGCCGGGTTCTGACCGTTATCGGTGGCGTAAATTCCGGGACTGAGTATGCCGGTGCTGTTGCCGCCGTTGCTGATCTGGATCGGCAGGCCTTTGGCGAACGTGTTGATGCCGTTGATCTGCCAGCCACCCAGAATGAAGTCGGCATACTTAGGCATCGAACCGAGGAAGTACCTGTTCTTGCCGATCGGGAGCTCGTAGTTTGCGCTGGTGACCAGCCGTTTCGGGACATCCTGCGAAGAAACCGATTTGTCGCACTTGTAGCAGTAGAAATCCTGCTTGACGCCCGCCGCGCCTTCGAAGGTCACGACTTGGGAGGCGTCGTCAAGCAGTTTAGAGCCCGTGAAGCTGACCAGGATTGTCAAACCGTTCCGGTAGCGATGCTGGGCCGAGGCGATGAACGATTGATAGTTGGAGTTCGCCTCCGGCACGCGGAATGCGTTTACGCTCGTGTATTGCGGATTGGCGGAGAGCAGGTAATTAGCCTGAATGGTCGGCTGAGCATAAAGGGACGTCGGGTTCTGAATCAGACCGTAGAACGGATTGGGAACCTGAGCGATAAGAGCGGAACCCTTAGATAGATTGGGACCGGGCAACAATTCGTTGAAGGTAAAGTTGCTTTCGCCGTCCGGCAGGTGCTGCCCCTTGCTGCCCAGGTAGCCAACCTGGATGAGCCAGTTGCCTTTCACCTGCTGCTGGATATTGAAGTTCCACTGCTGCACGACGGGATTCATATATGCGATGAAATAGCTCCCGACGCCGCCGCCAAGGTCCGTGTTCATTCCGCTGATCGGCCCGTTGGCCGATCCCAGAGGCAAGATGACGCCGGTCGGAAATGGATTGCTCAGACTGGCAACGAAGGTAGTGCCGTTGTTGAGCGTAGTGTTCAGCGCGGAATTGCCCGTGAACCCATCAGTCCCGATACTGCCGGAAGTACCGCCGGCTTCCTGCATGGAAGGCGCGTACAGAATACCATAGCCGCCACGGATAACCGTGTCTTTGAAAACGTTGTAAGCGAAGCCGACGCGGGGCGCAAAGTTGTTCGTGTCGGTAGGCGTCTGGTGACGGCCGTACTGTGAGCCGGGCTGGCCCACAAACATCATCTGGCCCATCAGATTGCCGCAGTTAGGGCAAAGGGCGCTCGCCTGCACCTTTCCCTGCAGCGACGAAGGCGCGGTCGCGTCGAAGTAAGCCAGGCGGTTGTAGCGCTCGGTGCGCGGCGTATCGACGTCGTAGCGAACGCCGATGTTAAAGGTCAGCTTCGACGAGAACTTATAGTCGTCCTGGAAATAAGCGCCGGTGTAGGTACTGGCGGTGGCGCCGGAGAAGGTGAACTGGATGTCCGAGCTGTTATTGCTCGGAAGCCCCAGCAACATCGTGGCGAGGCCGTTGCCCTGCGTGGTCGATGTGCCGGCCGACGCATTCTGCTGCGTGAAGCCGCTGCCGAAGCTAAACTGGCCGTCGGGGCTGCCCAGCTGGGTAAAGTTCACAAACTCCTTCTCCCACACCCCCCCCATCTTCAGGGTATGCTTGCCCAGGACTTTCGTCACATCACCGCGGAAGACGTGCGAATAGGGGAAATCGTAGAGCGTCGTGAAGGATGCCTGGCCCAGACTGTAGCCCGCGTTGTTGCCGCTCACGCTCACCTGCGCGAATTCGCAATTCTGGACTATGGCATCGAGGCTGGCGGGCAGGCCGACCGTCGATGGGCACGCGCCCTGTGAGAAGGGGGTGCGCACCGAATAGTCGCGGGCGAAACCATAGCTGAAGTTGAGAATCAGCGTGGGGCTTGCCGTATAGATGGCATTTGCCGTGATGTTCCGGTTCCAGCTATGAACCGGACCGGTTCCCTGACTGGTTTCAGGGTCGCCGAAGCCATTGAAATCGGAACTGTAGCCAATCTGATCCGAGCCGCGGGCAAACATGCGAAGTTTTTCCGAGAAGTAGTGGTCGATGCGGGCATCGTACTGATAGGCCGGGCTGGTGTTGGCGCCGACTGTATGCCAGTTGTTGGTCTGCAGCGCCGGGTTCGTGATGGTGCTGGTGCTGTTGGCGGCTGGCCAATAGCCCATCCACATCGCCGCCGTGGGATTGATCATGCTCGGCGGAATCACGTTATTGGGAAATGGGGCACGCAGACAAGTGGGCTGCGACGCCGGGCACGAGGGATCCGGGCTGACGCTGAACGGATTATAGATGTTCACCGGGGAACCTACCCCGCCGCCGGAACCGTTCGTCAGGCCGGTAAAAATGCCGGCTCGCATGTTCGCAGTGGGCACGCTGGTGGTGTCGGTCACGCCTCCAGGCTGCGTGTTGAACTGCGCGTCGAAGAAGAAAAAAGTCTTCGATTTGCCGTTGTAGAGGTGAGGGATGATCACGGGGCCGCCTACCGTGCCTCCGAACTGGTTGTAGCGGACCACGCTCGGCGGAAGTCCCGCCTTGATGTTGCTGAAGCTGTCCGCGTTGAAGATGTTGTTCCTGTTGAATTCGAAAAGAGTCGAGTGGATCTGGTTGGTCCCGCTCTTTGTACTGAGGTTGATGCTGCCGCCGCCGGTGCGGCCGTATTCCGGCGCCAAGCTGTTGGTGATGATCGAAACCTCGGATACGCTGTCTTCGATGGGCGTGTACCCGATCTGGAGGTGGCTTACGTTATTTTCGGGAACAATCACAGACGTTCCGTCAATGCTCACGTCGTTATAGTCGTTGCGCCCCCCGCTGATCCAGTATGTCGAACCGCCGTTTCCCGTGTTGACGCCCGGGACCAGAGATTGCAGCGAATACGGGTTGCGCCCCTGTAGCGGAAGGTCGAGCACGGCTTGGGTACCTAAAGTCGTGGTGATCGTCCCGTTCTCGGTCGTTAGCTGCGCGGTGTTGGCGCTGACTTCGATTGAGGTGGACACATCGCCTACTTTCATCGGGACCGGAATGGTGATTGTCTGCTCGACGTCGAGCAGGATTCCCGTCTGGATATACCTCTGGAATCCGGATTTTTCCACCGTGAGGGTGTACGTGCCGGGCAGAAGGTACCGTTGCAGAAATCGGCCCTCGCCATTTGTGCGCGTCGCCAGTTTGATGTTCGTGGCGGTATTTTCAATGGTTATAGCCGCGGCCGGAATTGCGGCTCCGGACGCGTCCGTGACGCGGCCATCGATCGTACCGGTCGCATTCTGTGCGAAGCTGTACGTGGCCAGAACGAGAAGGGCCGAAACAAGGGCCAGACATCGTTTCATACGAAACTCTCCTTTAAAGGTTGGTGGTTTGGTAAAGCTGTTTTAAACTGAACTGTGGGCATTTAGCCCCCTGAGCACATTGAACTCTATACCCTCACTTAGGTTGGGCGGTACGGAATACACGGTGTCACACGGTGTATCTAAACTGAAACAAAAAGACTTATACCTTCAGACTTGCGTTTGTAACCCGGCAGTAGCAGAATGAATTCACTGGCTTGAAGGGGTTAATGGTATGACAAGAACGGCCATGCACGCCGAAGAAGAAGCGAATTCGCACCGGGCCGCAGCCCCAACCCCGGAAGAAATCGGATCTCAGCTGCAACTCATTCTGTCGAGTCCCGTTTTCCACGGAAGCAAGCGATGCCAGCAATTTCTCGAATACGTGTGTGAGAAATCGCTTTCGGGCGAAATGGGAGCACTCAAGGAAAGATCGATAGCCATCGAAGTATTCGGCCGCCGGCCGGACGCGGCAGGCCATGGCGAAGACACCATTGTCCGCGTCGGCGCACGCGAAGTCCGCAAGCGTCTTGCACAATACTATGTGACGGCAGAAGGGTCCGCCAGCGCTATTCTGATCGACCTGGCGCCCGGCGCCTACGTTCCCGATTTCCGCTACGCCGCCGCCAAGAACGCGCCGCCTCCGGCAGAGCCGGTCGCTTTACAGGTGCAGGTGAAAATCCCGGTGCCCGCTGTTGAAGTCGGAACCAAGGTTGCGGAACCGGCCCGCCGCCCGTGGCGAATTGCCATGGTGGTTATATCGCTTCTTGCAATCGCTTTCGCCGGCCTGACTCTGGCGAGGCGGCCCGCTCCGGATTCGCTGGAAGCGGATTTCCAGAAATTCTGGGCGCCGGTCCTGCAGGATTCCGAACCGTTGCTTATCGGGGTTGGCCACCCCATCGTGTACCTGCCTTCACGTCGTTTAGCCCTGCTCGACGCAAACCGGCATCCCGGAACTCCCTGGCCCATCCAGCACAAAATCGAGCTGCCTCCCAACGAAAAACTCACTGGCGCGGATATGGTTCCCGTCGTGAACCAGTTTGTTGGCTTCGGTGACATGGTGGCTGCGAATGAGGTGAGCCAGATGCTGGCCCGGCGTACGCATCGTGTGCGGGTCCTGATGGCCAGCAGCATTCCTTTCGCCGACCTGCGGCGTTCCCAGGCTTATCTGATCGGCTCGTTCAGCAATCAGTGGACGGTGGAACTGAGCCACACCTGGCGTTTTCAGTTCCGGTGGACCAAAGACCGCTATCCGGTGTTCGTCGATACCCAGGCGAATCCGCCGCGGCAATGGTCGATCCCTTCGGAAGACGATGGCTCCACGCCCGACGATTACAGTCTGATCTGCCGTGTCCGCAACTCTCCCACAGGCGGCTTATTGATCGTCTCGGCGGGAATCAAGCAATTCGGCACGCAGGCCGGCGGACAACTCCTCGCTGACCCTGCCGAGCTTGGCCCCATTCTTACCAAGCTTCCTAAAGGCTGGGAGGATAGGAATCTGCAAATTCTTCTGCACATGAAGGTCATCGGCAACACGCCCGCGCAGCCGGAATTAGTCGCCTGGCACGTCTGGTAGCGGGCGGCGCCTCGCAGGACTCCGTGCGTACGTTAACATTTCGTGAACCGGAGGGACTTGCAGGTTCTTGCACGTACCAGACTCAAGGAGGCAAAGACGCTACTGGGCGCTGACCATCCGGATGGGGCGTATTTCCTTGCGGGCTATGCAGTCGAATGCGGCCTGAAGGCGTGCATCGCAGGAAAAACCCAGCGTCACGAATTTCCGGACAAGAAGATCGTGAACGCCAGTTACACGCATAATCTTAAGGAATTAGTCAAGGTTGCTAATCTGGAACGGGAACGTGTGGAAGAGGCACAGCGGCACCTCTTTTTCGCGATCATTGGGACCTCGCGCAGGAGTGGTCAGAGGACAGCCGCTACCTCAGGCACGGTTCGGAAACGGCACAGGCGCTCGTGGATGCGATTGGCGACCGGAAACATGGAGTCATTGCCTGGATAAAACGACACTGGTAGCGCCGGACTTTGCGACTGGACTGGAGCTTGTCCGGGCGCTGGATCGCTCCTCTCTGCCGATCAGCGTGGCGCTCTGGCTTTACTTTATAGAGCATCAGGACTGGCGATTTGTGCTCGCGTCACGCCGACTGGACGCAGCCCAGCCGGCGGCAGCGTACGGCCTCGTCCACGACGCGCTCGAAGCAGCGGGTGTTTCCTTAGAGCAAACGCCAACCCTGTCGATCCTGAAGATGTCCGATCTTTTCCGGCGCATGTCCGCTACGCCCAGTCCGATACTGAGAAAAACCTGCATCTGAATCGTCTCGGCCTGACGAAGCTTCCGTTTGGAGACCAGCAATTCGGGGTACTGAGGACGCAGAACGTGAGCGGCTCTCCGAAACCCGCGGTCGGCCGAGGTGGCCAGACCGCGGGAGAGTCTTTGGAAGGAATGCTTCTCCCTTGGGCGCGGGGGATCGGGCGTTCAAATCGCCCCGACCCGACCAATCGAATCACTGGTTTAGGAAGGCGTGATTAACGCATCTGCCGATCAGGCAGTGGGGCTTCAGTGGAACCTGCCTGCTTCTGCTGTAGAAGCTTACGCCAATGGATGAAAAATAAATTGTCGATATTCAGGCGGCAATGCCGAGTTCGGTGAAGAGGTCGC